>FLSB01012852.1_pt1 | contig 12122 bp, 14 predicted proteins | sample 1550551 | NCBI WGS metagenome assembly FLSB01 (sample SAMEA4031774, study PRJEB14383) | metagenome | biome: human; feature: oral; material: saliva | place: Philippines | collected 2014 | reverse complement strand
GAGTATAGATATTACCCGCGATATGATTTCGTTTTTCAATGACTTTTACTTTTTTTCCTTTTAAGGCTGCTTCATGGGCAAAGACTGAACCAAAGAGACCAGCACCAACAACAAGATAATCGTACATCTTAAGCTCCTTTATTTTTTAATAATTGTTGCTTTAACTCACTCAGATTTATTACTTTAAAAATCAAAATCATACTAGCATAAATTATTGCTCCCAGAACAGCGTATAGTCCCACATTAATCATCGGTGATATATTTAGGAATTGTTTTATAAATAGCAAAATACCATACATAACTCCAGATGAGATTATAATTTTGATCAATGAATCTAAAATGGGCACCTCTCTCAAATAATAACGAGTATAGAATAACTGTATCAACCATACTAGCACCTCTGTTAAGACAGATACAATTGCAGCACCTATATAGCCCAACTTTGGAAGCAAGAGAAGATTTAATCCCACACTAACAATAGCAGGAATTGTTGTTGACAGCATAAACTCTTTATTCTTATTATGAGGTATTAAGATTTGAATACCCATGATATTGGTCCACCCTATAAAGAACATTCTAAAAATCATAATTGCTATCGCATAACGTGCCTCTTGAAAATCTTGTCCCAGGAAAAAATTCACAAAATCATCATTTACAATTAACATTCCTGCCATAATTGGAAAAATAACCAAATTATAAATCAGAAATGACATCTCATGCATTTTATTAATTGCTTTATGATCACCTAAGGATAAAAGATTTGAAACTCGTGGTAACATAACACTTCCCAATGAAGTCACTAGAGTTAATAAAATATTAACAAGTTTCAAAGCTTGATCATAGATTCCTACATCTTTTGTTGAAGCTAAAGCTCCCAGCATTGTACGATCCAAAGTGACATAGAGCGATATAGCAATTTGAGGTAAAAACAATAAAATAATTGGTCTCAAATGTTGCTTAGCATACTCCCAATCAAAGTGCGGTTTCCCAATAAACGCTCTTGCTGGTAACCACATACTTAATTGTCCCAACAATTCAAAAATAGTAAGCAAAAATACATATAAATGTAGGTCGTTAGCTGATTTTATAAATAGAAAAATAGCAATAACGCCAACTAGTTTCACTGTAATATTTCTGACTGTAATTTTTCGAAAATCCTCTAAACCTTGGAATAGCCAAGAAATATCTAAACCTTTAGAAAGTAAACTTAAACCAAGAATAAGTGCAACTGGATTATGCATGAATTGAATAAAAATATACAACATGCAATACAAAAATATCGAAAGAATTGTTGCTCCCAGTTGTAAGGAGTATATCCCCCAAAAATTTTTATCAATGTCTTTCCGATGTCCTGAAATTACTTTTGTGCCATAGTTAGCAACACCTAAAGTTGCTAATAGTATAAAGTAGATTACAATTGAACTGAAATAACCATATGTCCCCAAATCATCTGAAGAAAATATCCGTGTTACATACGGAGTCGTAATAATCGGAAGTATAATTACTAACAATTGATAGGAAAGATTGTATGCATAGTTTTTTAATACTTTCACTATTTCTCATCTCCATTATATCTATATTTTGCATAATTAAAATAACTTTTTAATGCTAGCTAATTAACTAGCCAAGTATATTTCTTAAAACATTTTTTAAATATTACTGTTACTATTAAAGATACAAATAACGTAATGAAGAATCGTAGTACAACCATAAAAATTATTCCAAAAGGTGAAAACATAAATTGAGAATTCAATGAATAACTTATATATAATATTAAGTAATTTAATGGATCCGAAAAAATATATATACCTAATCCATTCATTAAAATCAGCTTAAAAAAGTAACTACTACCACTGCGCTCTTTCCGAGAAATCAGGTAGGAAATACTATATGTTAATAAAGAACCTAAAATAGCTAATAACTCAACTAATATTTTACTAACTAGAGTGTAAGTATATTTAAGATTAAAATTCAACAAAGTAATCAAAACAAATACCATAGACAATATAAAAACATAATTTCTTTTTTTACTTATAAATTGATTGTATTTTTCTCTCTTTGATTCAAATGCAAATCCCATACTAAAATAAAATAGAAATTGTAACGGGGCTTTAAATAAAAGTGGATCAACTTTATAACTTAAAATATGTAATACATAAAAAATAATAATTGTGGCAAATTTTATTTCTCTTTTTAAGGTAAAAAATGAAATAATAAAAATAATAAATAAAGTAAATAAATACCATAAATGATTATTCCCAATTAAAAACAATTGTCCCAATACTGCTCTAGAAAAAGTTGTATACTCAAAATAATTAGAGAAATATTTTATTGGAAAAACATATAATAAAGTAAAAATAACAAATGGAATAACCAATCGCTTAATCTTCTGTTTTAGAATTAACATAAAATTAATCCATTTATCTCGTTTAACCTGCAGGTAATAGAAAGCTCCAGATAAAGCCATAAACATTGGCATATGAAAATAATATAGAATTTCTCTCACTTTATCAAAAATTTTATACAAAACTAATGACATATTTTGTTCTAGATATTGTTGATAATCAATCCCTCCATATTTAGTTGAAATTATATAATATGTACTATGGCTTACAAGTACCATTAAGATTGCTACTACTTTTAAAATATCGTATTCCTTTTTCATGTACTCTCTCTATTCAAAATTAAAGCGTAAAATATTCCTATAAAAAGAATAAATAATGGTGTATCTATAAAAATTGCAGTAAATAATAAAATTATAAATAAGAGAGCAAACATTTTGGTATCTATAGAAACACCCTTCTTAATTAGTACACTAATTACCGGATATAAATAGAATATCCCTAGGATTACCCCACCCTGAGCTAAAATAACAAATAGACTATTGCTATATCCTAAGTTCGTACGAATAAGAGTATTCATATTTGATTCAATTGCTTTCAACCCTAACGTCAATCCTGAACCAAAAAAGAAATTAGCTCTCCAGGCTAAAAATCCAGCTATATAATCATCAAACCTAATACTAGCTGAAATTGAGTCAGATTTTTCTTCCCAAACCTGTAACAAAGCATATATAACTATTGGAATTGTAATCAAACTTACATATTTAAATAAAGATTTCTTCAGCATTAAAACTCTATAAATTAATAGTAATCCTATTACAAATATCCCTGTTGTAGAAACTGTTGTCAAAATAGTCAGAGTTAATAAAGATAATCGTTTAATACTATTTTCTAAAAATAATTCCTGAATTATAAATGCTGAACTTAACATTAAACTCCACATTGGAGCCTCCGCAAATATGCCACTATTTCTAGTAATAGTAGTTCCAAAAAAATGAATCCCTTGAGTTTCAAAATATAAATTAAAATAACTTGGGGTTGGACGTCCACCGTTCCAATTATTTATGACGACATTTGTTGGATGAACAACCTTTAAAATACTTCCAAAAGCCCAAAATATTAAAGAAACTATTGCAAAAATTAAAATAATTTTCACAAAGGTATTTAAAAAATCAAATAATCGGTCATTAAAATTCTTAAACATTAATAAGATAAGCATAAGAGGTGCTATCACAAAATAAAATAATATTTCATTTATTGATAAAGAATTAAATGATATGAAAATGTTAGTAATACATACAACTAAATAAATTAGTACTGTCGTTAAGATTATTTTAAAGTAATTATAATTTATTTTGCTTGATATTAGTTCTAAAACTGTTGCTATTATAACTACTAATGCTAATATTGGAATTAACTTATTTGAATCACCTGTGTTTACATATATAGAATTTGTCGTTATAACAATTAATAACGACATTAATACATCTTGGATACTTTTCAGATTAATTTTCAATTTTATATCCCCTTATTTCGAACGATATTTTTAAATTTAAAATAAAATTCTGGAAACAATAAGAATAAGCTATATTTAAATTTAAATTTTACAGATGCTTTTGAATCAAAAATTATACTCCAGTAAAATGATCGTACTTTTTTAACAATATTTCTTAAAGCTTTTGTGTCCGTAGAAGCTGCTGCTTCAGATATAGGAAAAGAACCTCTAACAATTTTTAAATTTAACGCCTTTTCTACACTATTACCATCATAAAATTGTTTTATTTGACTCCTATTATTCTCACCTGCATCAAAAAAATCAAATCGTCTATCTGTAAACTGAGATTGAACGATACTACCAGGACGACGATAATAATGATAAGTAACAACAGGTGAAATAACTATCCTTTTAGCTAATCTTAAATGTTTAGCTACAACGAAAAAATCTTCGTAAATTTTTCCAGTAGGAAAAGGAGCTTTTTCTAAAATACTCTTGCGGTACAGTTTCGCACAGGCTGATACTGTTGCAATTTTATCCTGAAACATCAGTTCAAGTGATTCCTCTTTAGAAAACACTCTAAGATTACTATAATCAGATTCTTTTATGTGATTAGAATTATAGTCTCCATATGTAGAAGTAGATTTTACCTTAGTTGATATCAAATCTGCATTATATTTTTCCTGAATTTTAACTAATAGTTCTAAAGCATCTACTTCAAAATAATCATCTGGATCCAAAAAAACTATCCAATCCGAAGATGCCTTCTCAACACCAAAATTTCTAGCATCCGAAAGTCCACCGTTTTTTTTATGAAATACATAAACATTCTCATGATTTTCAGCGTACCAATTACATAATTCTCCAGAATTATCTGTCGAACCGTCATTAACTAAAATAACTTCAAAGTTCTTATATGTTTGTCTAATTAAACTTTCCATTGCATAGTGCAAATAGTCTTGCACATTATATACTGGAACAATAATCGAAATCATTATATTTCCTTACTACAGAGTTTGATTTTTCAATTTATAAAAGTATGTATCCGATTTATCGCATACATCTATTTTATAACTACACTTAAAAATATTTGTTGTTTCTAATACTTTTTTCCAATCTTCATCTATATACAGATTAGAGAAATGATTTGCTAAAAAATAAAGATCTTGGTTGTTGGTGATTACCTTATCAATCTGTTTACGAATCATTGGATTATATTCATATCCCAAATGCATTAAATAGTCTATCAAAAAGTAATCTATTGGTAAGTCATACTTAGAGAAATACTCAACTTGAAATCTTCTTAAAAAATCGAATATAATTCCATTACGATATCCAGCTATACAAAACAAGGCCCAACGTCCATCAGAAACATACTTAGGATAAGTTTCATCTCCCCTTGCACGAATAGTATAAAACTCATTATCTAAATAATTTAGTTTTGAATCTGTTTTTATATAAATAGTTGCATCAAACCAGATTCCACCATATTTAAATAGCAAGAACGTTCTAATAATATCCGAATATTTTATCACATCTATTTTTCCTTCTTCAAATTTTCTTACAATATTTTCAGGAATTTCAACAAATGTCTCTAAATTGAACTCATCTAACAGAATGTATTCATAGCCAAATCTTTCGGCATATTCTTTTTGGGTTTGTATTGCTTTTTGAACAATTTCTGGAGCATTTTCATATCCTTGGAGCCATAATGAAAAAATCTTTTTTCCATTTTGCTCATTAGATTTTTCGAAATCATAAGAATAGGTAGATAAAAATGTATTAAAATCTTTTTTAAGAAAATCTAAAATATCCTTATGCTTTTTAGAGTAAATAAATACTACAATATTATGAAAAAATTTATATCTTGACAGTCGTGCAGCTATTTTTTCCAAGAGAATATTATTTGCAATTTGGGACGAAAAATTTTTTCTTAATTCCCTGTATTCTCTTATTATTTTTTTGATTTTATGCAAAATTTAACTCTCCAATTACTATAATATTTGGCAATATTAAATAAGTGATAACGGCTTTTTCTGACAATATTCATCTTTAAGTCAGTAGACTTTTTCAAGAAACTTTTATTTTTAATAGCTATCGATTTTTCAAATTCTATTAGTTCTTTTTTTGCTTCACTTGCACTATTTAAATTGAAATAGATACTCCACTGCTTATTTATTAGATTTAATATTAGATTATTTACTGCTTCTGAACGTCCAAATTCAAGTTTCATTTTACTGTAAAAATCAATTAGATTAAAAATTACTTGTTTATGCATTGATCTATTTTTTATATAGCTTTCTATACTAACACTTTGCGTAGATGTTCCTAAACGATATTTGTAAATAGGTTTATCAAAAATAGAAACCGTTTCTATATATGGTAGAACATAGGTGATATATTCCATATCTACATAGTACATATTTTCAGATAATTCTACTTGATTTTTTTTTAATAGACTGGTTTTTAACGTCATAGTGTGCATTCCTACTGTTCTCCCCATTTTTTCATAGAAAGTATCGACTTGGTACACTTTATCTGTTTGAATCATCGAAAATTCATTATAATTCTCAACAGAAACTACATCTCCAGTTTGATTAACATAAACTCGATAATACGGTGAAAGAATTTCATCTACATCTGTTTCTTTTAAATATTCTATCAAATCATCTAAATTATCTGTATCAACCCAATCATCTGCATCAACAACCTTAAAATACGTTCCATAAGCATTTTTTATACCTGCATTTACTGCTGAGCCATGCCCACCATTTGGTTTATTTAAGACACGAACAATATCAGGGTAATTTCGCTCAAATTTTTTAGCAATTTCCTCTGTATTATCACTAGAACCGTCATTTACTATTAACAAATCAATTAAATGTGCATTTTTTGCAGATAATATTGTTGGTATAGTATCTGGCAAATACTGTTCCGCATTATACGATGGCATTGCTATGGTTAATAATTTATTTTCCATTCTATTTTCCTGTCATTTCCTCAATTAAATCTTCCCACTGCTTTATAATTTTTTTCTTGCTGAATTTTTCGGTGTCCTTCATTGATTTATCAGCAAATTGTTCTCTCAAATTTTCATTCTCAATCAAAATACAAATTTTTTCACTCATAGAATCAATGTCATAACCATCAACTAAATAACCGTTTTCTTTATCTAAAACAATTTCTGATGGACCAGTAGGACATTTAAAACTCACAATGGGTAGTCCATATTGTTTAGCTTCTAAAAGAACTAAGGGAAGGCCTTCGTAACGAGAAGTCATTACATAAATAGCATGACCAGGGTAAATATTATCTGTACCTTTTACATTACCTTTAAAATGAACTCGTGACAAAACGCCACCTTTATCCAATTCAGTTATCAAATCTTGTTTTATTTGCTCATTTCCCGAACCATATATGTCCCATTCCCAATCTGTAAATTTTGACAAAACTTTAACAGCAATTTGAGCTAAATAGTCATAGCCTTTTTGATATTCCATTCTCCCAACTGTTATAATGCTCTTGCTTTTTTTAGAGTAGGTAAAAATATTATCAGTATCTTCAATCCAATTATAAATAGAAGTAACTTTTTCATTTCTTAATGAAAAGTCTCTTCTGTATCTATTTTTATCTTCCTCAGTCAAAGTTACAATTTTGTCAAAAAACTTTGCTCCAATATATCTTTGTATCTTGCGACTGAACGTGTCTTGAAACTCTAAACTATGATGATCACAAAAGACTGTTTTTATATTTAATCCTAGTGTTGCTAAAAAGATTATAATATTCGTAGCTGGAGCAATAGAAAACACTATATCAATTTCATTATTTATCAAGTATTTTCTCAACTTTATCATAGCAGGAATTATAACACGGCGAACTCTTAAATCACCATAAAAAAACGACTTAACTTCAACATCAAATGATATATCATAATTTATGCTTTTGTCTTCATCTAGTAAAATAGAAATTAAGTATGTTTTATAATTTTGAGATAATTCATTAGCCATATTTATAGCAACTTTTTCGGCTCCACCAATTTTACTTAAATTATACCTTACTATTGCGATTTTTTTCATAACACACCTTGCTCTTACTTTATTATCTTTTTAATAGAGATCACCATAACTAATAAATTAATAAGGAAATAAACTAGTGTAAATAAATCACTTAATTTCAACAATATTGCAAAAAGCATAAAAATTTGTGCAAACCCTGTTATAGAGGTTATATTAAGTGCAATCATTTCTATAATTCCAAGATTCTTTCTACCTTTGTAATGTTCACTATTTTTGTTTCCTACAGTATTTATCGCCTTGTGCATAATCAATCTAGGGAACAAAACAAAAACACCAGATAGTGATCCTAAAATTAAATATGTTTTTTGTGTAAAGAACAATGTTTGACTATAATCACTTGCAATAATTCCCATAGTGAGGAATGATAAATACATTGCAGCATAACCTGCCATGGCATCTATAACACTTCCCATAGGAGAAGTAATTCCCTTGAAACGAGCAACATTTCCATCAACACCGTCAAGTAAATTCCATAAGAAAAAACAAAGCCAACTTAGCAATAGTACAAACTGATTAGAGCTTATTGTTACCAAAGCTGTTCCAATAATTAAAGGTACAATAGACAATATAGAAATCTGATTAGGTGTCATTTTTGTTTTAAGAAAAGGAATTGTCAATATGTATGATAGAGGTCTACCCACATAGAAAGCAACAATGTCTTTTTTTGCTTCTCTTTTCTTTTCTTCTGTCATCGTTTTTTGTTCTATACTTTTAACACTTATCATTTTACACCTCTATTTTATAATTCTATACAGTTTTGGACGCACTTTTGATTGAATAAAACCTAGTAGATGGAGCGACATTTTTTTCGGTAGAATTTTATAAATACTCAATAACTTAGATGGAGATACTTCTTTGTATTCTCCTCTATAGTATTTTTTAAATATTTCCACATGCGCTACCTCACTACTTTCTTGCCAAGGTCTTAGTGATAGAAAACACGTTGTGAAATGGCGGATTGTTATATTCTTTCTTGCTTCTTCTAAATCTTCCTTGCTATAATAATTTACAGGTTGCTTAAAAGTAATCATATCCTCATAAGACATATCTTCAAATATGGTCATAAAATTATATTTCGGAGATAGTGGTTTAAATGAATTGAATAAAACTGCATTCAGAACTCCCTGATCTCCTTGAATTATTTTTCCATTAAAGTCCTTGATAACCTTAAATAATTGAGTTTCAACTTGTTTCTTACGCCATCTTTCTAAATCTATAAACATTACACCGGAATTAAATATAGGTTTATCTTTTGGAATCTTCAAAACCTTCTTATATTCTTTATTAAATACATCTGCAACACCTAAAACAATATTCCCTTTAAAATCAATATCAAATAATTCTTTTAAAGAATTCATTACAATAATGTCACAATCTAAATATAAAACTTTAGAAATATTATTCGGAAGAATACTCCCTAATAATAGTCTACTAAATGCACTTGCTGAACCTCTATCTAATTGTAACTTATATGGTATTTCAACATTATCAATCCAACAAATCTTTCTTTGTTCATATTCTTGTGATAAATTATTAATTTTATTTTTATTTTCATCAGATACATTATCTGCAATAATCCATAAATTTAAATCCAAATCTGAATTAGTAGTGTAAAGTGACTTAATAGAAGCATATAATACATCTACAAAGTTATTATCTGTTGCATAAACAATGTTCATTACTTTTGTCCTTTTCTATACATAAAAGAGAGTTTAAGTTCTCTACATACGTAACCTAACTCTCATATCATTTTATTTGAACACCAAAAATAATAATTAGGCTAAATACTTTTACTTCGCTCCATCTTTCATTACTACAACTTTTATTGTCTTCAATAAAATATCTCAATATCTTTCCAAATTGTCCAGCCATCTAAATAAGTAACGTCTAATTTTACTATATCATCAAAGTTTATAATATTACTTCTACCACTAATCTGCCAAAGACCTGTGATTCCAGGTTTAAAGTTTAGATAACATTTTTATTCAGGTACATACTTCACATACTCATCCAAGTGGATACCATCGAAAGTATAATCGTAATGAGAATAGAGAGTTTCAATATAATATTTTCTTCTTTTAGGAACGATGACTCCTGAGTTCTCTAACAATTTCTCCACTTCAAACCTATTTAAAATTACATCATCAATATTGATTGATTCATTGTACCCTTTAGTCATTTTAGTAAAATAACGACGATAGTGTACCAAACCTAAATAGTCTCACTCTAAATTTTTCCATGCCCAATAGAGGCCAGTAAGTTCACAATAGTAAGGATTTAAAACAGAAATATTTTCACCAGAATTATCACCTTGAAATCCTAATCTTTTCTTTCCTTCACATCCTACATGAATTGGTAGATACATATTTGTATCACTGGGCATTTTATATGTGTCGCTACTAATATTTTTATATTCTTCATATTAACTATTATTACCCATTAAAACTGTAAAAAATCCCTTCAAAATAAGCAAGAAATCAGTCTTGAAAGATACATTATCAATATATAATAAATCGAGATCCATTCTGTCAGCAAAAGGCATGTCATTTTTATTTGGCGTAACTTGCCAATAACAAAGCAAACCAGGTTTCACAGACAATCTTTTAGACATCTTTAAAGCAATATCCATTTCTTTATGGGTAAGAATATGATGAGTAATTTCAAACTGTTGTAGTGGACGAGGTCCCACTATAGCCATGTCGCCTTTTATAATATTCAACAATTGAGGCAGTTCATCAATTGAAAGTTTTCGTATCACTTTACCGACTTTTGTAGTCATACTTTGAGAATGTTCTTTAAAATTTAGACGATCAGTTTTACCACTATTAATATTTTCCTTTATTCTCTGATCGGCATCTTTATACATGCTCCGAAACTTTATTACTTTGATTTTTTTCCCATTTAAACCAACTCTATCTTGTAAATAGAAAATATCTCCTGGATCTTCTATCCAAATAGCCAAAATTGTTATAGGAATAATCGGTATGATTATCAAGGTAATAAATAGGAAAAACGCCAAAAATCTATCTAAAGTATTTTTTAAAATCAAATACATTTTTAATTAATTATTTCTTCCCATAATTTCCGTAATTGCCATAGGAACCATAGGCTCCGTAACCACCATAAACTCCATATTTTTCAACTTCAGTGTTAAATTTATTTAGAACTACACCTAAAAATGGAGTTCCTGTTTGTTCTAACTGTTCTTTGGCCTTTAAAACATCACGACGTTTTGTTTCTCCAGCTGCCGTTACCAAGATAGAAGCATCACATTTCTGTGTAATGATAGCAGCATCAATGACTACTCCAATTGGTGGCGTATCCACAATGACATAGTCAAAATACTTACGCAGGGTATCAATCATGGTATGGAAATTTTCACTCTGCAGGAGGGCCGTTGGATTAGGTGATATCGGTCCTGACTGAATAACAAATAGGTTTTCAATATTGGTATCGCAGAGACCATTTGAAAGATCAGTAGTTCCTGCTAAGAAGTCAGTCAACCCAGTAATTTTTTCCCTTGACTTGAAAACACCAGACATAACTGAATTACGAATATCTGCATCCACCAATAAAGTTTTATAACCTGCACGCGCAAAGGTCCAAGCAATATTTATTGATGTTGTCGATTTCCCCTCACCAGGTTTAACAGATGAGATGGAAAGAACTTTCAGATTATCACCACTCAATTGAATATTTGTTCGCAAAGCATTGTAATGCTCTTCTGCTTTTTTCGCAAAATCTAAACGTTTTTGTGCTATTGCTAATGTTGGCATATTTTCTCCCTTATTTTAACTTATTCAAATCTGGAACAATCCCTAGAAGTGCAATCTGCATTACTTCTTCCACATCTTCTGGTCGTTTAACACGATCATCCAACAACTCAAGTAACAAGACTGAAACCACCATCACTGCTCCTCCCGCTAGAAAAGCTAGCAGGGTATTACGACGAATATTAGGTGATGAAGGACTTAGGGCTGGCCTTGCCTCCTCCAATGTTGTCACATCAGACACACGAGTTACAGAAATGATTTTTTCAGCAGCCACTTCACGAAGAGCATTTGCGATACGGCTAGCTTCTTCTGGTTGTGCATTTTTTACAGTAATTGACACGATACGAGTATCAACAGGTACTGTTACCTGAATCTTCTTGCTTAATTCCCTAACTGTTTTCTCTAGTTTAAGATTTGAAATGACTTTCTCAAGTAC
>FLSB01323902.1_pt1 | contig 12142 bp, 9 predicted proteins | sample 1550551 | NCBI WGS metagenome assembly FLSB01 (sample SAMEA4031774, study PRJEB14383) | metagenome | biome: human; feature: oral; material: saliva | place: Philippines | collected 2014 | reverse complement strand
CCGACGTCATCGAAAAGGTCACCATCGACCGCGGACAGCTCGGCATCTTCATCGCCCGCGAGCACATCGCGCGCGTCGCCAAGTACCTGCGCGACGACGCCGACCTGCGCTTCGAGCTGTGCCTGGGCACCAACGGCGCGCACTACCCCCTCGATAAGGGGCGCGAGCTGCACGCCATCTACCCCCTGTACTCGATCACGTACAACCGCATGATCCGCCTCGAGGTCACGTGCCCCGACGAGGACCCCCGCATCCCCTCCATCGTCTCCGTCTACCCCGGAAACGACTGGCAGGAGCGGGAAACCTGGGACCTCATCGGCATCGTCTTCACCGGGCACCCCTCGCTGACGCGCACTGCGATGCCCGACGACTGGGTCGGACACCCCCAGCGCAAGGACTACCCGCTGGGCGGCATCCCCGTCGAGTTCAAGGGCGCCGTCAACGCTTCCGCCGACGTTCGTAGGAGTGTGAACTGATGACCACCACTTTCCACGCGCCCGCCGGCGCGACCGACCTGCCCATCGAGGACATCCCCGAGGTCCTCACCCAGGGCGGCGACTGGGACGATGTCCTGCACGAGATCGAGGCCATCACCTCCGAGCGCATCGTCGTCAACCTCGGCCCGGTCCACCCCGCGACCCACGGCGTTCTGCGCCTCATCCTCGAGCTTGACGGCGAGAAGGTCCGCGAGACCCGCATCGACACCGGCTACCTGCACACCGGCATCGAGAAGAACATGGAGTACCGCACGTGGACTCAGGGCGTCGCATACTGCACGCGCATGGACTACGTGGCTCCCTTCTTCCAGGAAGCCGCCTACTGCCTCGGCGTTGAGAAGCTCCTCGGCATCGAAGAGGACATCCCCGAGCGCGCGTCCCTCATCCGCATCCTCATGATGGAGCTGTGCCGCATCGCCTCGCACCTGGTCGCCATCGGCTCGACCGGTAACGAGATGGGCGCCACCACGATCATGACGATCGGCTTCCGTGGCCGCGAGGAGATCCTGCGTATCTTCGAGCGCATCACCGGCCTGCGCATGAACCACGAGTACATCCGCCCCGGCGGCGTCGTGCAGGACATCGGCGAGGGCACCACGGACTACATCCGTGACCGCCTGCGTCGGTGCCGTAAGGACATCGGTGAGCTCCAGGACATCCTCGTGGAGAACCCGATCTTCAAGAAGCGTCTGTGCGACGTGGCCGTCATGCCGCTGAGCGGCCTCATGGCCCTCGGCTCGACCGGCCCCGGCGTGCGCGCCGCCGGCCTGCCCCTGGACCTGCGCAAGAGCCAGCCCTACTGCGGCTACGAGAACTTCGAGTTCGATATTCCCACCCGCGACAAGTCCGACGTCTACAACCGCACGATGGTTCGCTTCGACGAGTGCTACGAGTCCATGCGCATCATCTGGCAGGTGCTCGACAGGCTGGACCAGTGCGACGGCGCGCCCACCATGGTCGCCGACCCGGAGATCGCCTGGCCCGCGCGCCTCGCGGTCGCCACGGACGGCCAGGGCAACTCGGCCGAGCACGTCCGCGAGATCATGGGGGAGTCCATGGAATCCCTCATCCACCACTTCAAGCTCGTCACGGAGGGCTTCCACGTGCCCGCCGGCCAGGTCTACCAGACCGTCGAGCACGCGAAGGGCATCCTGGGCGTTCACCTCGTTTCCGACGGTGGCACGCGCCCGTTCCGCGCGCACTTCCGCGACCCCTCCTTCGCCAACCTGCAAGCGCTGGCCATGATGACCGAAGGCGGCCAGCTGGCCGACGTGGTCGTCGCACTGGCCGCTATCGACCCCGTTCTCGGAGGCGTTGACCGATGAGCTACACACCCGACACCCTGGCACGCCTGCAGGCGGACGCCGCGCAGATCATCGCCCGCTACCCGGACGGTCACTCGCGTTCCGCGCTGCTGCCGATGCTGCACCTGATCCAGTCCGTTGACGGATACGTCAGCCCGGACGGCATCGACTTCATCGCCGCCACGCTGGACCTGCCCCGCGCAGAGATCAGCGCCGTCGCGACCTTCTACACGCAGTACAAGCGCCACCCCACCGGCGACTACCTGGTGGGCGTGTGCACGAACGCGCTGTGCGCCGTCATGGGCGGCGACGAGATCTGGGAAAAGGTCTCCAAGAAGGTCGGCGTCGGCAGCGATGAGACCAGCGAAGACGGAAAGATCACGCTCGAGCGCATCGAGTGCAACGCGGCGTGCGATTACGCGCCCGTCGTCATGGTCAACTGGGAATTCTTCGACAACCAGAGCCCTGAGTCGGCGCTGGCCATGATCGATGACATCCAGGCTGGTCGCGACATTCACCCGACGCGTGGTCCCGTCGTGGCCCCCACGTTCAAGGAGAACGAGCGCGTCCTGGCCGGCTTCCTGGACGGCCACGAGGACGAGGGCCCCTCCGCGGGCCGCTCCACGCTGCTGGGCCGCGAGATCGCAGCGGCGAAGGGCTGGACCGAGCCGGTCGCCGTGGAGGTCGCCGACGAGGCCGCTGACACGAAGGGAGAAGAGGCGAAGTGAGTACCGCATACGTTGCGCCCGGACCGCTGACCCCGATCCTCACCAACGGGTGGGGAGAGGATCGTTCCTGGACGCTGGACTCCTACCGGGCTCGCGGCGGCTACCAGGGCCTCGAAAAGGCCCGGACCATGGAGCCCGCCGAGATCGTGCAGACCGTGAAGGATTCCGGTCTGCGAGGCCGTGGTGGCGCAGGCTTCCCGACCGGCCTCAAGTGGTCCTTCCTGCCCCCGGCCGACGGTGGCCCCCGCTACCTCGTGGTGAACGCCGACGAGTCCGAGCCGGGCACCTGCAAGGACATCCCGCTGATCATGGGCAACCCGCACGTCCTCATTGAGGGCATTGCGATCACGTCGCGCGCGATCGGCTGCGACCACGCGTTCGTCTACCTGCGCGGCGAGGTTACCCACGTGTACCGTCGCCTGCTGCAGGCCGTGCGCGAGGCGACCGAGTCCGGCGTGCTTGGCGACCTGCGCATTACCGCTCACGCGGGTGCTGGCGCCTACATCTGCGGTGAGGAGACGGCCCTGCTGGACTCCCTCGAGGGACGCCGAGGCCACCCGCGCCTCAAGCCCCCGTTCCCCGCGGTCGCCGGTCTGTACGCCCGTCCCACGGTCGTTAACAACGTGGAGACCATTTCTCAGGTGGCGGGCATCTTCCGCAACTCGCCCGAGTGGTTCGCGTCCATGGGCACCGAAAAGTCCAAGGGCCACGGCATCTTCTCCGTGTCGGGTCACGTGAACAACCCGGGTCAGTTCGAGGCCCCCTTCGGCATCACGATGCGCGAGCTCATCGAGATGGCGGGCGGCATCCGCGACGGCCACACGCTCAAGTTCTGGACCCCCGGCGGCTCCTCCACCCCGATCTTCACCGAAGACGAGCTGGATACGCCCCTGGACTACGAGTCCGTGGGCGCTGCCGGTTCGATGCTGGGTACGCGCGCCCTGCAGGTGTTCGACGAGACGGTCTCGGTCGTCCGCGTCATCACCCGCTGGTCCGAGTTCTACCAGCACGAGTCCTGCGGTAAGTGCACGCCCTGCCGCGAAGGCACCTACTGGATGAAGCAAATCATGCTGCGTCTCGAGCGAGGCGAGGGCCGCCCCGGCGACGTCGACCTGCTCGACGAGATCGCACACAACATTGCGGGCCGCAGCTTCTGCCCGCTGGGCGACGCCGCAGCAACCCCGATCATGTCGGGCATCAAGCGCTTCCGCGACGAGTTCGAGGCCGGGCTGACCACGCCCGCCCGCGAGCTTTTCCCCTACGAGGCGTCCGCTAACTACGCGCGAGGAGGTGGCCGATGAGCGACGCGCCCAAGATGATCGACGTCACCATCGACGACGTTCAGGTTTCTGTCCCCCAGGGCACGCTCGTGATCCGCGCGGCCGAGCAGGCCGGCATCCGGATCCCGCGTTTCTGCGACCATCCGCTGCTGGCCCCCGTGGCCGCATGCCGCCAGTGCCTCGTGGAGGTCGGCATGCCCGACCGCAACACGGGCGAGCTGCGCTTCATGCCCAAGCCCCAGCCCTCGTGTGCGCAGACCGTTACCCCGGGCATGGTCGTCAAGACCCAGCACACCTCCGAGGTGGTGGACCGTGCCCAGCGTGGCGTCATGGAGTTCCTGCTCATCAACCACCCGCTGGACTGCCCCGTCTGTGACAAGGGCGGCGAGTGCCCCCTGCAGAACCAGGCGATGAAGGAGGGACGCGGCAAGTCCCGCTTCACGGACGCCAAGCGCACCTTCAAGAAGCCGCTGCGCCTGACCTCCCAGATCCTGCTGGACCGCGAGCGTTGCATCCTGTGCCAGCGCTGCGTGCGCTTCGGCAAGGAAATCTCGGGCGACGTGTTCATGGATCTGCAGGGCCGAGGCGGCGGCACCGCCCCCACGGAGCACCACTACTTCATGGGCGAGCAGGTCGGCGGCTTTGACACGACCACGCTCGACTTCTTCGATCCCAAGGCCAAGGAGGCCGCGACCTCGTCCCTGTCGTCCCCGTTCGGCACGGACGCGATCATCGGCTCGCTCAACGAGGGCGAGCTCTCCGTCGCCGAGCGCGACGTGTCGGGCCGCGCCTTCGCGTCCTACTTCTCGGGCAACATCATTCAGATCTGCCCGGTCGGCGCTCTGACCGCCGCGTCCTACCGCTTCCGCGCGCGTCCCTTCGACCTCGTGTCGACGGCCTCCGTGACCGAGCACGACGCGTCGGGCTCCGCGATCCGCCAGGACGTGCGCCGCGGCGAGGTCGTGCGTCGCATGAGCGGCAACGACCCCGAGGTTAACGAAGAGTGGATCACCGATAAGGACCGCTTCGCCTTCGAATGGGACAAGGTCGATCGCCTGACCTACCCGCTCGTGCGCGAGGATGGCAAGCTGGTTCCCACCTCCTGGTCCGACGCGCTCGACCGCGTCCGTGAGGGCCTCGAGCAGGCCGGTTCGTCCGTGGGCTTCCTGCCCGGCGGCCACCTCACCTTCGAGGATGCCTGGGCCTGGTCGAAGTTCGCGCGCACCGTCGTCGGATCCGACTCGATCGACTTCCGTTCGCGTCGCGCCAGCGAGGAAGAGCGTTCGTTCCTGGCCTCCTACGTGGCGGGCTCCGGCCTCGATGTCACGTACTCCGACCTGGAGAGCGCCGGCCAGGTCCTGCTGGTCGCCCTCGAGCCCGAGGACGAGTGCGGCGCCATGTTCCTGCGCCTGCGCAAGGGCACCCGTAAGTCGGGCCTGAAGGTCGCCACGGTCGCGCCCTTCACCTCCAACGGTTCGCGCAAGATGAACGCCCAGGTCCTGCACGCCGCCCCCGGCTCCGAGCCCGGCGTTCTCGACGCGATCGCCGCTGGCGGTGCCTACGCGGACCTCGCGCAGGCACTCTCCGGTGGCATCGTCCTCGTGGGCGAGCGCGCCGCGCAGACCCCCGGCCTGCTCTCCGCAGTCGTTGCTCTCACCGAGCGCACGGGCGCCCGCCTCGCGTGGGTCCCGCGTCGCGCCGGTGATCGCGCCGCCGTCGAGGCCGGACTCCTCCCGGGTCTGCTTCCCTTCGGCCGCGGCATCGACGAGGCCGGCGTGCAGTCCCTCGGTTGGGGCGAGCTTCCCACCCGCGGCCTCGACGCCGAGCAGATGATCGAGGCCGCCGCCTCCGGTGAGCTCGCCGCTCTCGTCGTCGGTGGCGTCGACGTGCGTGACTTCGACGAGCCCGCCGCCGTGCGCGAAGCCCTCGACGAGGTTCCCTTCCTCGTGTCGCTCGAGGTTCGCGCCTCGGAGATCACCGAGCGCGCGGACGTCGTCCTGCCGGTGGCCCCCGCGGTCGAGAAGAACGGCACCTACATCAACTGGGAAGGCCGCCTGCGTCCCTTCGGCCAGGCCCGCTCGGCAACGTCCCTCACGGACCGCGACGTGCTCGTGCGCCTCACCGAGGAGTTCGACCTCGACCTGGGCATCACCGCCCTGGCCGACCTGTACGAGGAAGTCAACCCCCTCATGGAGTGGGACGGCGCCCCGCAGGCCTTCGCTCCGGCCTCGCCCGAGGCTCCCGTCGCCGTCGGTTCGGGTGAGGTCATTCTGGCCTCCCACAAGCCGATGATCGACGCCGGTCGCCTCCAGGATGGCGCCCCGTGGCTGGCCGGTTCGGCCCGTCGCCCCGTCCTCCTGGCCTCGGCCGCCACGCTCGCCGCCGCGGGTATCGCCCCCGGCGCGGACGCGACGCTTGAGACCGAACGAGGCACGATCACCCTCCCGGCCGCCATCGCGGACCTGCCAGACTCCGTCGCGTGGGTGCCCGAGTGCTCGACCGGCTCCGTTATTCACGAAAACCTCGGCGGTGCCGGCACCGCCGCGACCCTGCGCGCCACGCAGGAGGTGGCACGATGACACTCGCACCCTTCGCAGTCCCGGAATACACCGCCGCGGACTTTAGCCAGGAAACCTGGTGGCTCAGCCTCATCAAGGCCGTGTTCATCATCGTCTTCCTGATCGCCAACGTGCTCCTCGCCCTGTGGGTCGAGCGCCGAGGCCTGGGCCGCATGCAGACGCGTCCCGGCCCGAACGTCGCGGGCCCCCTCGGCCTGTTCCAGGCGTTCGCCGACGCGGGCAAGCTCCTCTTCAAGGAGGACATGTGGACCCGCCGGGCCGAGCGTTTCCTGTACTTCCTGGCCCCCGCCATCGCGGCTTTCGCGGCGTTCAGCGTCTACGCGGTCATCCCGATGGGCCCGAACGTGACGATTTTCGGTCACTCGACGCCGCTGCAGCTCGCCGACATGCCCGTCGCCTCCCTGTACATCCTGGCGATCGCCTCGCTGGGCCTGTACGGCATCGTCCTGGGTGGCTGGTCGACCCGCTCGACCCTGCCCCTGTACGGCGCTGTGCGTTCCTCCGCGCAGGTCATCTCCTACGAGCTGGCCATGGGCCTGTCCCTCGTGAGCGTGTTCCTCATGTCGGGCTCCATGTCCACCTCGCAGATCGTGGCCGCTCAGGGACAGTTCTGGTGGGCATTCACCCTGTTCCCCGCGTTCGTCATCTACTGCATCAGCGCCACCGGTGAAGTCAACCGCCTCCCCTTCGACCTCCCCGAGGCCGAGGGTGAGATCGTCGCCGGCCACATGACCGAGTACTCGTCGATGAAGTTCGGCTGGTACTACCTGTCCGAGTACGTCAACATGCTCAACGTCTCGGCCGTGGCCACCACGATGTTCTTCGGCGGCTGGCACGCCCCGTGGCCGCTCTCCCACGTCGAGTTCCTCAACTCCGGCTGGTGGGGCATGCTCTGGTTCTTCCTGAAGATCTGGTTCTTCATGTTCCTGCTGATCTGGACGCGCGCCACGCTGCTGCGCTTCCGCTACGACCAGTTCATGAACCTCGGCTGGAAGCGCCTCATGCCCATCGCCCTGGGCTGGCTCGTGCTCGTCGCCCTCGTGCGCGGCATCACCCAGTTCGTGGCGCTGCCCAACCACATCCTCTTCGGAGGCGTGGGCGTCATCTTTGTGATCGCCCTGGGCATCATCTGGCTGACCGACAAGCCCGAGCCCGAGGAAATCCCCGCATCCGAGCGCGAATACACCGGCTTCGAGGACGGCTTCCCCGTCCCGCCGCTGCCCGGACAGACCCCCGTTGCCTCGCCGCGCGGCCTCGCCACCATTGAAGGCGAACTGGCCCCGGCCTCGGCAATCGACAGCCCGAAGGAGTCCACCGATGAGTGAGAAGACCACCGACGAGGAAATGCTCTTCGAGCATGACCCCAAGGGTGCGTTCGCCCAGTTCGTCGCGCCTATGGCCGGCTACGGAGTCACCATGGCTTCCTTCTTCCGGCCCACCGTCACCGAGCAGTACCCGCGCGAACCCGCGCGCGTCATGCCCCGCTTCCACGGACGCCACCAGCTCAATCGCTACGCCGACGGCCTGGAAAAGTGCGTCGGCTGCGAGCTGTGCGCCTGGGCGTGCCCCGCTGACGCGATTTTCGTCGAGGCCGCATCCAACACGCCCGAAGAGCAGTACTCGGCGGGCGAGCGCTACGGCCGCGTCTACCAGATCAACTACCTGCGCTGCATCTTCTGCGGCATGTGCATCGAGGCGTGCCCGACGCGCGCCCTGACGATGACGAACGACTTCGAAATCGCCAAGTACACCCGCGAGGACGACATCTACGAGAAGGAAGACCTCCTGGTCCCGCTCTCCGATGGCATGCTCGCAGCGCCCCACCCCATGGTCGAGGGTAAGAACGACATCGACTACTACCGCGGGGAAGTCACCGGCCCCACCGCCGCCCAGGTCGACTGGGTCGCGAGCCGCCGCCCCGACGACCCCTCCCTCAAGACGGTACGAGTCGCCGAGGAGGCACACTGATGAACCTGTCCAACGGTTGGCCCATGATGGGGTCAACGGGGGAGATCATCCTCTTCGCATGCACGGCCATCGTCATGGTCGCCTGCGCTCTGGGTGTCCTCTTCTTCAAGAAGGCCGCACACTCGGTCATCTGCATGGTCGGCGTCATGCTCGGCCTGGCCGTCCTGTACATCGCGAATAGCGCGCCCTTCCTGGGCGTCGCGCAGATCGTCGTGTACACCGGCGCGATCATGATGCTCTTCCTCTTCGTCATCATGCTGATCGGCATCGGCACCTCCGACGACTACGCCCGCCAGAGCCGCGGCGCGATCGTCTCGGCCGTGCTCGGTGGCCTCGGACTGATCGTCATCGTTGCGACCGCGATCCTGAAGTCCGTTCCCACGCCGCACAAAGCCGACGAGGTCGATCCCTACTCCAACCAGCCGATCACCGACCTGGCGATCACGCTGTTCCAGGAGCACTGGCTGAGCATGGAGCTCGCCGGTGCGCTGCTGATCACGGCCGCCGTCGGTGCGATGCTGCTGACCCACTCGGATCGCCTCGCGCCGAAGGCCGATCAGTTCGAGACGGCGCGCAATAAGATGCGTGCCTTCGCTGAGAAGGGTTCGCGCATCGGCCAGCTGCCCGCCCCCGGTGTCTACGCCCAGTCGAACGCGGCCGACGTGCCCGCTATCTCGGGCGAGACCCTGAGCCCGCTCGAGGAGTCGGTGCCCCGCGTCCTGCGCGTGCGCGGCCTGACCCGCACGATCGGCGAGGTCGCCCCCGAGGTCTCCGAGCAGCTCGCGCTCGCTCGCACTGAGACCGCGGCGACCGACTCTCTCGACGAGTCGCCCTACACCATCGGGCGCACGCCCGACGTCCCGCGCTCCGGCTCCTTCGGGATGCCCGGCGCCGCCGCGCCCACCGGACTGGCCCAGCCTCGGGCCCGCAAGGCGCGCACCACCACCCCCATTGAGAAGAAGGAGGAGAGCAAGTGAGCCTCGCCTGGTACCTCATCCTTGCGGGTGTGCTGTTCGCCATCGGTGCGACCACGGTCCTCGTGCGCCGCAGCGCTGTCATCGCGCTCATGGGCGTCGAAATGATGCTCAACGCCGCGAACCTCGTCCTCGTGACGTTTGCGCGTATTAACTCCAACGTTGACGGCGAGATCATGGCGTTCTTCGTCATGGTCGTCGCGGCCGCCGAAGTCGTCGTCGGCCTGTCGATCATCGTGTCCATCTATCGTTCCCGCTCGACCACGAGCATGGACGATCTCAACCTGCTGAAGAACTGAGGGGGACGTAACTTATGACCACCTTCATTTCCACACAGGCTACCGGCGTCTACGATACGGTCGCCGCTACGGGAGCCGCCTCCTACGCGTGGCTGCTCATCCTCATTCCGCTGGCCAGCGCGGGCCTGCTCCTGCTGCTGGGTCGCGTCTCGGACAAGTGGGGCCACCTGCTGGCCACGCTCGCCTCCTGGTCGACCTTCGCGGTCGGCGCGGCGATCGCCGCCCAGATGTGGAATGCCCCCGAGGACGCGCGCCGCTTCGGCGAGACCCTGTTCACCTGGATTCCCGCCGGTGACTTCACCGTCGACTTCGGTCTCCTCGTGGACCCGCTCTCGATCACGTTCGTCATCCTGGTGACCTTCGTCGGTTCGCTCATCCACGTGTACGCGATTGCCTACATGGAGCACGACGAGGCTCGCCGCCGTTTCTTCGCCTACCTGAACTTCTTCATCGCGGCGATGCTGACCCTGGTCCTCGCGGACTCCTACGCCGGCCTGTTCGCCGGTTGGGAAGGCGTGGGCCTGGCGTCCTACCTGCTGATCGGCTTCTGGAACCACGTCCCCGCGAACGCGGTGGCCGCCAAGAAGGCGTTCGTCATGAACCGTGTCGGCGACATGGGCATGCTGATCGCCATGATGGCGATGGTCGCCTCCTTCCACTCGGTGTCCTTCTCCGTGGTCTCCTCCCAGGTCGCTTCCATCCCCACGGCGTCCGCGACCGTCATTGGTATCTTCCTGCTGGTGGCCGCCTGCGGTAAGTCCGCGCAGTTCCCGCTGCAGGCGTGGCTGGGTGACGCCATGGCTGGCCCGACCCCCGTCTCCGCGCTCATTCACGCGGCCACGATGGTCACCGCCGGCGTCTACCTGATCATCCGTTCCGGCGACGTCTTCGTCGCGGCGCCCGTCGCCGCGACCGCGGTCGCCGTCATCGGTGCGATCACGCTCCTCTTCGGTGCGATCGTTGGTTGCGCGAAGGACGACATGAAGAAGGTCCTCGCCGCCTCCACCATGAGCCAGATCGGCTACATGATGCTGGGTGCGGGCCTGGGCCCCATCGGCTGGGCGTTCGCGATCTTCCACCTCTTCACCCACGGCTTCTTCAAGGCCCTCATGTTCCTCGGCGCCGGTTCCGTCATGCACGGCATGGGCGACCAGGTGAATATGCGTCGCTTCGGCGCCCTGCGCGGTGCCATGAAGGTCACGTGGCTGACGTTCATGATGGGCTGGCTCGCTATCCTCGGCGTTCCGCCGTTCTCCGGCTACTGGTCGAAGGACAAGATCATCGAGGCCGCCTTCAGCGCCGACAGCTTCGGCGGCACCACGGCCCTGTGGGCCGGTTGGGTCTACGGCCCTGTTGCGCTGGTCGGCGCGGGCATCACCGCGTTCTACATGTCGCGCCTCTTCTTCATGACGTTCCACGGCAAGGCCCGCTGGACCACCGAGGCCGAGGGCGCGCCCGTGCACCCGCACGAGTCCGGTGCCCTCATGACGATCCCCATGATCATCCTCGCGATCGGTGCGGTCGTCCTCGGCGGCGCCCTGTCCGTGGGGAACATCTTCACGGAGTGGCTGGTCCCCTCGATCGGTCACGTCGCGCACGGTGAGCCCGTCCTCAACGAGTACGTCATTCAGGGAGCCACCCTCGCCCTCGTCATCCTCGGCGCGGTTATCGCGTGGATGAAGTACGGACGCGACGAGGTTCCCACCTCCGTCCCCGCAGGCAACGCCCTGACCGAGGCCGCACGCCGCGACCTCTACCAGGACACCGTCAACGAGACCCTGTTCATGATGCCCGCCAAGGGCCTCGTCACCGTCGCGACCGTCGGCGATGCGAGCGCCATCGACGGTGCACTCAATGGCCTCGGCACTGGCTCGCAGCTGCTCGGACGCATCGTCGGCATCACCCAGAACGGCCTCGTGCGCACGTACGCCGCCTACATCCTGGGTGGCGTCATCCTCGCCCTGGCCATCGTCCTCGGATTCAGGCTGTAAGGGGTACACGACAATGGAAAGTGCAATGGTTGCTGCTAACTTCCCGTGGCTGTCCGTCCTCGTGGCCGTTCCGGCTGCGGGCGCGGCCCTCCTCGGCTTCGTCCCGCCCCTGAGGCGCGCCGCCGGGCGCGTTCTCGCCCTGGTGATCGCGCTCGTCGAGCTCGCGCTCGGCGTGTACGTCGCCGCCTCCGTGTTCGACTGGTCCGCCCCGGCCTCGTACCAGGTGTACGAGTCCCACCTGTGGATCCCCCAGATCGGCATCACCTGGTCGCTGAGCGTCACCGCGCTGGGCCTCGTCATGATCCTGCTGGCGCTCGGCCTCGTGCCGCTCGTGCTCATCGCGGGCTGGGACGAGGACGAGGCTGCGGACCGCGGCGCCTACCCGGCGCTGGTCCTGGCCCTCGAGGCGTTCATGGTCGTCATCTTCGCGGCCTACGACCTCACGGTCTTCTACTTCGCCTTCGAGGCGATGCTCGTGCCGCTGTACCTCATGATCGGACGCTACGGCGTCGGTGACGAGGC
>FLSB01000321.1_pt1 | contig 12195 bp, 12 predicted proteins | sample 1550551 | NCBI WGS metagenome assembly FLSB01 (sample SAMEA4031774, study PRJEB14383) | metagenome | biome: human; feature: oral; material: saliva | place: Philippines | collected 2014 | reverse complement strand
TGACTGACTTCATTATTATGAAGGAGCAGACAAGTTATATGTTCTTGACCGGTCCTAAGGTTGTAAAGACCGTTACAGGTGAGGATATCGATGCAGAACACCTTGGTGGTGCAAGTGTTCATGCATCAAAGAGTGGTGTAACAAGTTTCACTGCAAAGACTGAAGAAGAGGCAATGGAGCTTATCAAGCAGCTCTTGTCTTACATTCCTTCAAATAACCGAGAGGAAGCTCCACGTGTTGAATGCACCGATCCTATCGACCGTAAGGAAGACCTCTTGAACGAGATTATACCAGACGATCCAAACCAGGCATACGATATGTACAAGGTGATTCAGGCTGTTACTGACAACGGAGAGTTCTTCGAGGTTCAGCCAAAGTTTGCTAAGAACATCATCACTGGTTTCGCTCGTTTCAATGGTCAGAGTGTTGGTATCGTAGCTAACCAGCCATCAGCATATGCCGGAGTATTAGATACCAACGCAAGCCGTAAGGGTGCACGCTTCGTTCGTTTCTGTGATGCGTTCAACATCCCTATCGTTTCTCTCGTTGACGTACCAGGCTTCTTGCCAGGAACAGGACAGGAGTACAACGCTGTTATCCTTCACGGTGCACAGCTACTCTATGCTTACGGTGAGGCTACAGTACCAAAGATTACTATCACATTGCGTAAGAGCTATGGTGGTTCACACATTGTTATGGGTTGTAAGCAGCTCCGTTCTGACCTCAACTTTGCATGGCCAAGCGCAGAGATTGCCGTTATGGGTGCATCTGGTGCTGTTGCCGTTCTCTGTGGCAGAGAAGCTAAGGAAGTTAAGGAGCAGGGTGGTGATGTTAAGCAATTCCTTGCAGAGAAGGAAGAGGAATACTCAGAGAAGTTTGCTAATCCATATCAGGCTGCTCAGTTTGGCTACATCGACGATGTTATCGAACCACGCAACACTCGTTTCCGCATCTGCCGTGGCTTGGCTCAGTTAGCTCATAAGAAGCAAGACTTACCAGCTAAGAAGCATGGCTGTATGCCAATGTAATAAGGAGGTCGCAACTATGGATAAAAACGTATATGCAGCTATTGCAATGGCACTCTATGAGTTTGCCGGAAACAATGTTCACGATAACGAACCAGGCTTTATCACTATTCTGCCAAAGCAGACAATGTGGGATGCCAAGTTCGAGATAATGACAAAGAAACCATAATAGACAACAATGAAAGAATTCAAATATACTATCGACGGCAAGGAATATAAAGTCGAGATTGGTGAGATTAATGCCGAGAATGTTGCAGAAGTATCTGTCAACGGCGAGCAGTATGCAGTACAGATGGAACATCCTGCAGAACCAGAGAAGAAGGTTGAGCTTGGTAAGCCAGCTGCTGCTGAGGCAAATGAGGAGGCTACTCCTGCTGTTGCTATCAACAGTTCTGCAGCTGTTAAGGCTCCACTTCCAGGAACCATCACATCTATTGAGGTGACTGTTGGTCAGGAGGTGAAGGCTGGCGATACTGTTGTTGTCCTTGAGGCTATGAAGATGCAGAATAACATCGAAGCTGAAAAGGATGGTAAGGTGACTGCTATTGCTGTGAAGGTCGGTCAGGCAGTCCTTGAAGATGACCCACTCGTTGTTATAGAATAATGTCGGATACAAGATAAAGAATAAACAGTGATTATTCTTCCTAATTGATAACTATCGACACCCTATAGAATTATAATAATTATTCTTAGAGGATATGTCTTAATGGCATATCCTCTTTCTTTAATTTACATTTATACTTTTGCTAGATTCTTGGCATTGTAATAGTTGTATTAGGTCGATAAACGTTAACCCTCAAAATACATCGGTAGATAGTAGATTCTACTTTTACAAAAAGTTCTAACGTGTAGAGAAACTAATTGGTAAACCTCTTATATCGACTGTAATTGAACTTAATGGACTAAAAAAGAAAACTTTTAAGCATTCTTCTAAGAGCTACTGATCCATTTAATAAGATTTCATTACCTTTCAAAAATAAGAACTTTGCTCAAATACTTATAATAGTTTTTGAGTACTGAAAAGTTTGATAGCCTTATATTTACAATCTAGTTCTAATACAAGATTTTTATAATCTATTTCCTTCTTTGGGAAACACTATGGATGGATTAAAACTCTTAGCTTCTTTAAAATCCATTAGTGCATAGGAAATGATTATCACCTCATCTCCGACAACTGCCTTACGGGCAGCAGCTCCATTGAGACAGATACAACCACTGCCTCGTTTTCCCTTAATTATATAAGTTTCAAATCGTTCTCCATTGTTATTATTGACTATCTGTACCCTCTCTCCGGCTATCATATTTGCAGCATCCATCAAGTCCTCGTCAATAGTAATACTACCCATATAATGGAGATTAGCTTCTGTAACCGTTACACAATGAAGTTTACTTTTTAATACGTTTATCTGCATTTTATCCTCTATATTTTATATGATCTATAAGTCGAATTGGTGTTTTCCCGCAATAGACAGTAATACATCCAACTATATATGAAGAATCTTCCCAACTCTTTACATCAAGTAGAGTATTTCCATCCACAATCTCAAAATATTCAACCTCAAGTCCTTCTATACGGTTAATATCCGTAACAACCTTATTATGCGTTTCGTTGATATCGTGAGTTTTAGAATATTTGATGCTCTCTTTTAATATCTTGAAGATATTGGGAGCTATGAGACGTTCTTCGCGAGTCAAAAGTATATTGCGTGAACTTTTTGCTAATCCATCCGTTTCACGGATTGTAGGACATTCGACTATTTGGATTTCTTTTTTTAAACATATAAAATCAACTAATCGTTTAATAACTGCTATTTGTTGCCAATCTTTCTCCCCAAAATATGCCTTATTTGGATGAACAATATAAAACAGGCGACTGACAATTTGGCAAACTCCATTAAAGTGTCCAGGGCGTTTAGATCCTTCCATCACAGTTGTTTGTGGTGGAAATTCAAAATTTCGATTATCAGGAGTGGGATAAATCTCCTCAACCGTAGGAGCAAAGACATAATCAGCCCCACACGCTTCGACAAGCTTACAATCAGCATCCAAAGTACGTGGATATCGGTCTAAATCGCTTTTGTCATTAAACTGAGTTGGATTCAAGAATATTGAAACGACAGTTGCATTATTCTCTTTTACGCTTCGTTCTATCAATGAAGCATGTCCTTCATGCAAAGCCCCCATTGTAGGGACTAGTCCTATGGTTTCTCTGTTTTTACGAACTGTAAAAAGTTCATTTTGAAGATCAACAATCTTTTTAAAAACTTTCATCAATACCTAAAAATTTTATTGTTGCAAAGTAACAACAAAATAATTAAATAGACGAGAAATAAATTAAATAATCTCAATGGAAAAGTTTTTTTGTACGCTTTCAAAGAGGAAAAGACTAATTCTCATATTTTTTTCGTAACTTTGCAGAAAACTAATTCTAACAGAAAGAATGGGAAAAAAAGTATTATTTGTTAATCAAGAAATCATACCGTATGTACCTGAGACAGAAATGTCTCTCTTTGGGTCAGAGATGCCGACTAAGATGCAAGAAGCCGGATTTGAGATTCGTACTTTCATGCCACGATGGGGTAATATCAATGAACGACGTGGACAATTGCATGAGGTAATACGTCTATCGGGAATGAACTTGATTATAGACGATACAGACCATCCTCTGATTATCAAGGTGGCAAGTATTCCACAGACACGCATACAGGTTTATTTTATTGATAATGAAGATTATTTTCAAAAACGTCCTGCAATGACCAAAGATGAGTTAGGTAACGATTACCCTGACAACGGTGAACGTGCTATCTTTTTTGCAAGAGGAGTTTTAGAGACTGTTAAAAAGCTTAGATGGACTCCAGATATCATACATTGTCAAGGGTGGATGACTTCTGTTATCCCATTTTATGTTAAGACTGCCTATAAGGATGAACCACAATTTGCTAACTCAAAGGTAATAACTTCTCTTTTTGCAGAACAGCCACAGAGCAACTTGGGGGAGAATTTCAAACAATGCTTAGAATTCCGTGAAATAAAGGCTGGTAGTCTTAAGAAATATGGAGATAATTTTGATTTCATGGAACTCGGGAAACTTGCCATAGACTACTCTGACGGTGTTATTAGTACTAGTAACAATGTCAATTTAGACCTTATTGACTATGCTAAAACTAGTAAAGCTTCCTTCTTTGAACATTCTGTTGACGATACAGATTTGAAAGAGAAATATTCAGAATTTTACAATAATATAATTTAATGAGAAAAGAAATTATAGTTGCCTGCATGCTCATTGCCTGTATTGGTATAGTATCATGCGATGATACAACTGATACCATTGGAGGCTCATTGGTTGATAATACTGATAAGCTGAATGTCAAAGCAGATACGTTCAATGTTACATCAAACACTTTACTTGCAGAGAATATTATTGCACGAACTTCTACAGGTTATTTAGGTCGTATAGAGGATCCTGAGACAATGACTACTGTAACAGGAAACTTAATGTCCCAATTTCACGTTTTGAGTAATTATGAATTACCAGCAAAAGACAGTATTGTAAGCCATGATACTAGTAATCAGGTAATAGCTGATTCTTGCGACATACAATTGTTTTACAGTTCTTTTTATGGCGATTCATTAAGTCAAATGAAATTGACTGTATATGAGTTAAAAAAGCCTATAGAAGAAGGACATACTTATTATTCTAATTTTAACCCTGAAGCACAAGGGTATATTCGTTCGCTGAATACGGGTGGTATAGCGGAAAAGCAATCATATACACTTGCAAACCCGACAGAAATAGATAGTATTAGAAAAAATAAAGATTATATACCAAACATAACTATCCGCCTCAATAAACAATATACGGATAAGAATGGTGTCGTATACAATAATTATGGTACTTTCTTATTACGTAAGTACTTAGAAAATCCTGTAACCTTTAGAGATTCTTATGCATTCCTGCATGATATTTGTCCTGGATTTTATTTTAAGGTAGATGACGGATTAGGTTCAATGGCCCACATTCAGCGTGTGCAAATTAATATCTATTTTAGGCATAAGAAAAATGGAAAGTCAATCACAACTTCAACAAACCTTGTAAGTACGGAAGAGGTTCTACAGATGACAAATTTTTCTAATGACAATACAAGACTGCAACAGTTGGCTAACGAGACTGGTCATACATACCTTAAAACACCAGCAGGGTTATTCACACAGCTAACTATTCCAATGTCTGACATTATGGCAGGACATGGAAATGATTCTGTTAATTCTGCTAAAATTATTCTATACCGGCAGAATAATACTTCAGAATCTGCCTATCATTTTAACATTCCTAAGAATCTCGTAATGCTACCTTCAGATAGTTTGCAATCATTCTTCGCAAACAATCGTATACCAGATAATAAAACTTCATTTCTGGCCACATATAATAGTACGACGAACTCTTATGTTTTTAATAACATCTCGGGAATCGTTAATCTCTTTATGCGCCATACCAATTCAGCCAATTGGGGTAAAGTTGTTGTTGTCCCCGTAGAATTACAGACTGTTACACAGGGGACAGGTAATAATCAGCAAACAAAGATCACAAAAGTTTCTCATGAGATGGGATTAACAAGTACAAAATTACTTGGAAACTCTCCTGGTCGTAATAACATAGAAATTAGTGTTATTTATAGTCGATTCAATGGCAGATAATTTTTTGGAACGACATCATGAGATCTACGAGCTACGAAAAGTAGCTTGGCTGAAAAAAAGGAAGCATCTAAAATTTCGACCAGTAACAAAGATCCAACGCCCCGAGGATGAATCTTTGTAAGTATGAAAAATAGGGGAAAGAATCGGACTTACCAACAAATTGTGTATATCCGATTCTTTTCTTTTGGCACATCTTTTGTCAATATTGTCTTACAAGAGGTGTAAATGAACCCTCCTATAAATCAGTAAATAAAAAGAAAGGTTAAGGATATGATAAATCAATTTTCTCCAAAAGTATCAGAAATTCTCTCATTTAGCAAGGAGGAAGCAGAACGATTGACAAGTAGGTCAATTGCCCCTGAGCATATTATGCTTGCTATTCTGAGGGAAAAGTCTGGTCCTGTTTGGGAGATAATCAATCAGAAAAAGATTGATATTGAATACCTGAAGAAAGACATTGAAAAGCGTATTAAAGAGAAGTCCAATATTTCAGAAAGTGTGAAAGGACCCGATATGCTCTTAAATGAGCATGCAAATAATATTTTAAGGTTAGCTGTTTTGGAAGCGAGATTACAACATGCACAAACAGTTGACATCATTCATTTGTTTCTTGCAATCCTACATGATTCTTCTAACAATGGGGCTAAACAGGCATTTGATGTACATGGTTTTAGCTATAATAATGTAATTAGTATGTTTACAGCTTCAGCTAAACAGCCTAAAAATGGTATTGGGATGGCAGATGAAGAAGAAGATATTGATGACAACATGGTATCGTCGCCAAATAGTAATACAAAAACGACATCATCTTCTCGAACAAGGTCAAAGACTCCTGTGTTAGATAGCTTTGGTACGGACTTGACACAAGCAGCTACTGAAGGTAAACTTGATCCAGTGGTTGGTAGAGAAAAGGAGATTATGCGTGTTAGTGAGATTTTAGGGCGTAGAAAGAAGAATAACCCTATATTGATTGGAGAACCAGGTGTCGGTAAAAGTGCTATTGTAGAAGGATTGGCACAACTTATTGTAAAACATCTCACCTCCCCTATTCTCTTTGATAAGCGTGTTATAACACTTGATCTTACAGCAGTCGTTGCTGGCACCAAGTATCGTGGACAATTTGAAGAACGTATACGTGCATTGATTAAAGAAATAGAATTAAATCCAGATGTCATCATTTTTATTGATGAGATTCATACACTGATTGGTGCAGGTTCTTCTCCGGGTTCCATGGATGCTGCAAATATCCTAAAGCCAGCATTAGCACGAGGGACTATACAATGTATTGGTGCAACAACATTGGATGAATATAGAAATTCTATAGAAAAGGATGGAGCTCTAGAACGACGTTTCCAAAAAGTGCAAGTAGAGCCAACAACAACTGATGAGACATTACAGATTCTTGAAAATATTAAAGATCGATATGAGACTCACCATCATGTTAGTTATACAGAGGACTCGTTAAGAGCTTGTGTTAAATATGCAGACAGGTATATTACAGATAGGTTTTTTCCAGATAAAGCAATTGATATTATTGATGAAGTTGGTTCACGTATGCGTCTACAACATATAAAGCTACCTCAGTCAATATTAGATATTCAAAAAGAGATTGAGATTACACAAGAGAAGAAACAGTCTGCTGTAAAAAATCAGAATTTCGAATTAGCAGCAAGCTTCCGTGACAAGCAGGCAGAACTTGAACAAACATTAAAAACAGAGCAGGAGAAATGGCAGAAGGGTGATGATACAGACAAAGTAGAAGTCAATGAAGGGGATATAGCATCTGTTGTTTCTATGATGACAGGTGTCCCTGTTCAACGCATGCAGGAAGCTGAGAGTATTCGCTTAAAAAATATGAGCAATGAATTAAAAAAGCTTGTTGTTGCACAGAATCCTGCTATTGACAAGATTGTAAAGGCTATTTTGCGTAATCGAGTAGGACTGAAAGATCCTAATCATCCTATAGGTGCTTTTATGTTTCTAGGCCCCACAGGTGTAGGTAAAACTTATCTTGCTAAACAGTTAGCAAAAATTATGTTTGGCTCAGCTGATGCTTTGATTCGTATCGACATGAGTGAATATACTGAAAGTTTCAATACCTCACGGCTTATAGGAGCACCTCCAGGATATGTTGGCTATGAGGAAGGTGGCCAGCTTACGGAACAAGTACGCCGTCATCCTTATTCTATTGTCTTGCTGGATGAGATAGAGAAAGCCCATGGGAATGTTTATAATATGCTCTTACAAGTTCTTGACGAAGGTCGTTTAACAGATGGGAACGGACGACTGATCGATTTTCGTAACACAGTAATCATTATGACATCCAATGCAGGCACACGCCAATTAAAGGAGTTTGGTCAGGGTATCGGCTTTAAGGCTTCGACTATCAATGGTCTCTCACATGGTGAGCAAGATAAGGAACGGGCACGTGCTATCATACAAAAAAGCTTGAGTAAGCAGTTTGCTCCAGAATTTCTTAATCGCTTAGATGAAATTATTACTTTTGATCAGCTTGATCTTGAGGCTATAAAAAAGATTATAGATATAGAATTGAAAGGCCTATTCAAGAGGGTGGAGGAACTAGGATATACGATAAAGCTAACAGATGAGGCAAAAGAATTTGTGGCTACTAAGGGTTATGATGTACAGTTTGGTGCTCGACCTTTAAAACGAGCTATCCAGAATTATATAGAGGATGGACTGAGTGAACTGATTCTTTCTGATAAACTTACTCTAGGAGATACTATTTATATATCAAAAATAAATGATGAAAATAGTCTAAATTTTACCATCCAAAATGATTCTATAAGAAAAGTTGAACCAACTAATTAATATAGAGAAATCTAAGAATAAAGGGTATCCGGTTAGCAGTAATGCTCTAGATACCCTTTCTTTAATATTATTGGTATCTACTAATTTTAGAAAGACTTAAGTACTATACTTTATGAATAAAAAATAATGTTGCTTAGAAGTAAGATTTATAATTATTATCTTATAAACCCCAAATAGTATTTCTTGAGATAGCCTTTAGCAGGTAATACGAATTATTTAATCTTAAAACGGATGCGAAATGCATGTTTCTGTTCATCCCAGTTAGTACCTAACATCTCAAAATGTCCTATCTGGGAAGTGGAACGTACATGCTTACCAATACAAGGACATACATCATAATCTCCAATCCTCACAAGCCGTAACATCTCAGAGACATTATCAGGTAGTCTATCTATACTTATATCTGAAGGCACCTCTTCTCTATTTACCATCTCATATGTTATGGGTAAATCTTCTGCAATCAAGCGGTTCATCTCTTCTTCAATTGCTTTCTCATCTTTACGGTCAGGTTTTTGGTTAAGAATAAAAGTCATCTTGCTCTTCTTACGTTCTATGTGTGTATTACTACTACGTTCAGTTCCGAACATGCGAATCATAACCTGATTAAGTAAATGTTCTGCCGTATGAGCAGGCGGAAACTCCTCCTTATTGTGTGCATTTAATACGTAATCCATTAATTATTTCTTTATCATAAATTTATAAACCCTACCATAGTATCCATCAACCTCCATCTCAACCTGCTTATTTGGTTCCAATGTAGCAGACAAACTATCTCCAGAAAGAAGGTCAGTCATAACCACATTCCCTGTTGATAAGCCAAGGAATTCAAACGCATGAGATGGGATTGTCACACCAATATATTTCTTATCCTTACTAAAATTCGCAACAACCAATAGAACTTCATCCTCTGCTTTCCGTAAAAAGGCAAACTGTCTGTGTGAATTAAACTTATCAGATTGTACATTAACATACATAAGATCATAGGACTGACCTTCCCGAGCTGCAGCTTCATTATTGCATATATTTAGTATTCTTTGATAAGTAAGTAAGAGAGATTTCGCCTCATTTGTGAGTTGTTTTTTATTCCAGAAACCCTTATATACACTCTCTACCGTCCAATAATCAAAAATCGTGGAACGTCCATCGCATCCAGAGAATCCTTCTTTATCCATACCCCGTTCTCCAAACTCCTGTCCAGCATAAACCATCACAGGATTTTGATAAAGAAGTGCTGTTACCAGCATACCTGGAATAGCCTTTCTCGGATTTCCTGCAAAGAAATCTGAAGCTATACGTTGCTCATCATGATTCTCAAGAAAGTAAAGCATATGGTTACGGATGTCATCAACTTTCTGCCATTCGGAAGTAATGGAGACTGCAGCACGTTCTCCACAAATCACCCCTCGCACACAATCATACATACCAACCTTATCATAGAGATAATCAAATCCTGAATGTATATACATGCGATAAAGTTCTGGGTTATAAACTTCAGCTATGAAAATTACTTCTGGATAATGTGCTTTGACAGCCCTTATTGCATAAGCCCAAAACTCGCATGGAACCATTTCTGCCATGTCACAACGAAATCCATCAATTCCTTTCCCTGCCCAATAAAGAAGAATTTCTGTCATTTTCTTCCACGTAGAGGGTATAGGGTCATAATGAAAACTGCGACCTCCTGCATCACAATAGTCAATGCCATAATTCAGTTTAATGGTTTCATACCAATCATTCTGCTGAGGATGAGAATCAAAGCGATCATTACCAGTACATTTTGCAGGGAATTCCATATAAGTTTCTGCCCCAGTAGCATAGTCGTAGGTAGGAACTCCAGACAAGTCAAGGTATTCTCCTGGACAATAGTAAAAGTTATTTTGCATATCAAAATGCTTTCCTGTGTCATCACCCTGTCCAAGATCTTCAACACCTTCTGGCTTTGCTATACTTTTATATTGACGTGCAACATGATTAGGAACAAAATCAATTAGCACCTTTAAACCTTCAGCATGAGTTCGAAACACAAGATTTTCAAACTCTTCCATACGTTTATCAACATTCGTCGCAATATCAGGATCAATATCATAATAATCGGTAATAGCATAAGGTGAACCTGCACGTCCTTTCACAACATGTGGATTCTGTTGTGGTATACCAAACAAAGAATAATCAGTACACGTAGCATGACGAATTACACCAGTATACCACACATGAGTTATACCTAGGCCTTGAATCTGCTGCAACACTGTCCTGTCAAGGTCATTCATCTTCCCTACCCCATTTTCTGCAATAGTCCCATACTCTTTCCTTGTCAGAATTCTATTGCCAAAGGTACGGGTAAACACCTGATAGATTGCTAATTTAGTTTTCATAAATGAAATAAAAAGCCCCCTCCCCATCCCATCCATTATTAGGAGGGGGTCGGAAGAGGGAGTAAATAACAACAGATAGGAATTAGGCTACACTATGTACATTAACATTCTTATCAATTCTACCTATCATTCCTTGCAAGGCTTTACCAGGACCACACTCTATAAACTCCTCTGCACCATCAGCAATCATATTTTGCACACTCTTTGTCCAACGAACACTTGATGTGAGCTGAGCTATTAGATTCTTCTGAATATCAGCAGGATCAGTATGAGGCAAAGCATCTACATTCTGATAAACAGGACACTTTGGAGCATTAAACTTTGTTGCTTCAATAGCTGCTTGCAACTCATCCTTAGCTGGCTGCATCAATGGAGAATGGAACGCACCACCAACCTTCAGTGGTAAGGCACGTTTTGCACCTGCTTCTTTCAACAATTCACAAGCTTCATTGATTGCTTCAACAGAACCAGATATTACCAACTGACCAGGACAGTTGAAGTTAGCTGCTACACAAACCTTACCTTCTTTAGAGACCGTTGCACAAATCTCTTCAACCTTTTCATCAGAAAGACCAATGATTGCAGCCATGGTCCCAGGATTCAATTCACATGCTTTCTGCATCGCATTAGCACGCGCAGCTACAAGCTTTAGACCATCTTCAAAACTCAATGCGCCAGCTGCAACAAGTGCAGAGAACTCACCCAAAGAGTGTCCCGCAACCATATTTGGCTTGAAATCCTCACCTAAACAAAGTGCAGAAATAACACTATGAAGAAATACTGCAGGCTGAGTAACTTTGGTTTCTTTGAGTTGATCATCAGTTCCTGCAAACATAATATCGGTTATCTTGAAGCCAAGAATCTCATCAGCCTTATCGAAAAGTCCCTTTGCCAAAGGGTTATTCTCATAAAGATCTTTACCCATACCAACAAACTGAGATCCCTGTCCTGGGAATACAAATGCTTTCATATCTGTTTTAATTCTTTAAATGTTAATACTTTACGAGATGCAAAGATACAGAAAATTAAGCAGACTAAGAAGAAACCTCTAAGAAAAAGCTTCTTAAGCAAAAGTCTCTTTTTGCTTCAAAAACTCCGCCTTTATCATAACATATGATAGTATTAGTATTATAATGTTATTTATTTTTCTCTAGGCCAAAAGAAAAATCAATAAATCTTTATGGTAAAAGGGCATGTTATCCATTAATTCTTTAGCTAATATGAAAAGCTACGTATATATAAAGACGACATGCATTTTCGCCAAACTGTGT
>FLSB01331787.1_pt1 | contig 12289 bp, 13 predicted proteins | sample 1550551 | NCBI WGS metagenome assembly FLSB01 (sample SAMEA4031774, study PRJEB14383) | metagenome | biome: human; feature: oral; material: saliva | place: Philippines | collected 2014 | reverse complement strand
TAATAATTATATAATTGAATGTATAAGGAAATATAAAATTTATAATATAATAATTATTATAAGTTATAAGTTATTGTAAATTTTCAAGTTGTTACAATGATTTTTAGATTATTTCTTTGCAATATTTGTATTTAAAAGATTTTTATAGTAAAATATAACATGATATTCAATAAGGAGACGGGTATGTTAAAAAAGAAAATGTTTCAACTTTGTGTTGAATTAACTAATGGAAATATGAGTTCTAAAGCTCTAAAAAAATTAACAAAATCTAATTTAAGTCGATTAATGATTCAACCTTTTGCTAAGGTATATGATATTAATACTGATGAAATTTTGGATGAAATTGATGATTTTAAAAATTTAAATGAGTTTTTTATTAGAAAGCTGCGCCCAGATGCTCGACCAATTAATCAAGATGAGGATTCTCTAGTAAGTCCAACGGATGGAGTAATTTCTGAAGTAGGTGTTATTGGTGAAGATAGTACATTTGTTGTTAAAAATCAAGTTTATAATGTTCAAACATTAGTTGGAGATAGTGAGTTAGCGGATAAATATAAAGATGGTACATACATGATAATATATCTTAGCCCGAAGAATTATCACCGTATTCACTTCCCAATGAATTGCCAAGTAAAGGATGCGTATAGTCTTGGTAAATATTCATATCCAGTTAATAATCTTGGTTTGGAATTAGGAGATAATATACTAAGTTATAACTACAGGCAAGTGTATAGATTAAATGGAAAAATTAATTATACACTAATACCAGTAGGAGCTCAAAATGTCAACTCAATAATTCCTACATATGAGAGTATTTATGTGAAAAAAGGGGAAGAATTAGGGTACTTTGAGTTTGGTTCAACAGTAGTATTACTGTTTGAAAAAGATAATATTGTCTTAGAGAAAAACTTAGAGAATAAAGAAATCAAGATGGGAGAGAAAATAGCAACTATTTTATAGGCTATTGGTAAAAGAAAATGGTACTAAAAAGATATTTTTCACCTGATGATTTTGTGGAAAAGTATGAGTTTATAGATGTTGAGTATATGAATATGCACAACAAAAAAGTTATTATTTCAGATTTAGATAATACTTTAATATCATGGGATAGTAAAAAAGATACTAAAGAATTGAATAAATGGCTAAAAAAGATGAAAAAAGCTGGTTTCGATATTATTGTTGTATCTAATAATACAGAAGAACGTGTTGAAGAATTTTGTAAAAAATTAAATCTTCAATATGTTGCGGGTGCAAAGAAACCTTTAACTATAGGTTTTAAGAGAGCACTTAAAAAGTTAAATAGAAAACCTGAAGAAGCGATTATTTTGGGGGATCAAGTTTTAACTGACGTATTAGGAGCAAAAAGTTTTGGAGTTATGAGTGTACTAGTAAAGCCTATATCTAAAACGGATGCATTCAAAACTAGAATTAATAGATTTTTTGAAGGGTTAATAATCCAAAATTTAACAAGAAGAAAAAAATTCCCTAAAATGAAAAAAGTAGGGTATAGATTAAAACATAAGAAAGAAAATGGAGGCCATATTGAGTAATAAAGTTTATTGTATAGGTTGTGGTGTTGAGATTCAAAGTGAAGATCAGAATAAACAAGGATATTTGCCAAAGAGTGTTGTAGAAAAAAGTATCGATGGTAATCTTGTTTGTAAAAGATGTTTTAGATTAAAACACTATAATGAAGTATCTGATGTGCAACTTGGGGCTGAAGATTTTTATCAACTTATCAAAACATTATCGAAAAAAGATGCATTAATTGTAAAAGTAGTAGATATCTTTGATTTTTCTGGAAGTTGGATTGAAGACGTGGTTGATATTGTAGGAAATAATAAAGATATTGTACTAGTGGCTAATAAACTAGATTTATTACCTAAATCAGTTAAACAAAATAAAGTAAAACAGTGGCTATTTAAGATGCTTAAAGCTAAGGGCATTAAAGTAAAAGATATTCTTTTAATTAGTGCGATAAAAAATCAAGGTGTTGAAGAAGCAGCAAGTCGTATAGATGAACTTCGTAATGGTAAGGATGTTTATATAGTAGGAGCAACAAATGTTGGAAAATCTACATTTATTAACAAACTTATCGAACTTACAACTGGGGATAAAAATGTTATTACAACATCTCACTTCCCAGGGACAACGCTAGGGATGATAGAGATACCATTAGATCGTGCTACTAGTATTTATGATACACCAGGTATTATTCTGGATTATGATATAGCTCATTATCTTGATGCGCAAAGTTTAAAATTAGTAATGCCTAAAAAAGAGATTAAGGCACGCGTATTCCAGTTAAATGCTGAACAAAGTTTATTCTTCGGTGGTATGGCTCGAATGGATTTTGTAGAAGGTGAGCGTCAAAGTTTCACATTATATGCATCTAATTTAGTAGAAATCCATCGTACAAAATTAAGTAATGCAGATCAATTATTTGAAAAGCACTTAGGAACATTATTAAAACCGCCGTTTGAAGATAATATTTCTATTTTCAATAATCAAGTTAAGAAAAGTTTCACTATTGATAGTAGGAAGATGGATATTGTGATTTCTGGATTAGGATGGATTACTGTTAATAGTGATAGTGGATGTAAAATTGATATTCATGTGCCAGAAGAAATCGAAGTATTTGTACGTGAATCGATAATATAGTAAAAGAAAAGAGGATAAGATGTTAAAAGGAAAACAAAAAAGACAATTAAGAGCATTAGCTCATCATTTATCACCAATTTTCCAAGTAGGGAAATCAGGTGTAAATAGTGATATGATTCAAGGAATTAGAGATGCGTTAGAAAAACGTGAATTATTAAAAGTAAGTATTTTACAAAACTGTGAAGAAGATAAAGATGAGGTTGCACAAATTTTATCTGAGCGTACTTCATCTGAATTAGTTCAAGTAATTGGACACACTATTGTATTATACAAACAAAGCTCTAAGGAAAAGTATAGAAAAATAGAGTTGGTGAAATAAGATGTCAATTGCGCTTTATGGTGGTAGTTTTGATCCGATTCATATAGGGCATCTGATTACTGCCGAAACAGCACTAGATACTTATAATTTAGAGAAAGTTATTTTTATTCCCTCGTATATTACACCATTAAAAGGTCGGGAATTAGAAGCGAATGATAAAAATAGATTCGAGATGACGAAACTAAGTACAAAAGATAATTTCAAGTTTGAAGTTAGTGATTATGAAATTTCAAATGAGGGTGTAAGTTATAGTTACCATACTGTTAAGTATTTTAGTGAATTATATAAAAATAAAAAAATCTATTTTATTATTGGAACAGATAGAGCGAAAGATTTAAAAAAATGGTATAATATAGAAGAGCTATCAAAATTAGTAACATTTGTTTTTGTAGCACGAGATGAAGAGGATTTATATAAGATAGTAGAAGAGGATGCATTTTATAAATCCATAAGTTATAAAATAATGAAGTCACCAATAATAGAGATAAGTTCTAGTTTGATTAGAGATAATTTAAAAAATAAGAAAAGTATTAAATATATGATCACTGATGAATGTAGGTCATATATAGAGGAGTTGAGTTTATATGGAATATCAAGAAATTCAAAATAAAGTTAAAGAAATATTACCAGAAAAAAGATACGAGCACACTTTAAGAGTTGTAGAAGTAGCGGAAAAATTAGCTAAGATTCATGGAGCAAATGTTGAGAGAGCAGCATTAGCAGCTTTAGTACATGATGTTTGTAAGCCTATGGATGAAGTATTAATGAAAAAATATGTAATTCTACATAACTTAGATGTTAATTTATTAGATTATCCAGTAGAGGTTCTTCATGGACCTGTAGCAAGTGCATATATCGAAGAAGAATTCGGTGTAGCTGACGAAGAGGTTAAACTTGCTGTTGCGAATCATACTTTCGGTAGAAAGCATATGACATTATTAGAAAAAATAATTTTTATCGCAGACTATACTGATCCACAAAGAAAACACCCGCATTTAGCTGAGGTAACTGAAGTATCTGAATATGATCTTGATGAAGCGGTTAGACTTGCTGCCAAATATACACTAGTTTATTTAATCGATAATGATGAAAGAATTTATCCTTCATTACTAGAATGTTATAATTATTATAATATTAAAAACTATCGTGTTGGATTTAAAGAAAAAAATAAAGATAAAATTTTAGCTGATGAAAAAACAATTACAATTAGAAATAAAAGTGAAGCTCACTTCAAGAAAGGTGATTTATTAGAAGCTACAACTTATGAGGATCCAGACACAGTATTTGCTACGCTAGAAGTTGATTTAGTAAAACCTGTAACAAGAGATACTTTAACAGAACGCTATGCTAAGTATTATGGTGTTACTCTAGATGAATTAATCGAAAAACTTGCTAGAAGATATCCAGAAGATGACGTACTATATGTAGTAATGTTCCATATTATAAAAAAATAAAATAAAGAAAGAGGATGAAAATGGAAGTAGAAAACTTATTAAAAATTGTTGTAGATGCATGTGATGACAAGCATGGATATGATATTGTTGCTTATGATTTAACGCAAGCGGGAGTATTATACGATTATTCTGTAATCTGTCATGCACCTACAAATAGACAAGTAGAAGCAATTGCACAAGAAGTTAGAGAACAAGTATTAGAAAATGGTGGAGAAATTCACAGTACAGAAGGTCTAAGAGAAGCTAAATGGATTCTTATGGACTTAGGTGATGTTGTAGTTAACATTATGACACGCGATGATAGAGAATACTATGAATTAGATGCATTATTTGAAAAATACCCTATAAAAGGTGTTTAATATGTACGAGAATTTAAGTATTGTTTATGATAAACTAATGGATGTCGACTACGATGCTTATAAAAATATTATTAATCAAGAATTAGAAGATAGAAAAAATCTTCTAGTTCTTGATTTAGGTTGTGGTAGTGGGGCAATGTTGCCGACACTAAAAAAATATGGAGAAGTATTCGCAGTAGATAACAGTGAACAAATGTTAGCGATAGCGAGTGAAAAAGTTCTAGGATGTAATTATTTTGCAATGGATTTATTAGAAATTTCTTCGCTAAATATGGAGTTTGATTTTATATTAAGTGCATTTGATGTATTTAATTATTTATCAGATTTTGAGGAATTTAAATTAGGATTAAAAGAAGTATATTCTTCTCTAAAAGAAGGTGGAAAATTTATTTTTGATATTCATACACCTAAAAAAATTACTGATATGCTGGAAAAACAAGTTTTTGGTTATGAAGATGAAGAGATAAGTTATCTATGGTTTACATATGAAACAGAAAATTCGTTAGAGGTTGAAAGTGAACTGTCATTCTTTATTAAAGAAAAGAATGGTTTATATAGAAAGCTTGAACAGTTTCATTCACAAAGAACTTATGAAATAAATGATGTCCTTGGAGAAATTCAAAATACTGGATTTAAAGTGAAAGATTATTTCTGTGATTTTGATAAGAATAATAAAAATTATTCTGAATCAGATCGAATAATCTTTATTTTGGAGAAATAAAATGGCAGTAGATTTCAAAAAAACACTTAAGCATTTATATGCACCTAAAAATAAACCATGTATAGTAAATGTAGATAAGGCTAATTATATAGCAGTTAGAGGGAGTGGGGACCCGAATGATGACAATAGCGAGTATAAGCAATCAATAAGTCTATTGTATCCTGTAGCGTATGCTATAAAGATGAGTAAAAAAGGAGAATATAAAATCCCAAATTACTTTGATTTTGTTGTTCCGCCATTAGAAGGGTTTTGGTGGCAAGAAGGAATAGAAGGTGTTGACTATAGTAATAAACAAAATTTTAAGTTCATTTCGTTAATACGTATGCCAGATTTTGTTACAAAGGTAGTATTTGAGTGGGCTATTAAGCAAGTAACGGAAAAGAAAAAAGAAGATTTCTCGAAGGTTGAATTTTTCAGCTATGATGAAGGTGTCTGTGTTCAATGTATGCATATAGGTCCATATGACTTAGAGCCAGAAACCGTTACTAAGATGCATGAATATATGATTTCTGAAGGATATGAATTAGATATAAATGAGAACAGATTTCACCATGAAATTTATATTTCTGATGTTAGGAAAACTGAACCTGAGAAGCTTAAAACAGTTATTAGACATCCAATTAAGAAAAAAATTTAGACTTGATTTTGGCCTTGCTAAAGTCAAGTTTTTTATGAATTGACAATATATCTTTAACATAGTATTATAATTACAGATGTAACTGAGAAAAAAAGGATGAATGTAAATGGATATTAATATTTCAGAAGCTGAATGGGAAGTAATGCGAGTAGTCTGGAGTAACGTACATACAACTAGTAAATTTGTAATAGATACTCTAGGTGAAGAAAAGTCTTGGACGCCGTCAACTATTAAAACATTATTATCTAGATTAGTTGAAAAAGGATTTTTAGAAACAACAAAACAGGGGAATAAATTTTTATATTCAGCAAAATGTGTAGAAGATGAGTGTTTAGAGATATTAACACAAAACTTTTTAGAAAGAATTTGTGAAAGAAGAACACATATTATCGTTAAGAATATAATCGAAAAAGATAATTTAAGTAAAAGTAATATTGATGAAATTATAGAATTATTACAAGAAAAAAGAAAAAACGCAGCAGATGTTATTACATGTAAATGTTTAAAAGGACAATGTAGTTGTGCTGCAAAACATGGTTAAAAGAGGGATTCAAAATGGATGTTGGTAAACAAAGAATACTAATTACAGGAGCTTCAAGTGGCTTAGGTCGTGAATTGGCTCACCAATTCGCACAAAAAGGAAATGTAGAATTGATATTAGTTGCTCGAAGAAAAGAAGCGTTAGAAAAAGTTGCTAAAAAATGTAGTGCTTTTGAAAATGTAAAAACTAGAGTCTATAGCGTTGATATTGGTTCACAGGATCAAGTAGAACAGTTACTATCTTCTATTACAGATATCGATATTCTTATTAATGGTGCAGGATACGGTATTATGAAAGACTTTAGTGAATTTAGTGATGCTGAGGTAGTTAATATGTTTGATACAAATGTAATTGGGACTATTCAATTAACTACAGAAATAGCTAAGAGAATGAGAGAAAAGAAATCTGGAACAATAGTAACTATTGCTTCATTAGCAGGTAAGATTGCTACACCAAAAAGTTCTGTATATTCAGCGACTAAATTTGCTTTAATTGGATACTTCAATTCTTTACGTTTAGAACTTAAAAAAGATAATGTCCACGTTATGACTGTAAATCCTGGGCCTGTAGCTACAAATTTCTTCAATATCGCTGATGAGGATAAGAGCTATCAAAAAGCTATGGGTGGTAAAACATTAACACCTAAACTTGTTGTTACAAAGATAATAAAAGGAATTGAAACTAAAAAACGTGAGGTAAATTTACCGTTTAAACTAGTTGTAGGTGTTAAAATTAGTCAGTTATTCCCAAGGTTAAGTGATCGAATTTTAGCGAATATGTTTAAATAACAAAGAATAAATGAAAATCAAGGTTAGAAGAATCTAATCTTGATTTTTAATTTTATTTTAATGTTTCAATCCTGAAAAAATCCGTTTTTTAATCGTTGTCATTGTTTTCTATAGAATTTAGTATTGAAAAACTCGTACATTTATGATATTATGTAAATTATAAATTACAAATATGAAAGTGAGAAAAAAAGTTATTATGAAGAAAAAAAATTACACGTTAGCGTCAGCTACAATAGTAGGATTAGCAATTGCAACTTCAGGAGGAGCTGCTTTAGCAGATGAGTCAACACCAGCTCCAGCAACTTCACCAGTAGCCCAACCAACTGATTCTACAGCACCATCATCAGCAGTTGCACCAAAAACAACTGAAAAAGATTTAGTATTAGTTCATACTAATGATGTTCATGGGCGCATTGTAGAAGAAAAAGGTCGTGATAAAAATACATCAGTTGTAGGTGATGCTAAATTAGCAACAGTGATTGAAAATGAACGTGCTAAAAAAGATCAAACAACTGTAGTTTTAGATGCAGGGGATGCATTCCAAGGGTTACCTATTTCTAACTCAACAAAAGGGGAAGCTCGTGCAGAAATTTTAAATAAAATGAATTATGATGCTATGGCTGTAGGTAACCACGAATTTGACTTTGGTTTAGATGAAGCTAAGAAGTATAAACAAATTTTAAAATTCCCATTATTAAGTTCGAATACTTATGTGAATGGGGCACGTTTATTTGAAGCTTCTACAATTATCGATAAAGATAAAAGTGTTAAAGGTGATGAAGTTGTTGTTATTGGGGTAACAACACCAGAAACAGCTACAAAAACACACCCTAAAAATGTTCAAGGTGTAACATTTAAAGACCCTATTCCAGAGGTGCTAAATGTAGTTAAAGAAATTCAAGCTAAAGCAAAAGCTACTGGTGATGACTATAAAACGTATGTTGTTTTAGCCCACCTTGGAGTAGATACAACAACTCCAAACGAATGGAGAGGTTCTACTCTTGCTGATGAACTTTCTAAGAGTCCGTTATTAAAAGGAAAGCGTGTAGTGGTAATCGATGGACACTCTCATACTGTAGAATCAAGAACATATGGAGACAACGTTACTTATAATCAAACTGGAAGTTACTTAAACAACATTGGTAAAGTTACATTGAAACCAAATAGTTTACTAGGAACACCAAGTCTAATTAAAGCTTCAGAAACTACTAACGTAGTGCCTAACGCAGAAGTGAAAAAATTAGTTGATGAAATTAAAGCTAAATATGATGCAGAAAATGCTGTTGTAGTAGTGAAAAACAGTCCTGTTGAGTTAAGTGGTACCCGTGAAAATGTTCGTGTTCGTGAAACTAACTTAGGAAACGTAGTTGCTGATTCACTTTACGAGTATGGTCAAACAGGATTTAAAAATAAAGCAGATATCGCAGTAACAAATGGTGGTGGTTTACGTGAAACTATCGCTAAAGATAAACCTATTACAAAAGGTAGCGTAATTGCAGTTCTTCCATTTGGTAATACAATTTCTCAAATTAGTGTTACAGGTAAAGACGTATTAGCTATGTTTGAAAAATCTTTAGGATCTATTTTACAAGTTGATAAAGCAGGTAAAACCGTTTTAGATGAAAATGGACAACCGTTATTAGAACCAAGTGGAGGTTTCTTACATGTATCAGGAGCTAAAGTATACTACGATACAAATCTACCTTCAGGTAAACGTGTATTACGTGTAGAAGTTAAAAATCATGATACAGGTGCCTACGATAAATTAGATTTAGCTAAAACATACTACTTAACTACAAATGATTTCTTAGCAGCAGGTGGAGATGGATATACTATGCTAGGTGGAGCACGTGAAGAAGGGCCATCTATGGACGAGGCGTTCAAAAATTATTTAGAAAAAGCAGATTTAACTAAATATGCTGTAGTAAATCCAAATTCACGTACAATTTCTGTAGATTCAAAAACTTACAAATTTGAAGAGAAAAAATCAGAACAATCTAAAGAAACTGATGTTAAATTACCAACTAATGCAACTAGCAAACAAGTTGTAGAAAATAGTAAAGAAAATAAACTACCTAACACTGGTATGAACACAACTAGCACAACTGCGCTAGGATTAAGTTTAATTGCCTTAGTCGGAGCTGCCATTAGACGTAAACTTTCTGAATAATTAAATTAATTATAAGTTGAAAAAATCAAAGAGTATAGGTGTTTTCTGTATTCTTTGATTTTTGAAGTTTTATTGTATATTTATATAATTCTGTTGAAGTCGAGTGATAAAAAAACATTGACAAGTTTTTTTTAACTTGATATACTTAAGTCACAATAAAAAATTACACTTTGAAAAGAAGAGTAGTAGTTGATGTTTGCTTAGAGAGTCTCGGTAGGTGAAAGGAGATCAAAGATGATACTATGAAGATGGTCTTTTCGTGTTAGTAGTTGAATAATTAAACTATTACGGGATAGCCCGATATAGCTAATGGTATAAAAATAAGATTTAAATTTTGTTTTAGTACTTTATAAGTTAGTATTTGTGAGAATACTATAAATCAAGGTGGTAACACGTCATTAGATACGTCCTTGTAGAAGTGAATAACTTCTACAGGGACTTTTTTCTTTGTGTAATATTTGTATTGTAGGATTTTATTATTTTAGTTGATTTTGAAGTTGTTAGTATTAGTTAGAGAAAAAATATAACGGAAAAATTATAATAAAAAGTAGTTAATGAATTATTAAAAAAAATAAACATTAAAAGATTTATTTGTTCCTAAATATTATACAAATTTTTTAAAAATAATGTTCAATTAAATAATATTGAAAAATAATGAAACAATAATATTTTTATTAGTTTTTTCATAGCGATAATAGATATTATTAGATGGAAAAATTTTCTTAAATATGATAAAATAAAGTATTGAGAAATCAACGAGTAAATTTCTAATGAAAGAGATTAAAGGAGATTATATGATAAATAAATTAGGATGGAAAATTGGTGGAGAACAAGGTGAAGGTATTGAAAGTACAGCCGAGATTTTCTCTACAGTAGTAAATACACTGGGATATCACATGTATTCTACACGAGACTTTTCAAGTAGAATTAAGGGTGGTCACAGTAATAGTAAAATTTGTATTTCGGAAGAAAAAATTAGTGTTATTGACTATAAGACAGATATTCTTATAGCTTTCGACCAAGCAACACTGGATAGCTATATTCCAGAATTAGATGAAAATAGTATTATTATAGCAGATGCTAAAATTAAACCTGAAATATCTGAAGAAATAAAAGGTTTAGTTGCGGTGTTTCCAATAACTGAATTAGCAAAAGAGATAGCTAATCCGATTATCAAAAACATAATTACACTTGGAATTTGTTCTTCATTATTAGATTTAGATTCAAAACTATTCTACGATATGATTGAAACAAAATTTTCTAGTAAAGGTGAAGAAGTAGTAAATATTAATATCCAAGCCTTTGATAAAGGGCGTGAAATTATGACTGAGTTCATGGATGAAAATGATATTAAAGATAAGTATTATCTTAAAAAATTAAATCCAACGCATAGAAATATGTGGTTAATCGGTAACCATGCAGCTGGTCTTGGTGCTTTAGCAGCAGGTTGTAGAATGTATGCTGGATACCCTATTACACCAGCTACAGAAATCATGGAATATTTATTTGATAAGCTTCCGTTAGTAAATGGAGCATATATTCAAACTGAAGATGAGATTGCGGCTTTAGGAGTTGCAGTTGGAGCAAACTTCGCTGGAGTACGTGCTATGACGGCTACATCTGGGCCTGGTATCTCGCTTATGACTGAGTTCTTAGGTATGGCTGCTATGGCAGAACAACCCGTTGTAATTGTAGACGTTCAAAGGGGGGGGCCTTCTTCAGGGCTTCCAACAAAAACAGAACAATCTGATATTTTCCACGCTGTATACGGTGGAACTGGAGATGCTTCTCGTATCGTGCTAGCTCCAACATCTGTAGAAGATTGTTTCTACACTATGATAGATGCATTTAATATGGCAGAAAAATATCAAACACCAGTTATTGTTTTAATGGATCTACAATTAGGTATGAATAAAGAAACAGTTCCTAACTTTGACTTTAGTAAAGTTCAAATCGATCGTGGTAACTTATTAAAACAAGAAGAAATTACTGAAGAAGATATTATTTATTTCAAACGTTATGCAACTGATGTATTAGTTTCAAATAGAACTATCCCAGGCCAAAAAGGTGGAATTCACAATGCGAACAGTTATGAACACTCAGTAGTTGGACTACCTTCAGAGGTGAAACGTAATACAAAACGTCAAAAAGAAAAACGTGCTAACAAGATTGAGTCAGCTTTAGTTGAAAGACCATTTGTATTAAATGAATACAATGAAGAAAAAGATATCTTATTAGTTGGTGTTAACTCAACTTATGGAGTACTAAATAAAGCTGCTAAACAACTAAAAGAACAAGGACTAAAAATTGATACAATGCATATTCGTCAAATTTATCCAGTTGCTCAAGCTGTTCGTGATACATTTGATAAATATAGAAAAATATATATTGTTGAACATAACCATAATAAACAATTACGTACGGTAATTGCTAGTAAGTACCATAATTCAGAAAAGATTAGTAGTTTACTAAAATATGATGGAGATATTTACTATACTCATCAACTTGTTGAACAATTACTAGAGGAGGAGAAATAGTTTGAAAGTAACATTAAAAGATTATAAAAATGATGTTAAGCCCGATTGGTGTGCCGGTTGTGGAGACTTCTCGGTACTTGCGGGTATAAATAGAGCTGTTGT
>FLSB01060853.1_pt1 | contig 12300 bp, 3 predicted proteins | sample 1550551 | NCBI WGS metagenome assembly FLSB01 (sample SAMEA4031774, study PRJEB14383) | metagenome | biome: human; feature: oral; material: saliva | place: Philippines | collected 2014 | reverse complement strand
CTTGCTGAAGTGCTTGCGCTCGTTGAAGCCGATGTGCTTGCTGAAGTGCTTGCGCTTGTTGAAGCCGATGTACTTGCTGAAGTGCTTGCGCTTGTTGAAGCTGATGTACTTGCTGAAGTGCTTGCGCTCGTTGAAGCCGATGTGCTTGCTGATGTACTTGCTGAAGTACTTGCGCTTGTTGAAGCCGATGTGCTTGCTGAAGTACTTGCGCTTGTTGAAGCTGATGTACTTGCTGAAGTGCTTGCGCTCGTTGAAGCCGATGTGCTTGCTGAAGTGCTTGCGCTTGTTGAAGCCGATGTACTTGCTGATGTCGATGCGCTTGTTGAAGCCGATGTACTTACTGACGTACTTGCGCTCGTTGATGCTGACGTACTTGCGCTAGTCATTGCACTTACCGATGCACTGGTTGACGCTGATTCTGATGCACTGGTTGATGCTGACTCAGAACGATATTTCTTGTCTGAAACAGTTTCATCTTGACTATAGATCGTCGGTGCATATGGTTGACTACCAGATGTTACTTTAGCATTATCTTTATAGTAGACAGTTGCAATTCCATCATCACTTACGTCAATGCTAGAAATACGATCCCGTCCGTTTGGAGTCACTTTATCATGAGCTTTTCTGATTTCTTCGCGAACTTTTTCCTTATCAGATTCCGATAAATGATTTTTATCCTTAACTTCAGTCAAGTCAATAGCAGGCTTCTTAAACAAGTTCTGCAACTGATCTTGTTGAATACGAATTTCTCCCACGTCAACAGTGTTTCCACTTGGATCTGTAGCATTGAGCCAACGACCCCAAGTATTTCCTGATCTCCACGCAAGATCTTTATTAGCAACCGCATTAATAGTAAAGGTAGTCTGGTCATCATTTGTTAAGGTATTGATAATATTTGTGATTGGACCAGTTCCCCATTCAGCTCTATTTTCGAAGAAGTCCGTCAAGTCTTTTCTATTACCAGAGACCTTCAGTGTGACTAATTTACCACTATTATCTTTACCTGTATAAGTAATCTGGATATTATCTCCAGCATAGAACAAATAGCGACCATTGCTATCCCTCTTAGGTTCTTGACCATTTACTTTGACTGTGTAAGTAATTGTTGGTTTTTCTGTTTCAGGTGTAATAGCAACTGTTCTTACGTCTGATTCCAAAGTTTCATTTGAATTCGTTACAGGATTAGTAAACGCCTTACTTTGTTTAACTGTTACGTTTCCTGTTGGAAGAAGACCATTACTGTCTGCTAATTCATTTGCAGCAAACGTCACTCTTCCAGTATTATCTGCTATTTTAGACGGAAGTTGTCTACCATTGATTGTTAAAGTAACTGTCGCACCTGGTAAAGCGTCTGTAACAGTGATTCCTTTATTTGGAAGACCGCCTGTATTCGTTACCTGATCTGCTGAAATTTGTGGTGGGTTTGGTCTAACTTTGATAGTTACAGGAACATTTGTACCATTCCTTGATTGAGTTGTTGAACCCTGTGGTAAAGTAACTCTAGCTTCTTTCTTATAGATACCTGGTGCTGAAGCATCTGGTGTAGATACCCAATTATAAGTTGTTCCAGTAGGAATCACCACACTAGAATCAGAATTTTTAAGTGCATTGCCCGGATTTGCAATAATATCATTTAGCGGAGCCGTGTTACCAACTGTTGTGGTATACTCTTGCTTAGCTACTGGATCAACTACTGTATAATCAAACGTCACTGAACTTGTGAGGGCAGGATTTGAAGCTGTTACATCACCAAATCGTCCTTTAGGATAAGTTGCTTTTGCAGTATAAGTAGTGCGGTGTGTTGTTGCTGAATCAGCAGTTGTATGCCAGACAGTACTAAAGGCTGGAGAACCATCTTGTTTGCTTAGAGGTGCGGACTGGTTATTGTTCAGACGATATTCATAAGCAAACGTTGTTCCTGAAGGAAGAGAATCATTATTGAGATAAAGATTTGAAAATCCACCTATGTTATTAGCATAGCTACCACCAACAGTCCTATCACCTGAAGCTGCTTTAAAGGCATAAAACTTACCAGTTTCACCATTATTGGTTTTGGTCTCAATCTTTGGATAAACGGTATAGTTATAAGCAATGTCTTTACTTACACCTTTCGAATCGGTAACCGTCAAGGTCGCTGTTTTATCACCAGGAGTTGATAAATCTAGAGTTCCGTTTTTCCACACTACATTTGTATTTGAAGGTAACTCTGTACCATCAGCTGAGCGGATAAAATCACGAGCCGTTAATGTAGCAGAATTCTCTCCTGCAATAGCGTAAAAACGATCTGACTTAGTTTGATAATTTTGTTCTAGTTTAGGAGTAACTGTTCTGGACGTTCCATCTTTATAGGTAATCAATACACTTCCATCATTCTGTTGAGTGTATGTACTGATACGATGTTTATCCTTTGGATAGGCATTTTCAACAGCTGCTTTGATTGCACTCTTATCTGCAGGGGTTAAATTACTAATATCTCGAACTGTTAGCGGGGGAATCTTCACTTCTCCCAATCTATCTTTCAACTCACCCTGTTTAAGAACAAAGGTAGTTCCGTCTGATCGGAGATTTGAAAAATCATCTGCAGTTATAGAACGTGTAATTCTATTACCAGAAGCATAGCTCAAATCTGCATTAATAGTTCCTGCAACAGTTGTCGTAGCTGGTTGCTTATCAGTAGCTGTAGTCTTAGTCGTTACTTTATTGATAACAGTTGTTCCCCATGTATCATTATGGAAAAGATTGTTAATTTCAGGAGTCCCTGGTCCTCCATTACGAACTTCTGTATTTTTGACAACACCACTGTTATCTTTGAACTTAGCTGTAAATGCTAATGAATCTCCAGAATAGAAAGTATATACAGGGGTACCATTTTCCGATGTTTTAGGAGCATCTGACCATGTGTTATCGTCATTCTTTACTTTGACTACCGTATCAATAACTTGTGGTTTTTCTGTTTCAGGTGTAATAGCAACTGTGCTTACATCTGATTCTAAAGTTTCAGTTGAATTCGTTACAGGATTAGTAAATGCCTTACTTTGTTTAACTGTTACATTTCCTGTCGGAAGCAAGCCATTTCCATCTGCAACCTCAGTAGAAGAGAAGGTTACATTTCCTGAATTATCAGCTTGTTTAGTAAGAGTTTTACCACCGATCGTCAAGGTTACTTGCGCATTTGGTAGAGCATTCGTTACAGTAATTCCTTTATTTGGAAGGCCACCTGTATTTGTCAACTGGTCGTCTGAAATTTGTGGTGGGTTTGGTCTAACTTTGATAGTTACAGGAACATTTGTACCATTCCTTGATTGAGTTGTTGAACCTTGTGGTAAAGTAACTCTAGCTTCTTTCTTATAAATACCTGGTGCTGAAGCATCTGGTGTAGATACCCAATTATAAGTTGTTCCAGTAGGAATCGCCACACTAGAATTAGAATTTTTAAGTGCATTGCCCGGATTGGCAATAATATCATTTAGCGGAGTTGTATCCCCAACTTTTGTAGTATACTCTTGTTTAGCTACTGGATCAACTACTGTATAATCAAACGTCACTGAACTTGTGAGAGCAGGATTTGAAGCTGTTACATCACCAAGACGTCCTTTAGGATAGGTCGCTTTAGCGGTATAGGTTGTACGGTGTGTTGTTGCTGAATCAGCAGTTGTATGCCAGACAGTACTAAAGGCTGGAGAACCATCTTGTTTGCTTAGAGGTGCGGACTGGTTATTGTTCAGACGATATTCATAAGCAAATGTTGTTCCTGAAGGAAGAGAATCATTGTTAAGATAAAGATTTGAAAATCCTCCTATATTGTTAGCATAGCTACCGCCAACAGTTCTATCACCTGAAGCTGCTTTAAAGGCATAAAACTTACCAGTTTCACCATTATTGGTCTTGGTCTCAATCTTTGGATAAACGGTATAGTTATAGGTTAAATCTGTTGTGGTTCTGTCTGGATGTGTTACCGTTAAGGTTGCAGATCGGCTACCCACTTCCATTGTAGGAGCTTGTCCGTTTTTCCAAGCAAATGTTGTCCCATTAGGGAGGTCAGATGCTCCGCCAACTGGGCGCACAAGACTTCTTGGATTTATATTAGACAGCGACTCATTACTTACTGCATAGAATGTGTCAGTCGCTTTCTCCACACCATATTTCAGATTTGAATTGACTGTATCCTGGGTACGATCTCGATAAGTAATGGTTACAACGCCATTATCTGCTACACTTAGGGAACCTTCTTCAGTTCCTTTTTTGTAGTCTGTACTTGAAAGAATGCTTGCATTGGCTGTTTTAAAGTTAGCCAAAACTTGGTCTTTTTCTGTTTGACTTAGATGTTCTTTGTCATTAACTGTGACCGTCGCACCACTCACAGGATTGTTACGTTCATTAAAGCCTCTGATATTAAGAGTCATCTCTGCCTTAGCTGTTAGACCATCGGTATCTGTTACAACATATTCAATAATGTGCGCACCAGGTTTATACGGTTCCCAAGCCCCGTCTGCACGACCAGGATTTCCTGTTCCGTTGTTTCGACCAATTGTCCCAACAATTTTTACATTATATGATGTCTGGTATCCTGTAAATTTACCATATTTATCATATGCTCCAAGATCACCATAACCATTTCTGCTAGTAGCTGGATAATTAGGAGCAGCTAAGCCAGTGATAATTGTATTCTTAGGTCCTGGATCTAATCTTACCATGCCCTTATCATCACTCATTGGCATGTTGATTTCGGAGATAGAGTCGTCATTAAAATAGGTAACAGTCTTAGGCAAACTAATCGAAGGTGGCTGAGATGCCACACGGCTCTGACCAGCTACACTTCTAGACTGACCTGTCCCACTAGTTGGAACAGTTGAACTTATTGAATCACTATAATTCCCAGAAGTATCCGCACTTGTAAACGGTTGACTGCTTGTAGCAACTCTTGCGTTCAAGCTAGCAGCTTTCGACTGCTTATTTACAGTGGCATGAACTTCAAGTGTTGCTTCTAGGTTTCTTTGTTTATCATGGCGGATATCATAGACATACTCATTTCTTGAACCACCACGTTTCTCCATCTCTTGTCCATTAAAGGTCACACGATTAATCGTCGTATTGGAATCTACATCCGCAATCAGCCCTACATGATGCAAGGCATTGTTAGCATGCATATTAATACGCCAAACAACTTCATGAGTATTTGGATTATAATTAGCAGACGCAATTGAGGCTTTCGTACCATGGCTAGAGAATGATGCTCTAGGAGAAGATCCTCTCTCTATCGCTTGTCCATTACGGCCATCACGTTGACCTGAAGTGGCACGCAAAACTGCATTAGCAATAGAGTTACGAGCTGAAGTTGCCGTGTTGATAACGCTACCAAGATCAGCAGTTGGATCCTTTAAAGCTGACTCAATCTCAGTAATGGCAGTTTCCACCTTAAGGATGGCTGCACTGGTATCTGGAAGATCTGCCGCCTTAGCTAAATACTCACCCATTTCAGCTGAAATTTTAGCTAGTTTTTTACGATCTTCTTCATTTTTCTTTGTAGATACTTCTACCGATGACAAGGCACCAGCAGTCACTCCTGCCAAGCTTGTTAATTCGGAAGTTTTCTCTATCAAACCTGTTGCTGACTTAGCAGAATCCAAGACAGGTGCAGACAAATTAGAGTTTGGCAAGCCTTGACTAACTACTTGATTTTCAGCTAAAGCAGATTCGGATTGTCCAGCAGTTTCAACACTAGCAGTGCTAGTCGCAACCGAACTACCCCCAGAATTAACCACCAACTGACTAGAACTTACAGAAGTACTTTCTGACACACTTGCTGAAACTGAAGCACTTGTCGACGCACTAACAGAAGCCGAAGTACTTTCTGACACACTTGCAGAAGTGCTAGCGCTCACTGATTGGCTAGCAGAAGTAGATTCTGAACTAGACACACTCTCGCTTTCTGAGTGTGATAAGCTTGCCGATTCTTCTGGATCTGCTTTCGAAACAGATCCAAGAACGACTGAATCATTTGTAGCTAAAACATCCGATGACTCTAATGTCTTTTCAAGAGCAACCGCATCATTAGCCTGAACAGTAGTTTGTGTTGCCACTGCTCCGCCTAATACAGCTCCTGTAGCTGCAAGGCCCCTTATAATATCAAGGCCGGTAATTGTATTGTTTGTTTGGTTCTCAACGACTTCGGTCATAACCTGAGTAGTGTCAACACTACCACGGAAAACTTTTAACAAACCAAATAAAGAAGTGGAAGCCCGTAGCCAATGCTTACCGGATTTCACTAACTTATAGCGGGTCACACGATCAGTTTCACGATATTGACCCTCTTGACGTCTGAAAAACATGTTATCTCCTTTTCTAAACTTAAGTCAAGGGTACAATTCACCCTATTTTAAGTTATTCTTTGATATTATAAAAAAAATTGATTTAAAAATCAATAGAATTCAAAAAAAATAGTACTATATAATAATGTTCTATATTTAAAACAAATCTTTTTATAAACGAATTAAATAAAAATTTAATATATATATATATTGCACCGTTTTTTTGTATATCGTGATTTATTTATATTAAATAAAAATGTGAAATTTTCTATATACATATATTTTATTTCAATGCTGAATCAAAACTATTACCGAATCACGGAGATAGCTAAAATTCACTATTAAATTTCAATGTATATAATTCCACTAGGATATTGCATGAGTAGATTGAGAAGAAAAAACCACAAACAATAACATTCGTGAACTTGTTCTAATGCCGAGGGAGAGATAACATTATATAGCGTTTACTTTTTCACATTACGACACAATCTTTTTTGTCGATATATTGGTGTAGTAGATAGCTAGTCCACTTTCTTTCCATTACGACGGCAAAAAGGCTGAGCAAAAAACAATTTCAGGAGAAAATGAAGTCAATCATCCCACAATAAAACGCATAATATCAAGGTCAGTACATTCAATACCTGATATTATGCGCTTTTTAATTTTAAAGACTTTTCCCCCACACTCTTTGCCTAGTGAAGTACTTAGGTAAGCCGATTGTTACATTACGACACGGAGTTTAGCAAATCGATCATATTTTCCAAACGAAGTTAGTGAGATAGGCAGACACTTTGCTTCCTTGCCATTACGACGGAAAAATCCACGAATCAAAACCATTCGCAGACTTTTCCTAATGAAGCGTTTAGGTAAACAGCAATAGCAGTTACCGATTATTAGATTACGACACTGAGTTTTACAAATCGATTCTATTTGCCAAATGTAGTTAGCAAGGCAGTTAGGACATACACTATCTAATCGTTACGACGTAAAGTTTTACGAATCGATAATATTCGTAAAACTTTACTAGTGGAGCGCCTAGCCAAGTTCCATAGAAACTTGGCGTTAGTTACTTAGATTGTTACACAATCAAGTAACTTTGGCGATCTACATCTTCTCTTCCAACTCTACATCTGGATACTTATCCGCAAACCAGCGGAGGGCAAAGTCATTCTCAAAGAGGAAGACTGGTTGGTCAAAACGGTCCTTGGCCAAGATATTACGACTTGATGACATCCGTTCATCCAAGTCCTCTGGTTTAATCCAACGAACGGTCTTTTTACCCATTGGACTCATGACTACTTCCGCATTGTACTCGCCTTCCATACGGTGCTTAAAGACTTCAAACTGAAGTTGACCAACAGCTCCCAGCATGTACTCGCCTGTTTGGTAATTCTTATAAAGCTGAATGGCACCTTCTTGCACCAATTGCTCAATCCCCTTGTGGAAGGATTTTTGCTTCATGACGTTCTTAGCAGAAACTTTCATGAAAATCTCAGGAGTAAAGGTTGGCAGTGGTTCAAATTCAAACTTGTTTTTCCCAACTGTCAAAGTATCCCCAACCTGATAAGTACCTGTATCGTAAACCCCGATGATATCTCCCGCTACGGCATTGGTCACATTCTCACGACTTTCCGCCATAAACTGAGTCACATTTGACAGTTTAGCACCCTTACCAGTACGAGGCAGATTGACACTCATGCCGCGCTCAAATTCACCCGATACGATACGGACAAAGGCAATACGGTCACGGTGACGAGGGTCCATGTTGGCTTGGATTTTAAAGACAAATCCTGAGAAATCCTTGTCGTAAGGATCCACAATTTCGCCATCTGTTTTCTTATGCCCATGTGGTTCTGGAGCAAACTTGAGGAAGGTTTCAAGGAAGGTCTGCACACCAAAGTTTGTCAGGGCTGAACCGAAGAAGACAGGCGTCAATTCTCCAGCAAGGATTGCTTCCTCTGAAAACTCATTCCCAGCTTCATTTAAGAGCTCAATATCATCTTTAACTTGCTCGTAGAAAGGATTGCTACCAAAGAGTTTGTCTCCATCTTCTAGACTAGCAAAACGCTCATCCCCCTTGTAAAGTTCCAAGCGTTGGTTATAGAGATCATACAAGCCTTCAAAGGCTTTCCCCATCCCGATCGGCCAGTTCATCGGATAGCTCGCAATACCCAAGACTTCTTCCAATTCTTGCAAGAGGTCCAGCGGCTCACGACCATCACGGTCTAGCTTGTTCATAAAGGTAAAGACTGGAATACCACGATGTTTCACAACCTCAAACAATTTCTTTGTCTGCGCCTCGATACCCTTGGCAGAGTCCACGACCATAACCGCAGCATCCACCGCCATCAAGGTACGATAGGTATCTTCTGAGAAGTCCTCGTGCCCTGGTGTATCTAAGATATTCACGCGCTTACCATCGTAGTCAAACTGCATAACAGATGAAGTAACAGAAATCCCACGTTGCTTCTCAATATCCATCCAGTCAGACTTGGCAAAAGTCCCAGTTTTCTTTCCTTTTACGGTACCAGCCTCACGAATCTCGCCCCCAAAGTAGAGCAACTGCTCAGTAATGGTTGTTTTCCCCGCGTCAGGGTGAGAGATGATGGCAAAGGTACGACGTTTCTTAATTTCTTCTTGAATATTCATAAGTTCTCTTTCTTTGATTCTCTATTTTTCTTGTTTCAATAGCTAAGAATGATTTCTACATTGGATTTTACCATTCCTTTCAACACTCCATTATATCGGATTTTAGCATTTTTTTCAATTTCTATTTTATGTTAGACACTGCTAAAGTAGAACAATTCCCCTTGCAATTTTTTAAATAAATGTTACAATGAATATAGAAAAAGGTGTTGCGTCAACAACACCCTACAGAGCCGTTTAAGACGGTGGCTGTAATTATATAACTAAAAAAATAGCTCGTTAACTCGCCAAAGTTAGGACGGCTATTTTTTTGTCTCTTTTACCAATTCAAGGATGAACTTCAGGAGCGTGATAACAAAGTTACCAGCTACAAACATGAGTGTCAAAGCCTCAAAAAGGGACAAATCTGGTTACTCCTTTCTACTAAGATTTTACAGGATCTGCACATAAGCATCACCATCCTTTCGATTTCGTAACCACCGTCTTCACTTCTCTGTCAAACTATTGTACCATATAATTTCTCCTCTGATATCCTCTTTTCAAACAAATCGTCATTAAAACCCGTTATACATCCTATACCTGTCTTTTTTCACCTTTCCCTCCCTTATTTATAGGAAAATATGGTAAAATAGAACAGACTAAAAATCATCATTTCACGAAAGGATGCAAGATGAAAATTACGCAAGAAGAGGTAACACACGTTGCCAATCTTTCAAAATTAAGATTCTCTGAAGAAGAAACTGCTGCCTTTGCGACTACCTTGTCTAAGATTGTTGACATGGTTGAATTGCTGGGCGAAGTCGACACAACTGGTGTCGCACCAACTACAACCATGGCTGACCGCAAGACTGTACTCCGACCTGATGTGGCCGAAGAAGGAACAGACCGTGACCGCCTATTTAAAAACGTACCTGAAAAAGACAACTACTATATCAAGGTACCAGCTATCCTAGACGATGGAGGAGATGCCTAATGACTTTTAATAACAAAACTATTGAAGACTTGCACAATCTCCTTGTTTCTAAGGAAATTTCTGCAACTGAATTGACCCAAGCAACGCTTGAAGATATCAAATCTCGCGAGACAGCTATCAACGCTTTTGTTACTATCGCTGAGGAGCAAGCCCTTGTTCAAGCTAAGGCTATTGATGAAGCTGGAATTGACGCTGATAATGTCCTTTCAGGAATTCCACTTGCTGTTAAGGATAATATCTCTACAGATGGTATCCTCACAACTGCAGCCTCAAAAATGCTCTACAACTACGAGCCAATCTTTGATGCGACTGCGGTTGCCAATGCAAAGGCTAAAGGCATGATTGTCGTTGGAAAAACCAACATGGACGAATTTGCCATGGGTGGTTCAGGTGAAACTTCACACTACGGAGCAACTAAAAACGCTTGGGACCACAGCAAGGTTCCTGGGGGTTCATCAAGTGGTTCTGCCGCAGCTGTAGCTTCAGGACAAGTTCGCTTGTCACTTGGTTCTGATACTGGTGGTTCTATCCGCCAACCTGCTGCCTTCAACGGAATCGTTGGTCTCAAACCAACCTACGGAACAGTTTCTCGTTTCGGTCTCATTGCCTTCGGTAGCTCATTAGACCAAATCGGACCTTTCGCACCAACTGTTAAGGAAAATGCCCTCTTGCTCAACGCTATTGCCAGCGAAGATGCTAAAGACTCTACTTCTGCTCCTGTCCGCATTGCCGACTTTACTTCAAAAATCGGTCAAGAGATCAAGGGCATGAAAATTGCTTTGCCTAAGGAATACCTCGGTGAAGGAATTGACCCAGAGGTTAAGGAAACTATCCTGAATGCCGCTAAACACTTTGAAAAACTTGGCGCTATCGTCGAAGAAGTCAGCCTGCCTCACTCTAAATACGGGGTTGCCGTTTACTACATCATCGCTTCATCTGAAGCTTCATCAAACTTGCAACGTTTTGACGGTATCCGTTACGGCTACCGCGCAGAAGATGCAACCAACCTTGATGAAATCTATGTAAACAGCCGTAGCCAAGGTTTCGGTGAAGAGGTGAAGCGCCGTATCATGCTAGGTACTTTCAGCCTTTCATCAGGTTACTACGATGCCTACTACAAGAAAGCTGGTCAGGTTCGTACACTCATCATTCAAGATTTCGAAAAAGTCTTCGCGGATTACGACTTGATTTTGGGACCAACTGCTCCTAGTGTTGCCTATGACTTGGACTCTCTCAACCACGACCCAGTTGCCATGTACTTGGCTGACCTCTTGACAATTCCTGTCAACTTGGCTGGTCTCCCAGGAATTTCGATTCCAGCTGGATTCTCTCAAGGTCTACCTGTCGGTCTACAATTGATTGGTCCTAAGTACTCTGAGGAAACTATTTACCAAGCTGCTGCTGCTTTTGAAGCAACAACAGACTACCACAAACAACAACCCGTGATTTTTGGAGGTGACAACTAATGAACTTTGAAACAGTCATTGGACTTGAAGTCCACGTAGAGCTCAACACCAATTCAAAAATCTTCTCACCTACTTCTGCCCACTTTGGAAATGACCAAAATGCCAACACTAACGTGATTGACTGGTCTTTCCCAGGAGTTCTGCCAGTTCTCAATAAAGGTGTTGTTGATGCCGGTATCAAGGCTGCTCTTGCCCTCAACATGGACATCCACAAAAAGATGCACTTTGACCGCAAGAACTACTTCTATCCTGACAATCCAAAAGCCTACCAAATTTCTCAGTTTGATGAGCCAATCGGTTATAACGGCTGGATTGAAGTCGAGTTAGAAGACGGTACAACTAAGAAAATCGGTATCGAGCGCGCCCACTTGGAAGAAGACGCTGGTAAAAACACCCACGGTACAGATGGCTACTCTTATGTTGACCTTAACCGCCAAGGGGTGCCATTGATTGAGATTGTATCTGAAGCGGACATGCGCTCACCAGAAGAAGCCTACGCTTATCTAACCGCCCTCAAGGAAGTCATCCAGTACGCTGGTATTTCTGACGTTAAGATGGAAGAAGGTTCTATGCGTGTGGATGCTAACATCTCTCTTCGTCCTTATGGTCAAGAAAAATTCGGTACCAAGACTGAGTTGAAGAACCTCAACTCCTTCTCAAACGTTCGCAAGGGGCTTGAATACGAAGTCCAACGTCAGGCTGAAATCCTACGCTCAGGTGGTCAAATCCGCCAAGAAACACGCCGTTACGATGAAGCCAACAAGGCAACCATCCTCATGCGTGTTAAGGAAGGTGCTGCTGACTACCGTTACTTCCCAGAACCAGACCTACCCCTCTTTGAAATCTCAGATGAGTGGATTGAGGAAATGCGTACTGAATTGCCAGAGTTTCCAAAAGAACGCCGTGC
>FLSB01330848.1_pt1 | contig 12412 bp, 10 predicted proteins | sample 1550551 | NCBI WGS metagenome assembly FLSB01 (sample SAMEA4031774, study PRJEB14383) | metagenome | biome: human; feature: oral; material: saliva | place: Philippines | collected 2014 | reverse complement strand
AAGTTATTGATTATGGAGGTTTTTATGAATAAGAAATTATTAGCATCCTTATTTGCTGTAGGTTTGGCTGCAGGTTTTGTATGCTCTTCCGTTGACGCTCATGGTGTATTCTTTGCTAACCGTACCGATGAAAAAGTCCTTGTTCTTGGTGAAGGCCCTGTAGATAATGCCTATAGTGCAGATATGGTAAAAAATATTACTGGCTATGATGTTCAAGGTAAACAAATTCCAGTACAAGTTGTTAAACATGAAAAAAATGTAGCTATTGTTCCACCAGCAGATCTTGGTGTTACAGTAACTAATTTTGACTATGGCTACTGGACTAAAACTAAAGATGGCAAAATGATTCATAAACCAATTACAGAAGTACCAGATGCTGTTAAGAGTACACATGCTATCAAATACGATATTCACTATTGGAATGCACAAGCTAAACCTTTCGTAGATAAAAATGCTTTCATTCAAATCATTCCATCTGTTAACCCATTGACACTTAGAAAAGGCGACACTTATGAAATTCAAGTATTGAAAGATGGTAAACCTTATGCAAATGCACCTCTTATCAAAGACTTGGTAAATGATTTGACTGGTGAAGCTAAAGCTGATGAAAATGGTAAAGCAACAGTAGCAGTTACTGCTGATGGCTTAAATGTAGTGGGCGTAGAAGTAGCATTCCCTACACAAAATAAAGGGGAACAAAATAAATACTTTAGTGCATTGTCCTTCCTCATTTCTCCTGAAGAATAATCTGAAGCCTATTTCTACTATTCACTGAGTGTGTGAATGAATACAAGACCTCCTAAGTTGGACTCAGGGGGTCTTTCTATGTTTTGAGAGCATTTAATCCAGTCTGTTAAGAGTGTAGAGTGTGACTGGCTAAGAAAGAAGAGAGATTTATATGAAATTACATCGTCATGTATCGGCAGTAATGGCTGCTTTGGTATTAACAGGTTTATCTTATTCTGCTGGGGCTACTGATATTAATGTATCTAGTGATAAAGCAGAAGAATTGCTAGGCTTATCGATGGGATCCCCGACACAAACGCAACCTGAAGTTAAGCATATTGAAGATACATTAACAGTTAATGTACATGGTAAAAGCTTGACCGATGAAGGTAAATCTAAAAACGTAACAGGTATTTACAATGGTTTTGGGTCCCAGTTAACGGTGGATAAAGATCTTGTAGTACGTTTAAAGAATGATGCACCAGCATCTAAAAATGAATTGGGTCACTATTATATGAGTGCTGTTTACGCTGGTTACGGTGGTAAGGTGCCACGTCTTAGCAAGGACAATCCTGATCGAGATTTTGGGGATACCAATATTCACGTCAAAGGTAATGTAGATATTGATGCTATCGGCTCTGGTTTACAAGTCAATCAACGAGGTCATATCCTTGTTGATGGAGGTGGTAAGATTATCACTCATCCAGTAGAAACATCTGATACCTATTCTGTAGTAGCAGAAGAAGGGGATGTATATGTTAATGCAGGCGCTGATGGCAAACATCCAGGTACTAAGGACCTAGTTGCTGTTGGCAATGTGGGCCTTATCAACAAGGACTATGGCCGCGATCCAAATCATAATGTTGAACCAACTAATATAGCGCTAGCTTTCACAACACCTAACTCTAGCCTTACCGGTGCTGTTTTGAATGAATATGCTGAAAGTAAGAAAAATCCTCATAATTCTGGTGCCGATATTTATTTACAAAATGGCGGTACTTGGAATAATGAATGGATTGGTAAGGACCGTCCTACACCAAGAAAAGAACGTCCATCAGGGGATAATGCGGCGTACCTATATAAGGGAAGTAAGGTACGCAATCTCGTAGGCGGTGCAAATCCAACGGCAGCGGGGATCATTCATCCTATCGATGCACGTCCAATTACCATTCAAAACTATAGCGGCTTTGTGAATGCTGATTATAAGGCTGGTGTACCGGCTAGTGAAGAAGGTAAGGGGCAAATTATTATCCAACACGCCGCTGATAATAGCCATGTAACGGTGCAAGGGGATAGTGCAAAAAATCTAACTGATGATGCAAGTTACCGCGCTGAAATGCAATCGTTGGCGAATAAATTACAATACACTGGAAATGATAAAAAATTAGCTACTGCAGTCCAAATCAATGAAGGTGTAACACGCCCTGCAGCTGTTGCAGAACTTGGTACAGATGCATTTGATTCGCAAGGTAATCTCGTTGTGGGGAATACAGCGACTGTTAAACACGCTGGAGAATCCTCCTTAGTAAGTGGTACAAAATCTGCTCTTGCATCTACGGCTATGGCATGGCGTAATAATACAAATGATTTACAACGTCGTTTAGGTGACCTTCGTTTAGCTAATACGGATCAAGGCGTGTGGGCTAAATATATTGGTGGTAAATCAAAGATTACAGATGGTGCTGATGCTCGTATGACCTATAATGGCGTTCAAGTTGGTTATGACCATAAGGCATCGAATGGCTGGATCTTTGGTGGTGCCCTAGATTACAGTACATCTAGCAATTCCTACGCCGTTGGCAGTGGGGATGGTAAAATCGGTGGCATTGCGCTATATGGCACAAAACAACATGATGATGGTCGTTATCTAGATATCATCGCTCGTGGTAACCGCTTATCCAATAATTACAAACTCTACTCCGTAGGTGGACAACGTGTGAACGGTGATTACCACACATTTGGCACATCCTTGAGTGCTGAATACGGTAAGCGCATTAAGAAACAAAATGGCTTCTATATTGACCCAAGCGTAGAATTTATCGTAGGACGTTTGAATGGCATATCCTATGATGCCAATATTGCCGGCGGTGGATCCATGCATGTGAAAGCTGACGGTGTTAACTCTGCTGTGGGCAGATTAGGTTTTGGTATTGGTAAAGAAACAGAAAAATCCAACATCTTTGCAAAACTCGCATTGGCTCATGAATTCTCCGGTAAGATGAATACAACCTATTCCGCACCAGGCAATCCAACAGTAAAAACAGAACTTGATTTGAAAGATACTTGGCTTGATGCTGAAATCGGTGGCTCCTGGAGCGTTCGTCCTAGTACATACCTATATGGCACATTTACGAAAAACTTTGGTGCTACTATAGACAATACATGGCGTATCGATGCGGGGGTACGGCATAATTTCTAATTGAATAAAGAACAACCTCTATAGTATATGTGATATGTACCCCCTTTATTGGACACTCAGTAAAGGGGGTACATATTAATGAAACTATAGAGGTTGTTTTATTTTTGATACAAGTTTAAGACGAGTAAAATAAATAGTTTGTAATATTGTTGTGCATAATTAACACTAATCTGCGGAGTTCTCAAAAGACATAAGTAAAATTATTGTTTTGCTATGGGGCTATTCTTAGTTGATTTAAGATGGTCTTTATTTTTTTAGAATTACATTCAAAAATCTTTGTTAAAATAAATATATATTCTTGTATTATATATTTTGAGGTAAATCTATGGATATATACAGTTTTTTAGAGCAACATAATAATGCTAGGGTGGGTTTCAATTTTGAATTATTTATTAATTATAATGAATCATATTTTACACAGGATTTGGATAAAGCTATATTTAAATTATTTTCTAAGATCTCAAAGATAGGATTTCGATTTAATGAAGGGAAAATAATTTATAATCCTCTTTTGGAATATAAAGATGGATCAAGAAGTTTTTCTGTAGATGATTTAAGTGATGAGGATTTTGATCTCTTAAGACATCTTAATTTTAATCGTCTATCTAATAATGTAAAAGCATTTATAGCGGATTTATTATGGATTCAAAAGAAAGATTATAAATATAGTATTATAGCTATTAATGCTTATTATGGCTTGTTTAAAGAGTTGAAAAATAACATAAACTCTAACTTTGATGTAGAGATTATAAGACGTGCTTTATTTATTGCTACACAAATTAAAAATGATAGCTTCTTAAAAACTTGTTGTAAGCTAATTTATGACATTATAACTTCTGACACAAAGCTTCTTGAGAATACTTTTAAACGAATATACTTTATAGATATTCTTATACAATATGATAAAAGTATATTAGAAAATTTAATAATGATTTTAGACGAGGAAATTGAATTATCTAGAGAGAACTTATATAAGTCTGAGCATGCATATAAAAGTAAATTGAGATGTTTAAAAAAATTAAAACTATCTCAAGATATCAAATTAACGAATATTGCTTTAGCTAATTTCTATGTGAATTATGCAGACTGTTTAACTCGATCATCATTAGATGAAATTTTAATTGCTAAAAAATGCTATATAGATGCTATAAATTTATATAGAAATAATGGAAATGCACAAGATGCTGTTTATATACATGAAAAAGTAGAAAAAATAGAGCCATTAGTCGTTGAACAATTACAGCCTATAAAAGTTGAATTAAATGTTACATCAATAATAGAAGAAATTAAGAATGATATAAAAGATTTATCCTTTGAAGAATGTATAATTTGCTTTTTAAAAGTAGTTGATTTTCCTCGCAAAGATAGTTTAAGAAAAAGATTAAAAGATGAGCTTGAAAAATCTCCATTATCATCAATGATACCAGTATCTATAGTTAATAAAACTGGGAGTGTACTTTGTTTGTTAGAGCCCATTATTAGTCTTGATCTAGATGTAGATTCTGTCGAGTTGGATAGACATTTGGCTCATAAACTATTGATTGAGACACAAATTTATTCTTTGGGGATTGAATACTTAATAAATTATATTAAACAAAAATATGATATTAATCCTGATGCGTTAGATTTTTTAGTACAAGATAATCTTATAGTACCAGAGAATAGAAGAAGTATATTTAAATACGCTTTATATCTATTTCTTAACGATAAACGCTATGAAGCCATGCATATTTTAGCTCCTCAGGTGGAAAATTTATTTAGAGAATTAGCCCAAAATTGTGGTGGTTCGGTTACCACAATTGATAAAGATGGTACAGGTCAGGTAAAATTATTAAAAAGTATATTTGAAACAACTGAATTATTAGAATGCTATAACCCCGATATTTTGTTTTTGTTCAGAGCGCTATTAATTGAGCGTGCTTGTGGAAATATAAGAAATGATATAGCTCATGGACTTCTTGATGAAAATGATATAGAGGGAAGTGTATATAGCTATTTTTTTGGAGCTTTAATAAAACTAATCTTATATACATCAAAGGGTGCATTTGCTATCATAAAGCATTCAAATAAGTTAAAACATATATTGAAGGGGAATAATTAGAATAAGATATGCAAGAAACTATCTTAATAGATATAGTAGATTAATGTTATATGAAATGGATGTGTTCTTTAAAGTATAGGAAAAAATCCCAATATTTAAATTAGAAATAATATTTATTAAAAAATATATATTACTAGTCGAGATTTTTTGTATAGATTTATATGGTAGTATTAGAATATTTATTAAAAATTGCTATGGCTATATTTTACGGCGATAATGTGTACTTCTTTTTTATTGTCTTTAACTGTATAAACAATAGTATAATTTTTGTAAAAGAGTTGTCGGAATCCCTGGTTGCGATATTGACCGACTTTTCGTAAACTACCACGTGTTGGATAGGTTTCAAGACTCAAAATCATTTGAAGTAAATTATTATATATTTCCAGTGCAGTATTTGGCGATACAAGCTTATCTAGGATGTATATAAATATATTATGGAGGTCGGATTCTGCAGAGGGGAAAATTGTGACTTTATAGGTGTCCAAGATACTCCTCCTTTAATTCTGAAAAGAGGGTTCGTGCATCTTTTCCTTGCACATGATTAGCTATATCTGATTCATATTGTGTTATCGCTTTGTCGATTTCGTTAGATCGTCTTAGTGATTCGTATGCTTCCATACTCATAACAACAAGCTCACCGTATCCATTTTTTGTAACGAAAATCGGATCATTAGATTCTTTGCACATATCCATTATTTCATTTGTATTACGTAAGTCTTTCATCGGTATTATTCTTGGCATAATGTCATCTCCTAATAACTGTATTAATTATGACTATATTGTGTCATAATTAATACTATATAACAAGTGGATTTATTGATTTAACAAATTCATTTTCCTATGCTAAGATAAAATAACTAGTGTTTATACAACTTTTTAAGTAAGAATTAGGAGACTACAATATGAAAGTTTTAATTGTAAATGGTAGTAGTCATGTGAATGGCACAACTATGCAAGCAGTTCAAGAAGTGCAAAAGGTATTCCATGATGCTAATGTAGATACTGAGGTCATTCAACTTGGAAATAAACCTATTCGTGATTGTATCCAATGTGGCTATTGTTTTGAACATGGCGAATGTGTATTCAAGGATGATGATGTAAATGCATTTGTAGAAAAAGCGAAGGATGCGGATGGATTTATTTTTGCAACTCCTGTATACTATGCGCATCCAAGTGGACGAATTTTATCCTTTTTAGATCGTGTATTTTTCAGTGCAGAAAATATAACACCAAATCCATTTGCCTTTAAACCGGGTGCATCCATTGCGGTAGCTCGCCGCGGCGGTACAACGGCATCTTTTGATGTACTTAATAAATATTTTGGTATTTCTCAAATGCCGATTGCGGGTTCTACATATTGGAATATTAGCCACGGCCTAGTGGCTGAAGATGCTAAGCAAGATGAAGAAGGTATGCAAACCATGCGTAACTTGGCTCGTAATATGATCTGGATGATGCGTAGTTTTGCGGTAGCTAAGGAGCAAGGTGTGCCATATCCAGATACAGAGAAAAATGTATCTACGAACTTTGTACGTTAATAACTCGGCGCTTGGTGTGGTGTTAAAGGAGATATAATGGTTAATGTTTTATTTATCTGTCACGGCAATATTTGTCGTTCTACCATGGCAGAGTTTTATATGAAGCATATCGTTAACAAGGCAGGTCTGGCTAATTCTATTTATATAGAATCTGCGGCCACATCTCGTGAGGAGATAGGAAATGATACCCATTATGGAACTAAACAAAAATTAGATGAAATGGGGATTCCTTATGCTCCTCGTAAGGCCCGCCAAGTGACCATGGATGATTACCATAGATTTGATTACCTCATCATCATGGATGAAAATAATGCACGGAACTTATATCGCATTATCGGTGATGATGTAGCGCATAAGGTGCATAAGGCTATGACCTTTGTTGGTGAAAGCCGAGATGTAAAGGATCCTTGGTATACGGGAAGTTTTGACGAAACCTATGACGATGTAAGTCGTAGCTGCGATGCACTCTTGCAGGTCATTAAAAATAATATGTAAAATATACGCCTCTATTATTAGTTCTTCGATTAGCTAATGATAGTGGCGTATATTATATGTCCATGTGCTAATATACTTTATACTATCGAAGCATGCTGTAATATGGTATAATTCTTTAGTACACATGCGCCTATAGCTCAGGGGATAGAGCGCCGGTCTCCGGAACCGGGTGCGCAGGTTCGAATCCTGCTAGGTGCACCAAATAAAAGGCTTCTCGAAATGTCGAGAAGCCTTTTTGTATATATCGTTAAAGGTAAATCCATCGTTTAGAGAGACATAATTTACTATCTATATTTATTACACTGAATTCCTCTGGATCTAAATTCCTTCATGAGTAATTCTATTGATTTATCAATGATTTCTTCACTTGTTATATATACCATCTTTTTGTAATAGACAGTACCATCAAATTCTATCCAACGGCTTGTTTTACCATTTATTTTGCAAATCTTCATTCTGCCCGACCAGCTTCCCATGCTGCGGAATTTCTTGCCTTTAGAAAAACGCACTTCGCGAATATCTTTTAATTTATAGGTTCTTCTTACTAATCCAATGCCTATAGAGACTTGATCATCTGTAAAATAAAGAAGTTTATAACGTTCTTCAGGAGGCATGGATCTAATGATGGATAAGTTATATGTAGCAAAGACTACAGCAATACCGACTAATACAAAGATTAGTATTATTATATATTTTTCCATATTTTCAACTCCTTCTTTTCTCTATTATAATAAATATAAGTAATGTGTGAAATAATTTTGATAGTTAATATGAAACGGCATTGGTATTTATTAATAGGAGAGAAATGAATGGACACACATGCACGAACCGTAAAATGGAGTAAAGGCATATCTGAGATGGATGTATTGTCCTTGGCGGAGAAGGAAATCGTTTGTAATAAGGTAGCAAAACAATTATTCGTTATCTGTGTTACTATAGCTACTTTAATACTGATTGCTATTATAGCTGGTATGTTTGAATATCCATGGCTTCTAGATTATATGACGGATACGGAGAATACAGTAAATCAAAATCTAAGTACTGCTCATTCCCAAGCAGGTCGGGCAGGTGGTACGATGGCTAGTTTACCTCGTATGCTACCAGTATTGGCGGCTATGTTGATACCTACAATGGCAGTGTTCTACATTATTAAAAAGCCTCTGCTCAAAAGGGAAACAAGAACATTCGTAGAAAAGAAATTAGCAGCTGATTCCAGTACTGAAGATGTGCTGACATCTGTATATTGGGCTTTTTCAAATCAAGAGTATATGAGTAATGATGCTTTCACCAAGGATATTATGAATTATATTGAGGATAATAAAGCGAATTGGAATCCGAATGGGTTTGCTGTTAATGCTCACAAGGTATGTATTGTTTATGAAGCTTTTATTACAGGTTCTGAACAGCTACGAATCAATGAACATATTGTTGATATAACTGATTTAGATGAAGATAACCGAATTGATGGTGTATTTCAAACTGATATTAAATTCGAATTAAGCGCAGAGAATAGAAGATATTTTACTAATGTAGAATTATTAAGAAAAATTCATAATCAATTGGCTAATAAAATAGTAGATGGACTAGATTCTTTTGAAGGATTAGAATATGTAGAAACCGTAGATACCGTTCCAGTATATCGAGTTATGATTGGAGATTGATTTGTATAACTTCATGAATGAAACTTCATATCAGTTATATATTTGATATGGTATAATGTTACCAAATTATTCATGTTGTTCATGTTAGTTTGGTTTACGTTATGGTATTACAAAAATGGAGAGAGGATTATATGAGTTCATTAATATTTCTGCTGATATTAGCATTGGTGATTTTCTTTATTAAGCAATATAATACATTGCAAAAATTAACTGTAGAAATTAAAGAAGCTCGCGCTAATATTATCGTAGCCTATGAGAAAAAGGTAGCTATTATCAATCAATATTCTGGTTTGGTTGATGAATATGGTGATTACGAGAAATCCATTCAATTAAAGGTGTCTGATAATTTCTTAGAAATGGCACGTGCAACGGCGAAGGCTGTTCAAAATATCACAGCGCTAGCAAATCAATTTCCAGAATTAAAAGCAGATTCCCAATATGGTAAATTCTTGGAAGCGATTAGTGCGAATGAAACATTCATTTCTAATAAACGTGAAATTTATAACTTCCAAGTAAAAGAATACAATAGTGCTATTGCACAAATCCCAATGGTATTCGTAGCTGCTATGTTGGGCTTTAAACAAGCGCCGTTCTTTGATCCTAAGAACGAAGAAGCTCTTGCAGCATTCAGTGGTGCAGATCCTGAAGCTATCAAAAACCTAGCTAAAGAAGGTACAGATAAACTTAGAGATACATTCGATAGAAAACCTGCTGAATTTAAACCTCAAGATAAACCTGAACAATCTGAACAACCAACTAGCGTAGAAGAATTAGAACAACAAGTTTTAAAACAAAATGAGCTTGGCAAACCTGTAGATACAGAAGAAACTAAGCAAGACGATAAAAAATAATTTATCTAACTATAAGGGGCTATACCTTATGCAATGTATTGCATGTGGGTATAGTCCTTTTTGATGATTATTGGAAAATAATGAAATATATTGTTTTCTAATCATTAAAATAGTACAATATGATTAGATTAGATTAGATTAGATTAGATTAGATTAGATTAGATTAGATTAGAAAGGAGGCTTATATGTATAAAGAATCGGAAATAATAGAGTTGAAAAGAGAATATACAGAGGATATTCGAAAGGAAATCATTGCCTTTGCTAATACTAATGGTGGTACTATTTATGTAGGTATTGATGATAATGGCGATATTATAGGTGTAGATGATTGTGATGCACTTATGTTAAAAATAGGGAATTCCGTACGAGATTCTATTAAGCCAGATATTACTGCATTTATTCATTATGATAATTTGGTAGAGCATTATAAAAATATATTAAAAATCACAGTCCAACGTGGCACATTAAGACCGTATTACATTCATAGTAAGGGATTAAAACCTAGTGGTGTATATGTACGACAAGGTTTTGCTTCTGTGCCAGCTAGTGATATGTTAATTAAGGATATGATTCGCGATACTGACGGAGATAGTTACGAAAGTGCTAGGTCCTTACAACAAAAATTAACATTTAAACGGTTAAAACATGAATTTGATGGTAAAACTCTAGCCTTTAATGAGCCGCAAAAAAGAACCTTAGGAATTACTGAATTTGATGATATTTATACAAATCTAGGGTTACTATTGTCTGATCAATGCCCTCATGAGTTGAAAATTGCAGTATTTCAGGGAACCGATGGATATATTTTTAGAGATAGGCGTGAAATCAAAGGTCCTTTATTGGATCAATTATATGAGGCATACGAGTATATAGATAATCGTAATGCTGTGAAAGCTACCATTGAAGGTCTCCATAGAAAGGATAAACGAGACTATCCACAGATTGCTATTCGTGAAGCGTTATTAAATATGCTAGTTCATAGAGATTATTCGTATATGGCTAGTCCAACCATAGGCATATATGATAATCGTATTGAGTTTACATCGCTTGGAGGTTTGCCACCTAGAACTAGTTTAGATGATATTTTACTAGATGGGTTTTCGTTGTGCCGGAATCCTAAATTAGCTAATATATTTTATCGTTTAGAATTAATTGAAGCCTATGGGACAGGCTTACAAAAAATTATGGATGCTTATAAAAATAAAACAGTTAAACCTCAAATTATTGTGACTACTAATGCATTTAAATTAATATTACCAAATTGCAATATCGATGAGCCTATATCTGAACATAATGTACCTAAAATTAGCTATCAGCAAGAAGAACAGATCATTAATCTAGTTCGTGATTGTGGAAGCATCAAACGGAGTGATGTTGATACAGAATTAAAAGTAGCACAGGCCACGAGCGGTAGAGTGTTACGACGATTAGTGGAGAAGGGGCGACTTAAACAGATTGGCAAGGGACGTTCTATACGATATATTTTATCCGATACAATGTAAATATATAGAATAGGATATTCGATACTTTAGATAATATATGTAAATGTGACTATAGTAACACAAATTTTATTGAGAATAATATACAATAAAAAATATAGTATCCATATACAAAATCTGAACTGCCCATTTGGAACGATAGGGCTATATGGATATTGTGTTAACTATATTTACAGTCACATATACAGTATCATAGTAGAGGATATAATATGAATAATACAATACAAGAAGTATCCGTTGATCTCCATGATTGGCGCGATGAACAAGCGGCCTGGAATAATCGGTCTAAGTTTTTCGTAGAACTACATAATCGAGCAGATCGTAAGGCGCAGGTAACAGATTTTCTCGCATTTCTAAAGGATGAACATCTATTACCTGCAGATGGTGGCAGTGCTCTCGATATTGGTTGTGGTGTCGGTGATTACGCACTTGGATTAGCTAGAGAAGGCTATAAAACTACGGGCATTGATTTATCTGATGGTATGATTCATGGTGCTAAACAACTGGCAGATACAGAAGGCCTTGATGTAAGCCTATATATTGCACCGTGGTCTGAAGAAACTAGACAAAGGTTAGGTTGGAATAAAACCTTTGATTTGGCATATAGTATTTTTTGTCCTATCATGTTTGATGTAGAGAATATACATGCTATGCATAATGCAAGCCATGATACTTGTCTCTGGATTGCGTTTAGTGAACGTATGGATGAAACAGTAGATATGTTGTCAGAACATTTCTTCGGACGAAATTCATTTCCATGGGCTGGTAAACTGAAAGAATGTTTAGATGCTATTCATGAGATAGGTCATAATGTGAAAGTTACCTACAAGACCGTGCCTGAAACAGAGGTTATGAGCCTTGATAAAGCGGTAGATTATTTCACGATGCGCCTCCACAATAATGAGTGGGGCACCATAGAAGATATGAAGCGAGAAATTAGAGCACTCATTGAACCACGTGCTATTGATGGTAAAATTCATAATAAGACAGTGGATACGGTTGCATGGGTATCGTGGTCGGTTAAGTAGGAGGCATTATGACAGTAGAAGAAAAGCGTCAATTAGAACTCAAAACGATGCGTCAAATCATTGGCATCTATTGTCATGATAAACATCATACGCC
>FLSB01003335.1_pt1 | contig 12567 bp, 12 predicted proteins | sample 1550551 | NCBI WGS metagenome assembly FLSB01 (sample SAMEA4031774, study PRJEB14383) | metagenome | biome: human; feature: oral; material: saliva | place: Philippines | collected 2014 | reverse complement strand
AGGTGTTCGGGCAGGAAGTTGCACACGCCGACGGAGCGGATGAGGCCGCGGTCGCGCGCGTCCAGCAGGGCTTGGAAGGCCTCGACGTACAGGCCACGCTTGGGGTTAGGCCAGTGGATCAGGTACATGTCCCAGTAGTCCAGGCCGGCGCGCATGAGGGATTCCTCGACGGTGTAGACGGCTTCGTCGTAGCGCTGGTGGCGTCCGGGGAGCTTGGAGACGAGGCGCAGGTCCTCGCGGGGGACTCCGCAGCGGCGGACGGCGGCACCCAGGGCGCCTTCGTTCTCGTAGTTGAAGGCGCTGTCCAGCATGCGGTATCCGGCGTCGACGCCAGAAACCATCGCTGACACGCCCGAGGCGCCGCGCAGGTTGTAGGTCCCCAGCGCGATCGCGGGGACGGCCAGGCCGTCGTTGAGGGTGTATGCGGGGATCTCACTCATGTGGCAATCGTAGGCCGGGCATCGCTGAGAGTTCTACCATGGTCAGTATGGCACAGCTTGAACTGGACGAGGTCCACGCGAACGCGGTGGACTATCAGCATTTCCTTCTTGATTCTCCGACTCCCTATCACGCGGCCGAGGTCGTGGCGCAGCGCCTGGTGGACGCTGGCTTTACGCGCGTCGACGAGAAGGGCGCGTGGGACGCGTCCCCGGGCGGTCACGTGATGGTGCGCGGTGGCGCGGTGGCCGCGTGGTTCGTGCCCGAGACGGTCGCCGATGAGGCGGGCTTCCGTATCGTGGGCGCGCACACGGATTCGCCGGCGTTGTCGGTGAAGCCGTCGGTGCAGTCGACGACGCCGGATGGCTGGGGCCAGATTGACGTCGAGGTGTACGGCGGCATGATGTGGAACTCGTGGCTGGATCGCGAGCTGACGCTGGCGGGCCGCCTGATTCTGAACAATGGCGAGGTCATCCTGGCGCGTACGGGTCCGATTGCGCGTATCCCGCAGCTGGCGATTCACCTGGATCGTGAGGTGAATCCGGTTGGCTTGAAACTGGATCCGCAGAAGCACCTGCACCCGGTGTGGACGGTGGATAACCCGTACGGCAACGTGCTGGAGTATGTGGCGCGCACGGCGGGCCTGGACGACGCGTCGCAGGTTGCGGCCTTTGATCTGATTCTCACTCCCAGCCAGGGGCCTGGTTTCTTCGGTGACAAGGGCCAGTTCATCGCGGCGTCGCGCCAGGACAACCTGTCGAGCGTGCACCCGGGCTTGGTGGCTCTGGAGCGTCTCGCGGCGCAGGGGACCCCGGAGAGCGGCGACGTCACGGTGTTCATGTGCTTTGACCACGAGGAGGTGGGTTCCGGCTCGCGCACGGGCGCGGCCGGCCCGATCCTGGAGACGGTGCTGCGTCGCACGGCGACGGCGCTGGGTCGCGATGAGGACGGCTTTGAGCGGATGCTCGCGGCCTCGTCGTGCGTGAGCGCGGATGCGGCGCATTCGGTGCACCCGAACTACGCGGATCATCACGATCCGAATAACCGCCCGGTGATGGGTCGCGGCCCGGTCCTGAAGATCAACTCGAAGCAGCGTTACGCGACTGACGGCGAGGGCATTGCCCTGTGGAATCGCGCGTGCGCGGCGGCGGGTGCGGTGTCGCAGAGCTTCGTGGGCAACAACGCGATGCCGTGCGGCACGACGATTGGTCCGATCACGGCGACTCGTCTGGGGATCCTGACGGTGGACGTGGGCGTGGGCCTGCTGTCGATGCACTCGGCGCGCGAGATGAGCCACGTGGATGACCTCCTCACGCTGTCGCGGGTGCTGGAGGCGTACTGGCGCGGCGCGTGAGCGCGTGAAGAAATCCCGGCCTCGTCAATTGATCGACGAGGCCGGGATTCTTGCGTCTGTCAGGCGTTTCCTCAGAGGGAGGCGACCGCGGTGACGGTGACGGGCACGTTGCCGCGCGTGGCCTTGGAGTAGGGGCACAGCTGGTGGGCGCGGTCGACGAGGGCCTGGGCCCGGTCGAGCTCGACGCCGGGGATGAACACCTCGATGTCGGCGGTCAAGGCGAAGGAGTCGCCTTCGGGGCCCAGTCCGATCGTGGTGCGCACGAGGGAGTCGGTGGTGTCGATGCCCAGTTCCTTGGCGGCCAGGCCCATGGCGCCCTGGAAGCAGGCACCGTAGCCCATGGCGAAGAGAGCTTCGGGATTGGCGCCGTCGCCGGGGCCGCCCAGTTCCTTGGGGGCGCGCATGATGTGGGTGATGCCGAGCGCGGGGACGGAGGAGGTGCCGGCGCGACCGCCCGTGGAGTCGGCGGTGACGGAGTATGCGATCTTGCTAGGAGTATCCATGTCCCCATTCCACCACTAGGACTTCAGTCCCGCAAGGGGTTTGACACAAAGACAAGCGATTCCGCGCGCTCAGGGACGAGGCCGGGGCCAGCCAGCAGGAAACTCGGCCTCAGGCGGTCAGGAAGTCCGCGTCGGGGCGGGCGCTCAGGGCTTTGGCGACGGCGCGGCGGAAGCGGTCGTTCATGGGCGGGAGCTGGTCGCCGCGGAAGAACGCGGTCTCGCTGTTTTCGCCGTCTGCGGGGTTGGGGTCGCCGCTCACCCACTCGGCGGCGAAAGCGACGTCCAGGTAGGTGGTGACGTCTCCGTTGTAGTAGGTGACGGGGCCGACAACCTCGACGGAGAGGAGGCGGCGCACCTCGATGTGCACGTCGGCTTCCTCCAGCGCCTCGCGGGCTGCCGCTACGGCGGGCTCCTCGCCGGGGTCGACGATACCGGTGACGGGGGTCCAGGCACCGTTATCGGAGCGGCGCACGCACAGCATGTCGACGGCCTCGGGCGCGATGGGACGTTCCCAGTCGATGGGCGCGCAACCCGCGGCGGGGCGCAGGATGACGACGGTCGTGCCGGGCATCCACAGGGGCGCGTGGCCGACGTGTCGGCGCAGCTCGAGGACGAAGTCGGGGGTAGCCATGGCCCTAGTCTACGGCGCTCACAGGAAGGACGTAATGATCGGCAGGAGCAGGATCTTGACGATAATCGCGAAGGCGAAGAGGGTCGCGTAGGCGGCCTCGATGCGCTCGTCTGTCACGCGGGCGTCGGCGGCCTGCAGGACGGCCGGCTGGCCGAGGAAGCCCGCGACGCCACCGGCGGCACGCGGCGCAGACAGGCCGATGAACTTTGCGCCGATCGCCTGGACGCCGCAGCACACAACGACCATGACGGCGGCGAGAAGGGCGGCGCGCCAGCCGTCGGGGCTGCCGAGCAGGCTCGCGAACTGCGGTCCTGCATTCAGGCCGAGGGCCGCCAGGAACAGCATGAGGCCGATCTGTCGGATCGTCAGGTTTGCGGCGGCGGGCAGGGTCCACACGAGCGGTCCGGTGCGGCGCAGTGCGCCGAGCAGCATGCCGACGATCAGGGGGCCGGCGGCGGCGCCCAGCTGGAAGCCCTGGCCACCGGGCAGCGGGAAGGAGACGATACCCAGGAGCAGGCCGAGCACGAGGCCGATGCCGAAAGCCATGCCGTCAACCTCGGCGACGCGGCGCTCGGAGTCACCGAGCCACTCAGCGATATCGTCGAGTTCGTCCGTGGGAACGACGACGGCGACGTGATCGCCAAGCTGCAGGTCAAGGTCGTCGCGGGCCAGGAGGTCCAGGTCACCGCGGCGCACGCGCGTGATGACGGCACCGAAGCGCTTGGTGACGTTCAGTTCGGAGACGCTGCGGCCTGCGACGTCGGGGTTGGACACGACGATGCGCTCGAACGCCAGGTCGGAGCGATCATCCTCGAGGTTGTGGTCGAGGATCTCACCGACGAGGGGCGCTGTGTCCTTGATCGACGCGGGATCGCCGACCATGACGACGTGATCGCCGGGCAGCAGGTCCTCGCCGGGGGCGATGACGCGCGTGCGGCCATCACGTCGCAGGTAGGACAGGCGCACACGCTGCTCACGCCACGCTGCAATATCACGGGTGTTGATCTGCTTGGTCACGTGCACGCTAACGGCCTCGAGGGACGCACCCGCCAGGGAAGGCGTGTCCTTGGGCCCCAGCCACTTCCTCGTCACCGTGATGGTCACGATGAGGATGCCACCAATGACGCCAACCGGATAACCGAAGGCGTAGCCGACCGCCGCATGCGCATCCCCCGTGAGACGCGTGGCCGTATCGAGGGCGGGCGCGGCCGTGAGGGCGCCCGTGAACAGGCCCGAGGTCAGGCCGGACGACAGGCCGAGGAGACGTCCGCCCGCGAGCGCGATAGCCGCGCCGACAATACACACGATCGTTGTCAGCGCGAGGAGGTTCGTCTGCTTGCGCAAGTCCTGGAAGAAGGTCGCTCCCGCAGAAATTCCGACGCAATACACGAAGAACGCCAGGCCCATCGGCTGGACGATCGACATGTGCGTGCTCACAACCTCGGGGTGAACCGCCGAGACAATGAGCCCCACGAAGAGCGCGCCGGCCGCACCAAAGCGCAACGGGCCGATCCGGATGGCCCCGATCGCCGCACCCAACGCGACAACGACAAAGAGCGCGAGCAGGGGCGAAGACGTGAAAAGAGAGGCCATACCTTTCAGAGTACCTGTCATCCCGAACACGCTCAGGAAGAGCGGATGACTACGCACGTTATGAAGCTCACGGATTGGCTACACTGATGCGAGAAACTGAAAGGACGGTCATGTCTCAACCAGCACCCGGATGGTATCCAGACCCCGCAGGCTCTCCTCGCCTGCGCTGGTGGAACGGTGGCATGTGGACCGAGCAGTACCAGCCGATGCCCACGCAGCGTCAGGCCATGCCTCAGCAGCAGATGCCCCAGCAGGGCTTCCCCCCGCAGGGCATGCAGCAGGGCTTCCCCCCGCAGGGCGGAGCCCAGCAGGGTATGCCGCAGCAGGGAGCTGCGACCAACGCTCAGGTTGGCATCGCACAGGGCGGCGGCGCACAGCAGACGAGCACCCAGAAGGGCCCCCACCTGCCGTCCAACAAGCAGGCACCGACCGTCTCCTCGAATCCCTACGGCCCCGAGCCCAGGTTCGACCAGCCGGAGAAGGACGCGCGGGACAAGAAGGCCGAACACACCAAGGACTCCAAGACCGCCTCGCGCTGGAAGGTCGCGACAGTCGCAGTGTGGGTAGCGGTCCTCGTTCTCGGGGTGACGACAGCCATCGCGGGCACCTCCTACAGCCACGCACGTGCGGAACTCGCACCCGCGGTGAGCGAACGTGACGACGCTCAGCGCCAACTCGACCAGGCACAACACGAGCTTGATCAGGCCCAGAAGGAACTTGAGGAGTTGGAGAAGTGAGTTACGTTCCCACTCCCACGCAGGCACCCACGCCACAGGCTGCAAGGTCCCACAGCGGCATGAAGGTTCTGACGATCATCGGCGCCTGCGTTGCCATCCTCTTTCTGATCCTGTCGGTTGTCCTGGGGCTCGGCGCGCGTTCCACCCATCAGGCCGCGCGCCAGGCGCAGAGCGACGCCCAGTCCCTGCGTGATCAGGCCAAGGAAACGGAGACCGAGACGGCGACGACCCGCACCAAGATCAATGACGCGACCAATAAGAAGGAAGCTCAGGCCTGGTGTGACGGTCTGACGAGCGCGAATGCAGATTTCGACTCGCTTGACGCAAAGGCGCGAGAATACTCGAGCCTGACGGCGACACGCCGCGAAGCCATTGGCAAGATTTGCCCGAAGAAAAAGGACTTTATCGAGGCGTACACGAAGGATGCGGCGCAGGATCTGCTGAAGCAAGACACCCCTACCTGCACGGGTGGATCATCCTCGGTGACAATCACCGGATCCGTCTCCATTGCCGGAGCAAATTTGGCGGGCGCGTCAGCGTACGACGTCGGGCTCGAGATCTACCTCATTCCGGGATCGTCTATCAAGGGCTATCAGCCCTCGGATCGCCAGACGATCACCGTTCCTGCGGGAGGAACGGGGACGGTGACATCGGTCCTGCCGATGCCCTCTTTCTCCTCAGGTTCCTGCATTATCCGCCCTGTGAGTATGTGGCCCAGCGGGGTCTGAGCGCATAGTTGCCCACCATCCCTGCGGCGACTAGACTTCCTGACCGTACCCTCGGTTTTGACACGACACGGGAGAGAGAACCACGATGAGCGAACCCGCGGAAGGCTGGTACGCCGACCCGACCGGTGCCGCGCAGCTGCGCTGGTGGGATGGTCACGCCTGGACGCAGTACGTCGAACCCTACGAGGCGATCCCCGAGCAGTCTGAGACCGCCGAGGCGATCCCCGCCTACGACGAGGCCCAGTACTACGCTCAGCAGGAGCAGGTAGCGGCGAACGTGTCGGCTCAGGAAGCTGCCGAGGTCCCGCCGATTCCCTCCCCCGAGGAACCCTCGTACTGGGAGGACACCGTACCCGCGCCCTCCCCCGAGGAGACGGCGGCGTGGGAGCCCACCCCCGCCTCGTCCACGAACGAGGCAGACGCCCCGATCCCGATGCCCGACGAATCCGAGCCCTCCCAGGAGACCCCAAAGCGTTCAGGCACCCTCAAGTGGACGCTCGGCTGCGTCGCCTCCTGGATGCTTGTCGCCGTCTTCATCGCGGTCCTCGTTCTCGCGTGGTCCCATCTGGGCGCCAGCGGCCGCATCCACGATGACGCGAAGAGCCGCGCCGAAACCGCGCAACAGGAGCTCGACACCGCGCAGTCCACGCTCGCGGACATTAACCGCCAGATCGAGGAGGCCAACAAGTGAGCGCACCCGCACCGCTGCGTGCAGCAACCGTCGCCGGAGCCACCCTCGCGGTCATCTTCATCATCCTGTCCGCCGTCGTCGGCGGCATCAACGTCTGGCGTTCGCATTCTGCGTCCAGCTACGAGGCGCAGGCCGAGCAGGCGCAATCCGAGAAGGCCGCGGTCGACCAGCAGATCACCGACGCGAAGACCCGCCTCGACGCCGCCAACGTCCACAAGGACGCCAAGGCATGGTGCGATTCCGTCACCCGCGACACGGCCGCCTCGATCCGCGACGCCATCAAGACCTACGATTCGGCGACGCAGGCCGTCAAGGACGCCATTCACCAGGAATGCGCCCCCAAGGAGACGTATGCCAATGCACAGCGCGCCGGCGCCGACGCCGCGTTCACTCCGGCCATGACCGAGTGCACGACCGACCAGGTGACCACGACGATCAACGGCACCATTACCCTGAGCTCCTCAAGCCCCATTTCCTCGCTCGGGCCGCTCGAATTGACGATTTCCGGCTACACCCTCGACAAGGGCACGACCCTGAACCCCTCCTCCCCCTACCAGGGGACCACAACGGTCACGCTCACGCCGGGAACCCCCGCTACGTTCACGATCTCCGTTCCGTACGACCCGGCGATGACCGACAAAACCGAGTGCGGATTCTCCATGACCTCCTGGTGGCCGACCAGCCTCTGAGGACCTCGTGAGGCTAATCACTGACCGGATCAATAAAATTGATGCTCCCATAGAATGAGGGGGACATAGTGAAAGGAGCCTCCTCGTGAGCAACCCCGTCCAGGGCTGGTACGCAGACCCTGCAGGAACCGACCAGCTGCGCTGGTGGGATGGCGAGCAGTGGACCGACCGCTATCAGGCCGCGCCCGCTTCCAACACCGCCACAGATTCCGAAACCTCGAACGCTGCAGGCGATGCCGCGGCCACCAGCGAGGCCACCGCCGCTCAGGCCGTGCCACAGCCCGCCAACGCCACGGCGCAGTTCACCCCCGTGGCCCAGGCGCCTGCCACCAAGGCCACCGGCGGACAGATCGCCCTCGCCGTCATCGCCTCGCTCCTCGTCGTCCTCTTCCTGGGCACGAGCATCATTGCGACCGGTATGCACGGAAAGGCGCGGGAGGACGTCGCGCATTCGCAGTCCATCCTCGATGACGCAAAGAGTGAGCTCCAGAAGGTGCAGGAGGCAATCCAGTGAGTGACCTGAACACGGCCGCAGCCACCGCTGCCCCTGTGGCACCCGCGAAGCCCGGTAAGAGCAAGGGCCTGTCTATCTTCAACCGCGTCGCCTTCATCGTCGCAGCGCTTCTCGCAGTCTTGACGATCGCCATGCTCGTTGCGACTGCGATGACCGCCAAGTCCGCTACCAACATGCGCGACGAGGCCCAGTCGACTCGCGAGCAGGCCGGTCAGGAGCTCGCCTCCTACTGGTGCTCGCAGATCACACCCGAGAACGTCGCGAAGTTCGACGAGCTACGTGACCTCTACCTCAGCGTGAGCGAGACGGCTCAGAGCGCTGTCAAACAGCAGTGTCAGAAGAAGGTCACCATTAATGACCTCGTTGCTACTACCGATCCCAACGGGGCTTTCGACACCACCAGCGAATGCACCATTAACGCATCGGGCACCAAGATCACGTGCACCGCGACCGTGACGGCAAACGACACGATCAAGAAGAATCTCGCGTCGTTCTCCTCCACGACAGTCACGCTCCAAATGAGCTTGCAGACGACAAGCAGTAAGCTCACGTCCAAGGGGCACGACGTCGGCGAGGTCGCAACCGTCGACGTCGACAGCTCCGGCACGGGCAAGACCCAATTTACAGTCCCCTACGACCCCACCTGGGGCGAGTACTACAAGGTTGACGTGAAGTCGTTCTTCCCGAACGAGTGACACGGTATTCCTGATCGCGCACACCCCGTCGCCCCGTGGGCGGCGGGGTTTGTGTATCCGCATCTGACGGTCTTCGGTCGAGCCCCGGAAGCAACTCAGCGGTGTCACACCCTCGCACGCACCCCACCGGGCCCACCCCGGCCTCGTCGATGAGCTCAGTAGTGCTCGTGGGAATCGTATCCGCGCAGCCTATCGAGCTCGCGACGCTCCTTCTTGGTCGGGCGGCCGCTGCCCCTCTCCCGCATGGCGACGGGAATGTGCACGCGCGGACGCTCCGGCGTGCGGTCATCGTAGGCGGTGCGCGCCTGCGGGTAGGAGACGCGTTTAGCCAGGAGCAGGACGACCCCGAGGATCCGGTCGAATCCCTCGATGCGCAGGCGTACCTCGTCGCCGATACGCACCTTGTAGGCCGCTTTCACGGGCTCCCCGTTCACGCGCACGTGCCCGGCGCGCACGGCGGCCGTCGCCTGGGAGCGGGATTTCAGCTGGCGGGTCGCCCACAGCCAGGTATCGACGCGCACGGACGACGATGCGAGTGCGCCGGCGGGGATCACGACGTCGTCGGGGGTCTGGCTCATCGCGTCCCCCTAGTTGATGCGACGCAGACGCTTCTGGTGGCGGGGCGTCAGGACGATCGCGACGAGCGCGCACAGGATCGGCATGCCGATGAGCATGCCCAGGAGCGCACCCCACGGCACGACCGGCCACAGCGTGGTCAGGGTCGGGAAGATGCGGGAGCGGGCGAAGGTAATAACGGCGAGGACGCCGACGACGAGGCCGGCGAGGACCGCCGTCGGGATCGCATGAAGGGCGAGGACAACGCCCTGCCAGGTCGTCACATGGCGACGCATCGCGGGGGCGGCGCCGATCGCATCGAGCGTATCGAGGTCGGGGCGCATATCCGAGGCCGACAGCGCCACGACGAGGGCGACCGTGGCAGCCGCGGCAACAACCGCGATGAGCGCCGCGACGTAGGGCAGGACAAGGGAGCGCATCGTCGGCACGATCACCTGGGCCGAGGCGCCGGGCACCTGGCGCGCGATCGTCGCCTGGAACGACGGAGCATCGACGGGGCTCACCGGATGATCGACGGTGAGGAGCTCGCCCAGAGGCCGCACCTGGAGGCCGAGGTAGGAGGCCGCAGTCGGCGACAGCACGATGACGTTGACGCGAGTCAGGGGCGAGGCAACGAAGGTCTGGACGGTCGTCACCTTGGCGTCCGGCAGGTTATCGTCCGACGCTCCCGCCGCCTTCGCCTCCGCGATGGCACTCATGTCGAGGCTCCGCAACGTCACCTGGCCCGCACCATCGATGTAGTCCGGGTCGGGAATGAGGACGCCGCCGGCGTTCAAGGTAGCGATCGCACGCACCATGTCGTCCTCGTTGCTGAAGTACCCAGCCTGACGCAGATACGTGCCGTCATCAACCATGTACGCCACGTCTAGTTCCGTCATGGTGCCCATGTTCGTCGACATCGTGAACGTCGAATTGTTGTACGGGTGCACCGCCTCGACCATCGTGGTCGGGCCACCCGGGCCGCTATTCCACGCCAAGCCGTTCAGCGTCGCCTGCGAGGTGACACCGCGCTGGCCGTCGACCGCTTCGACAGCCGACTTCATGAGGTCGCGCGAGCGCTTGACCGAATCAGTGCGGTCGACCGTCGACACGAAGACCTGGCCCCGCTGCCCCACGTGCGGGCGCGAGTTCCAGCCGGCCTCGTTCGAGGAAGACAGGGTGATGAGCAGGCCGCACGCCACGAACACCGTCGTCAGGATCGAGGCCATGGCCGGGAAGGTGCGATGGCCGTTGCGAACGGCGTCGCGCAGCGCCAGGCGCATGCTCATCGACGCGCGACCGTTGGGGAGGCGCCACCGCGTAAAGATGTAGGGGATCGAGCCGATCAGACCCGCCTCCAGCAGGCCGATACCGACGACGAGAGCGAGCACCGAACCGAGCCAGGCGGCGACACCGAGGAGCGGCAGACCCGCCAGAAGCGCCAACGGGTAGATCATGCGGCGACGCACGAGGCGCGACGGCTCCCACACGCGACCGCCGATAACGGCGGAAGTGTCAATATGCGACGTCGTGTGGGCCGGTGACACCGACGCCATGAGCGACAGGAGGACCGGCAGAAGCACGGACAGCGCGAGGGGCCACCACGGGACGATGCCGATACCCAGGCCCGACCACATGCCGATTCCCACCATCGCGGCCGCTGAGAAGGCCGCGGAAAACACAGCCGAGTAGAGGCCGATGATCACGCCGTGGGCGATCGTGAGCCGACGGCCGTCGGTGCGGTCACCACCGTTCGCAACAATCATGGCAGCCGTGCGCATGACCGAGCGCTGAGCGACGGTGTACAGCGGCGAGATGAGCAGGATCATCTCCGTGAGGATCAGGAGAATACCGGCAACGAGCAGCAGGTACTGCCACGGGTTGGCGCTCCGAGTACTTTGGGGGACCTCGTACTGTGCGATCTGCGAGGGCAGGGCCGAGGCGTCGGGCGGGTTTGCCAGCACCTGACGGGACAGGACCGAGAAACCGAATGCGTTCAGCTCGCGGATCTTTTCCCACGACACCGGCGTCGGTCCCGTCACGAACCAGGCAGTCTGCGTGCGCCCCGCGACCGCCAGACGGTCAATCGGAAGCGTCCCATCGCCGATAATCGCGCGTTCGGAACCCCCAATGATGGAGTCGATCACGACGTTTCCCTTGAGGGATTGAGTCGCTCGCTCCTTCGCAATCGTCAGGGACAGGTTCACCGAGTCGCCGACGCTCACCGACAGGGCACGGGCCACGTCCTCGGAAATGACGGCATGGCCAGCGGACAGGGGCCCGCTCTTGCCACCCGCGTTCACTCGCGGCGCCTCCAGCGAAGCCGTTTGCGTCCCGTTGTCGACCGTGAAGCCCGTGCCGTCGGCCTTTTCCAAGCGCAGCTGGTAGAGCGTATCGACGGCGACCAGCTGATCGCCCTCGGGCAGCCAGCTGTCGAGGGTGTCCATCGACACCGAGACCTCGTCGCTCGAGGCCGTCTTCGACAGGCGGTCCGCGGTGAAGTCCTGCTCGATAGCCGTCGACGACCGATGCAGCGTCACCGCCTGGACGTCACTGCGGTGGCCGAGCCACGACGAGGCCTGGTAACGCTGCGAGGTCGTGACGTCCCAGAAGGTGATCGCCGCGATCGCAATGATGATCGGCAGGGAGATCAAGAAGACCGCCGTGGCCGTACGGCCCAGGCTTTGGCGCGCATCACGAGAGGCGATGCGGAGTACTACTCCCCATCGCCTCATCCGCATGCTGAGTCGGTTCATCAGATCCTTGGTGCAGTGTCTGCCAGCAGATCCTTCAGCGAATCCCCCCTCGATCGGTCGACAATGCGACCGTCGCGCAGGAAGACAGTCCGATCTGCCCATGCGGCCATTCTGGCCTCATGAGTCACGAGGATACCGGCTGCACCGGCATCAATGTGATCACGCAACACCAACATGATCTGTTCACCAGTGTGAGAATCGAGCGCACCCGTCGGTTCATCAGCAAGAATGACCGAACGGTTACCCACGAGTCCACGGGCGATCGCGACGCGCTGGCGCTGGCCACCGGACAGGAGCTCCGGGAAACGATCCGCCAGGTCCGCAACGCCCACCTCCTCAAGCGCGGCCATCGCGGCCTCGCGCACCTTGGAGGGACTCACACCATCGAGCTGCAGCGGCATCTCAACGTTTTCGAGGGCCGACAGCGAGGGGATCAGGTTGTAATCCTGGAAGACGTATCCAATCGACCGACGACGAACCTCGGCACGATGAACGCTATCCAAGGCCGCCAGGTCAACCCCGTTGATATAGACATGCCCTCGAGTCGGACGCTCCAGGCCACCGGCAATCGACAGCAGCGTCGACTTACCGGAACCGGAGGGACCCATAACAGCGAGAAGCTCGCCGGGTGCGACCTCAAGGTCGATCCCGTCGAGCGCTCTCACTCGGACGCCGTCAGCGCC
>FLSB01095090.1_pt1 | contig 12617 bp, 11 predicted proteins | sample 1550551 | NCBI WGS metagenome assembly FLSB01 (sample SAMEA4031774, study PRJEB14383) | metagenome | biome: human; feature: oral; material: saliva | place: Philippines | collected 2014 | reverse complement strand
AAACGCCTTCCGTCAGCTCCTTTTGCCGTCACATTCACAAAGTAAGTGCCCTCAGCTACATCCTTACCTTTATACTTTCCATCCCATCCACCAGCAGGGTCTGTCCACTCATAGAGCTTCTGTCCCCATCGATTGAATATAATTGCTTTGAACTCAATGATACTCTTGTAGCCTGTTTTCGCTCGATAGATATCATTGATACCATCGCCATTTGGAGTGAAAACATTAGGCATTTGCAAGCTGCTTTCACTAATAGATACGCTTATAGGATTATAACGAGTTGTGTCTCCATTGAGTATCTCGTAAAGCACAATCTGTGTATTACCTGCCTTCGTGAAAGTGTATTCTGTGTCTTCCTCATAACGTATCAGAAAAGCCTCACGAGGGCTTGTTTGTGCAAAGAAATGCCATTCATAATGCGTTGCAGGGTCATTCGTTGTAGGCGCATTAGCCTTCAGTTTCATCGTTAAAGGTGCCGATCCTGTATAGTTATCACCTGCATTTATCGTCATAACTTCGCCATTCTCATCGTTATAAGAGCCTGTTGGCTGGCAATCCTGTGCCTTTGTATAGACCGTGACAAGCATTGACAAAAATAGTAATAAGAATCTTGTATATTTATCTCTCATCTCTTTTACCTTACAATTCAACGTCTCCAAAAGGATAATCGTGCAAATATAAGCATTTTTTCTCACACCTACAAGCAAAACAGAAAAGCGATGGTTGATATACAAGAAGCCATTATCTATTTTACGTTTTTTTGCTCTCTACACCTGTTGATTACAGATTTCTTTTGTATATTTGCACGTGTATTTGCATATAAGTAACAGTTTGTAATCTCAAAAGACATGTGCATGAAAAATTATTTAAGATATCTCTTATTGCTATTCACAGTCCTGATTAGCTGTAGCGTGATGGCTCAGAATGTTGTATGGCGTGATCAACATCAAGTGAAACGCAAGGAGACTATATTCGGAATAGCCAAAGAGTACGGTGTAACTATCCAACAGTTGATAGATTCCAACCCTATTATGAAGACCCCAGGATATGAACTGAAAAAGGGTGCACTCATACTTGTTCCGTTTGCAAAAGATGGTGATTTCCGCCCTGATGGGTCGATAATGGGCAAGACAGTAAAGCCTTCCAAAGCTGATAAAGAGGCTAAGAAGAAAGGCGCAAATGCGGCTGCTATCGCAAAACAAGAGAATGCTATTCATGTTGGAATCATGCTCCCTCTCCATAATCAAGATGGTGATGGCAAGCGCATGATAGAGTTTTATCGAGGTGTATTGTTAGCCCTCAACGAGATGAAGAGTGAAGGTATTACAACCGACGTACATGCTTGGAATGTTCCAAAGGATGCTGACATCCGTACTACCTTATCAGATCCTAATGCCTCAAAACTTGACCTCATCTTTGGTCCACTCTACTCTGATCAGGTGAAGCCATTGGCTGACTTCTGTCGAGCACATGGCACAAAGCTCGTTATCCCATTCTCAATAACAGGCAACGAAGTAGAGAATAACCCTAATATCTTTCAAGTGTATCAAACCGATGAGAGCTTGAATAGCAAGGCTATTGCGTCTTTCTTAGAGCGTTTCCAGAAGTCTCATCACCCTGTATTCATTAATTGCAACGATGCAAACAGCCAAGTGGGCAATTTCACCTCAACGCTTCGTAAGCAGTTAGACATACTGAAGATTAAGTATTCCCTTACTAGTCTCAAGTCGTTGGCAGCCGACTTTGCAAAGCGATTCGATAAGACTCGACCTAATGTAGTTATCCTTAACTCTGAGAAGAGTCCGCAGTTAAATGAGGTGTTTGCCAAGTTAGCACAACTCAAGAAGACTAATCCTGGTATCGCAATAGCCCTCTATGGCTATAATCAATGGTTCGTTTACCAAGATTACGACTTAGATAACTTCTTCAGATATAACACCTACATCCCTTCCACCTATTATTATAATAAATCGTCAGAGAAGACGAAGTCGCTTGAAGCTAAGTATAATGAGCAGTATGACGAACCAATGGCTAAGCAATACATACCCCGTTTGGCACTCACTGGTTACGATCAGGCGCAATTCTTTGTACGTGGAATTAAAGCACAGGGAAAGGACTTCAAGGGTGTATATAGCGATGTGAAGTATCGCCCACTACAAACTCGTTATAACTTCGAACGTGTAGGGCAGGGAGGATACATCAATAACAACTTCCAGTTGATACACTTTACTACTGACCAGAAGATGGAGAATCTCGTTTATTAACCATCGCTGGTACAGCTGCTTATAATATGAGAAATAAGACATTAAGCATATTCCTTCTGCTCTTACTTGTGCTTCCTATGCGTGTTGCAGCACAAGTGGGAGAACATCGTGACGACCTTTCCATTGGCGTTAATGGCGGTTATGTCCTTTCTAATGTGGGCTTCAGTCCAAAAGTGTCACAATCTCTTCATGGGGGAATAACAGGTGGTTTGAGTGTTAGATACGTATGTGAAAAGTATTTTAATACCATCTGTTCCATCTATGGAGAGGTCAATTACGCTTCTATCGGATGGCAGGAAAAGATACAGACAGGTACTGATCAACCTGTTATCAACGCCAATGGACAAGCAGAGAAGTACTCCCGAACAATCAATTACATTCAGATTCCAGTCTTTGCACACCTTGCTTGGGGCAAAGAGCAGCGTGGTTTCAACTTCTTTGTACAAGCTGGTCCACAGATAGGTATCTATCTGAACGAGTCAACCAACATGAATTATACCACTCCAAACCTCGCTACTGACGGCACAGGACGTAGTAATGTCACCATCGAACAAGAGTCGAAAGCAGTAGAGAAGAAGTTCGATTATGGTATAGCAGCAGGCTTAGGAATGGAATGGAGCAGCCGTCATGTGGGGCACTTCCTACTTGAAGGGCGTTATTACTATGGACTAGGAAATATCTACGGAAGCACAAAGAGAGATTATTTCGGTAAGTCGAACTTTGGGAATATAGTAGTAAAAGCAACCTATCTATTCGATATCAAAAGAACAAAGTAATATTAACCTAGATTTTTATCATTATGTTTGAAAACCAACCAAAAGCGCTTTATGCCTTGGCACTAGCCAATACTGGCGAGCGGTTCGGATACTACACAATGTTGGCAGTATTCGCTTTATTCTTGAGAGCAAACTTCGGATTAGAGGCCGGAACAGCGGGTCTAATCTATAGTATCTTCCTCGGTTTGGTCTATTTCTTGCCCCTAATTGGAGGCTTCATGGCCGACAAGTTCGGGTACGGAAAGATGGTAACCATTGGTATTGCTATTATGTTTGTCGGTTATCTCTTCCTATCTATTCCATTGGGCGGAGGCTCTATTGCGTTCATAGCTATGCTAGCGGCTCTGTTGCTAATCAGCTTTGGAACGGGTCTATTTAAGGGCAATCTGCAGGTTATGGTGGGTAATCTCTATGACACACCAGAGCTTGCTGGCAAGCGCGATTCGGCGTTCTCAATCTTCTACATGGCAATCAATATCGGTGCACTCTTTGCTCCAACGGCTGCCGTAAAGATTCAGTCTTGGGCTGAGGCAACGCTCCATTGCAGTAGCAATGACGCTTACCACTTCTCATTCGCAGTAGCTTGTGTATCATTAATCGTGTCTATGGCAATCTATTATGGGTGCCGTCGTATGTTCAAACACGTTGAGGGTGGCAACGGAAAGACTGAGAAGAAGGATACAACTGTTGCTGAAGAAGAACTCACCCCACAGCAGACAAAGGAGCGCATTGTGGCTCTCTGTCTTGTTTTTGCAGTCGTTATCTTCTTCTGGATGGCGTTCCATCAGAATGGTCTGACGCTTACTTACTTCGCTAATGAGTTTGTGAGTCCTGTCTCAACAGGCGTTCAGAGCATGGCATTTGATGTAGTCAATCTAGTCATGATTGTGCTTATGGTGTATAGTGGTATGACCTTCTTCCAGAGCAAAACAGCAAAAGCAAAGGCAATCTCAGGCGTTGTCTTCCTTGTAGCAGTATTAGTTTTAATGTGGAAATACAGCGAGCTTTCAGGCTCAGTAGAGGTTAGTGCACCTATTTTCCAGCAGTTCAATCCATTCTATGTAGTAGCCCTCACACCAGTAAGTATGGCTATCTTCAGTTCGTTGGCAGCCAAAGGTAAGGAGCCTTCAGCACCTCGTAAGATTGCATACGGTATGATTGTTGCAGGTTGCGCCTACTTCCTTATGGTCATGGCATCGCAAGGTTTGCTCACACCTAACGAACAGGCAGCAGCAAAGGCAGCAGGTGGAGAAACTCCATTTGCGTCAGCCAACTGGCTAATTGGTACTTATCTTGTCCTCACCTTTGGTGAGTTATTGCTTAGTCCGATGGGTATCAGCTTCGTTAGTAAGGTAGCTCCTCCAAAGTACAAGGGCGCAATGATGGGCGGATGGTTTGTAGCCACAGCAATCGGAAACCTCCTTGTCAGCGTTGGAGGATACCTCTGGGGAGGTTTGTCACTCACCATAGTTTGGTCCGTATTCATTGTTCTTTGCCTCGTTTCTGCCGCCTTCATGTTCCTCATGATGAAGCGTTTGGAGAAAGTGGCATAAGCTATTAAGATAACAGGAAACGCCCTTCTTCATTTGAGAAGGGCGTTTCTTCATTATGAAGAGAGCCTTTCCTTGATAGAAGGAAAGGCTCTCTTTGTGGGGAAGAAGGCGTCTCTTTCATTTCACAAATAAATCTCTTTGGGTTGAAGAGGTGACTTCTAAGGCGGAAGATGGTTTATTGTCTAGACCCTAAAAAAGCAAAACATCTGGCGGAACGAATCATAATTTTAGCGAAAAAGACAGCTTGGTAATCCGTATTTCAATTATTTTGTGTAAGTTTGCATATTATGAGTCGGAACCATCTAAAGATTTATCTTGTATGCTTATTCGCCTTCATTACATCCTTCGTTGAGGCTAGTAATGATGGAAAAGGCTATATTGCTTACCCTGGCGGGAAGTGTTATATGTTTCGTGTGACGCTCCGTGACAAGGGTCAATCGCCTTATTCGCTAGATAAACCGAGTGCCTTTCTGTCTGAGGCGGCGCTGAAACGACGTCAAAGACAGCACTTGACGTTGGACTCAACGGACCTTCCTGTATCGCCAACCTATATCCAGAAGATACGCAAAGAGGGTGGGAATGTGGTTGCAATAAGCAAGTGGAACAACTCAGTCTTGGTGCGTGGAGGGAACAGACAGACGTTAGAAGATCTCAAGGTGTTGTCTTTTGTGAGAGATAGCAAGCTCGTTTTCACCTCTCCCGACTCCATTCGTCCATTGTCACAACGCGTTCGCTGTCGGTCAGACTTGCAAGTGCTCGACTCCACCATACATGATTATTATGGTATGGGAAAGGCACAGTTGGAGAATCTCAATGGTCGGAAGTTGCACAACATGGGCTTTCAAGGACAGGGAATGACCATCGCTGTGCTTGATGCAGGCTTCATGAACGTGGATAAGATGGCTGCTTTTAAGAATGTCAACATCGTTGGAACGCATAATTTCGTTGCTGGTTATGATGCTGATGTGTACAAGGAAATGGATCACGGAACGAAGACTTTATCTGTTATAGCAGTCAATCAACCCTCTACCTTCGTAGGTTCTGCACCGAAAGCGAGCTTTTGGTTGTTGCGTTCGGAGGATTATCTCACAGAGAGCTCGGCGGAGGAAGACTACTGGATAGCCGCTGCTGAGTTTGCTGACTCCGTCGGTGTCGATGTCATTAGTTCGTCTTTAGGCTATCACGGCTTCGATGATAAGAGTCTAAACTATCATTATTCCGACCTCAATGGAGTGACGGCACCCATCTCAAGGGCGGCTTCCTTGCTTGCATCCAAAGGCATTATCCTCGTCAATAGTGCGGGGAATGATGGCATGGGACCGTGGAAGAAGATCAATGTACCAGCCGATGCGCATGACATACTCACGGTAGGTGCGATTGCACCAGACGGCATTAATGCTGCTTTCTCATCGATTGGTCCAACCGCAGATAATCGAGTGAAACCAGACGTGATGGCGTATGGTTGTCCAACAAATGTGGTATCGGGTAGGGGATATATAACGCCCGATACGGGTACATCCTTTGCTTGTCCGTTGGTGGCAGGGATGGTTGCTTGCTTGTGGCAAGCCGCTCCTAACACGTGTGCAAAGGACTTGATAGAGGTGATTCGGCAGACATCTAATAATCATCTGACGCCCAATAACATCATGGGTTATGGTGTTCCCGATTTCATGGAGGCGTATCATCATGTGGTATTGCCCAATGGTAAGTAATTAATTTACACCTTATTATATATATAGAAGCACACATGACGACAAAAGCCCTCACCCTCTATGAACTGAACGCATTGGTATCGGATGTTATTAGTAGCACCTTGTCGCGTTCTTACTGGGTTGAGGCTGAATTGTCCGAAGCACGTGAGAGCCGTGGACATTGTTATATGGAACTGATCGAGAAGGACGCTCGTGGCAATGTTCCCATTGCACGTGCTCAAGCCAAGTGTTGGCATAACGTGTGGGCAGAGATACAGCCTTCTTTCATCAAGATAACGGGTCAGACGATCCATGCAGGTATGAAAGTTATGTTGCTTGTACACGCTCAGTTCCATCCTCAATATGGGTTTTCTTGGATTGTAGATGACATCAATCCTGAGTTTACCATGGGCGACATGATGCGCAAACGACAGGAGATTATCCGACAGCTAAGGGCAGAAGGCGTCTATGACTTGCAACGCGAATTGTGCTTGTCGATGTTTGCTCAACGCATAGCCGTCATCTCCTCCGAGACAGCAGCAGGTTATGGCGACTTTTGCAATCAGTTACTTCATAACGAGTTTGGGCTTTCCTTTCATGTAGAACTGTTCCCCGCAGTGATGCAAGGAGACCAGGTTGAACAGAGCATTATCAATGCTTTGAACCTAATTAACGAACGGGAAGAGGATTTCGATTGCGTTGTTATCATCCGAGGAGGCGGTGCGACAGCCGATTTGAGTGGTTTCGACACCTTGAATCTGGCGGAGAATGTGGCGAACTTCCCACTCCCGATAATCACAGGAATTGGTCACGAACGTGACGAGAGTGTGCTGGATATGGTTTCATTCATGCGTGTGAAAACCCCAACAGCAGCTGCCGCTTATCTCATCAATCAGTTGGCTGCGACGCTGGTAAGGGTTGAGAACGCACAAGCAAGCATTGTGGAGGCTGTTCAACGCAGGTTAGAACGGGAGCAGATGCACATACAACACATTGCAACTCACATCCCCATGCTCTTTTCCGTGGTGCGTACTCAACAGGAAGCACGGCTCGATAGTCTTGCACAAAGGTTGGTGAATAGGATGAAGGAAAGGCTTTCTAAAGCCCGATACGACCTTGATTCGATGATGCGATATGCTATTCCCACCCTTGTAGGACGCCTTTCTAACGAGCAACGTCGCATAGATATGCTCGCTCAACGTGCCCAACTGATGGATCCGAAGTTGCTTTTAAGTCGAGGATATAGCATTACCTTACACAATGGGAAGGCTGTTCGCCATGCCTCACAGCTGAAGGCTGGAGACGTTATCACCACTCGCTTTGAGCAAGGAGAGGTGGAGAGTGTGGTAAGGAAATAGCTCGAAGGAACCCTTTAAACCCTTTAATACAATCAAGAAGATGAAAGAAATGAAATATGAAGACGCCGTTCAGCAACTCGAGAGCATAGTTGACAAGATGGAACGAGGCGAACTCGATGTTGATTCAATGGCTGCTCAACTGAAGCAAGCACAGGCACTTGTGAAGCTGTGTAAGCAGAAGCTCAAGCACACCGATGATGAGATTCAAAAGCTGTTAGCCAATCAGTAGCAATAAAGCAAACGATGGGTTGCAGGGAAAGATAAATTTGTTTACTTTTGCATTAGGCTATGGCAGGATGCAATTAAATACTTATATGATATGAAAGATATAGATTGGAAGAGTTTGACATTCGGTTATCTACGCACCGACTACAATGTTCGTTGTTATTACCGAGATGGTAAGTGGGGCGAAGTAGAGGTCTGTTCGGATGAGTACTTGAAGTTACATATGGCTGCAACGTGCCTTCACTATGGTCAAGAAGCATTCGAGGGACTAAAGGCTTACCGCTGTCCTGATGGCAAGGTACGCATCTTCCGAGCAGAAGAAAACGCCGCTCGTTTGCAGAACACAGCCCGTGGTATTGTCATGCCAGAGGTTCCGACCGAGCTGTTCGTTGATATGGTGAAGAAGGTGGTACGCCTCAATCAAGAGTACATCCCACCTTATGAGAGTGGAGCAACGCTCTATCTGCGCCCGTTACTATTTGGTGTTACAGCAGGCGTGGGCGTTCGTCCAGCAACAGAATATTGTTTCTTGATCTTTGCCACACCAGTAGGTCCTTACTTCAAAGGCGGTTTCTCTTCCAATCCATACGTCATTGTGCGTGACGTCGATCGTGCTGCTCCACTGGGAACAGGTATGTTTAAGGTGGGAGGAAACTATGCCGCTTCATTGAGAGCCAATAAGATGGCGCATGAAAAAGGGTATGCTTCGGAGTTCTATCTGGACGCTAAAGAGAAGAAATATGTTGATGAGTGCGGTGCAGCTAACTTCTTTGGAATCAAGAATAACACCTATGTTACCCCGAAGTCAACGTCTATCTTGCCTTCAATCACTAATAAGAGTCTCATGCAGATAGCCGAAGACTTGGGCATGAAAGTCGAACGCCGACCTATTGCGGAGGATGAGTTAGACAGCTTCGAAGAGGCTGGTGCATGTGGTACTGCAGCTGTTATCTCACCTATTTCACACCTTGATGACTTGGAGACAGGCAAGGTTTACAACTTTGGAGATAAGCCCGGACCATGGTCAACAAAGCTCTATGAGACCCTTCGTGGCATCCAATACGGTACGATCGAAGACAAACATGGATGGACAACTGTCGTTATTGAGTAGGCAAGAAGGCGTTATTTATATTGTGATTAAATTATCGGTATAATCCGTCGTAAGCAACGTTTTTTGCACAAGAAGTTTGGTCTTGTGCAAAAAAAGTGGTACTTTTGCAGTCGGAATTACGATAACGACAGGCATAAACAAGGTTTTATTATATTTAAAAAAGGTATTACAATGAGTATTACAAGTAAGATGCAAGACGCATTCAATGCGCAGATTATAGCTGAAATGTATTCGTCTAATCTCTATCTCCAGATGTCTTGCTGGTTCCGTAAAGAGGGCTGGAAGGGCTTCTCTAGTTGGATGTACAAGCAGGCAGAAGAGGAGCGTTCACATGCCATGGACATGGCTCAGTTCATTCTACATCGTGGTGGTGAGGTTGTGTTGACAGCGATAGATGCAGTCAAGACAAGCTGGTCTGATCCTAAAGAAGTATTCGTTGACACATTGGCACATGAGCAGAAAGTAACTGAACTCATCAACAAGTTAGCTGATATAGCAGATGAGGAAAAGGATCGCGCATCGCAGAACTTCATCGCAAAATACATCGACGAGCAAGTTGAAGAGGAGCGTAATGTACAAGACATACTCGATTCTTTCGCTCACTTGTCAAGCCATGCTATTGCACACATCGATAGCAAGTTAGGCGATCGTAAGTAATATTAGCATAGCAGATAATACTAACGAGGCATATAACTTCTCGTATTTCTGAATTAAAGGAAACGCTCTTCTCTATTTGAGAAGGGCGTTTCTTCGTTAGGAAGAGAGCCTCTCCTTGCCATGACGGGAGGCTCTCTTTACTATGAGGAGAGCCTTTCTTCCCATCCAGATGGGCTTTCTCGGGTGTTCAAAAAGGCATAATTTATAGTTGGGAAAAAGCCTCTTTCTCACCCTCTTACACAAAGTTAAATTAAGTTTCTAAGCCCTTAAATCTATTAGTACACAGGCTTTATATCAACATAAAACACTACCTTTGCAGCTATGAAAATGAAATATTTACTATCAATCATAGTCTGTTTGTGCTCATTCACAGGCTTGCGAGCGCAATACACCATACAATGTGAGGACACATGTAGCCATATTCATGGTCTTGACATGAGCCATTATCAGGGTGATGTGTGGTGGGAGACGGTTGCAGAAAACAGCAATCATAAACTCAATTACGTCTATCTGAAAGCTACCGAAGGCAGTGGCAGAATCGATCAAAGATACCTCAATAATATTGAAGCGGCGCAACGCTATGGTATGAATGTCGGTTCTTACCATTTCTATCGTCCGTCGGTTCCGCAGTTAGAACAGCTCCGCAATTTCCAAACTCAGTGCCGCCCGCAGGATCAAGACCTGATTCCTATGGTCGACATAGAGACTACTGGCGGTCTAAGTGCGCAGGCTTTGCGTGATAGCTTACAGACATTCTTGGTGCTAATGACTAAGGCGTATGGGGTGAAACCATTGGTATATACCTATACAAACTTCTATAATCGTTACCTCGTTGGGGCGTTAGATGAATACAAGCTATTCATTGCGCAATACAATAACAAGGAGCCGGTACTGTCCGACGGACATGATATTCTTGCCTGGCAGTACACTGGTAAGGGGCGAATTAATGGTGTGAATGGATACGTCGACAAGAGTCGTTTACTCGGAAGACATAGTATGCGAGAACTGAGATACAGGCGACGACGATAAGAGATACGCCTTGAAAGAATAAGAAAATATCATTTGCAATAATCGAATAATACGTTAGATTCATGATAATTAAATGTCCTGAATGTGGTCATCAGGTGAGTGATAAAGCACCAGTGTGCCCTAGCTGTGGTGTAGAAATAGCCGGACATATCATTAAATGCAGCCATTGTGGGGAGTTATACCTAATAGAAGAGCCTTCATGTCCTAATTGCCATCACACGGAAACGGACGTTGCTAAGGCTGTGGCAGCGGTTGAGAAGGTGGTTGTGGACGCTCCAAAGGAGGCGAACTCATCATCAGCTGTAGAAGAGATTACCGAAGGGGTGGTAGCTGAGGAGGTGCATGATAGCCTCGAAAATGCGCCTTCTGACGAACCGATTGTGGTGGGTTTGCCAGCGGAGGAACCGACTACAACGGATGCAGATGATGAAGAAGATAATGTCGTAGATGCGGCATTTATCATGGATAATGATAAGGATGCTGCTGTGCTAGATGCGGCTGAACGACTTGAAGAAGAGGGTTCGGAAAGGCAAGAGGAGGAGCAATCTAAGAAGCATAATCACACTTCTCTGGCTGTCTCGTTGCTCATTGCTGTCATCACAGCTGCCGTCTTGCTCTTCCTTTATAACCAAGGAGTTCGGAATAACAAGACGAATGATGAACAGGAGGAATACGCCCAGGCAATGGAAAGCGGTGAGCCTACTGTTATGCAAAATTACCTCAAGCAATATCCAGATGCACCTAAGGCGCACCGCGATAGTGTGTCGTTACGCATAAAGGCATTGCATACGACAGATACTGACTGGGCTTCGGTTGCAGCAAGCAACTCGAAGGAAGCAATGCAGGCTTACCTCTCTAAGCACCCTAACTCGCCTCACAAGCAGGAGTTGCAAGCAAAGATTGATGAGATGGATTGGGCTACGGCAGTGAAAAAGAACGATGAGGACGCTTATGCCGGTTACCTTGCTATGCACCAGAATGGCGCACATGCTGCTGAGGCTGACGCTATTTTAAAGAAGTTGATGAAGCATACTGTGGCTGACGCAGACAAGTCTAGTGCTGTTAATGCAGTCCGTCAGCTGTTGCAAGGGATAAATAGTAAGAGCAACGAGAAGATAGCTGGCGCTGTAGCTAGCCAACTGAACTTCCTCGGGTCGGCTGGTTCTACAGCAAAGGACATACAAAGTTATATGCACAATAGGCTCTATCAAGCTGACGTGAAGACGGTGAATTGGCATCTCGGGTCGCCTGCTGAAGTGACAAAAGACAGCAATGACGATGACGCACCCTTGAAGATTAAGGTGCCTGCAACGCTCAGCATAGAGCGTGAAGGCGGTACTTCCAACCGCAAGTACATGATTTCTGCGGTTGTGAAAGGCGGTAGAATCACACAAATCAACTGGAACTAAACGGAAAAGAAAGATTGTTTTAGAAAATAGAAGACGTTCTTCTCGAATAGAGAAGGGCGTCTCTTCGTTATGAAGAAGGCGTTTCCTTGTATCGAAGAGAGGCTCTCTTTAATGCAAAGAAGGCGTTTCTTCATTTTTACTTCAGTTGCCCTTGTGAACGAGGTGCAGCCCCATTAGTGTTAATCCCATCTTTCCTTACGAACTTCCAAGGCATACACAGCCCTCTTCGGCGGTGTTAAGCGTAATAGTTCGGATAGGCTGTTTAGGGTAATTCTTGCGGTTGGGTTGGGTGTTGCGGGGTGTTTCCACTGGTACTACTATCGTCTATCTGGATATAAAGAAAAAGGTCTTAGCGATAAAGCTAAGACCTTTTGCGGTGCGTACGAGACTCGAACTCGTGACCTCCTGCGTGACAGGCAGGCATTCTAACCAACTGAACTAACGCACCATGCAATACATGAAATGAAGCCTTCAGCGGTGCGTACGAGACTCGAACTCGTGACCTCCTGCGTGACAGGCAGGCATTCTAACCAACTGAACTAAC
>FLSB01002654.1_pt2 | contig 12622 bp, 9 predicted proteins | sample 1550551 | NCBI WGS metagenome assembly FLSB01 (sample SAMEA4031774, study PRJEB14383) | metagenome | biome: human; feature: oral; material: saliva | place: Philippines | collected 2014 | reverse complement strand
TTGATCCTAACGAGTGGAAGGGGGGAAAGAAAAGTCGGGGCGCGTCAGTGTTCGGGCTGAAACGCGATGTCGGAGAGCAGGATCGTCACGGACAGAGCCTCAATCGTCAGCGTGGTACGAGGCATGACGTGCTCGACTTCGATGGAGAGTTCATTCGGGTCGAGCGAGGAGCTGACGCCGCCGTCCGCGGGGGTTTCCCACACGGTGGAGTAGGCGATCAGCCAGTCCAGGTCGTGGCCCTCAGGCAGTGTCACTTGCGCGTCGTCGAGGTTCGCGTTGATGATGATGAGAGCGTCGCGGTCGCCCCATTTGACGCCCGAGCGCAGCATCTGGAACGTGCGGTGGCGCGAATCCGTCCAGCCGTAATCGGGCATGCGGGTGCCCTGGGCGGTGTACCACGACAGGTCGGGGAGCGAGTCGCCGCCGTAGGGGTGGCCGGTCGCGAAGCTGTCGGGGCGCAGCACCGGGTGCGCCTTACGCAGGGCGATCAGCCAGGAGACGGCGTCGATCTGCGCTTGTTGTCCTTCGGCCAGATCCCAGTCGACCCACGAGATCGGGCTGTCTTGGCAGTAGGCGTTGTTGTTGCCGTTCTGGGTGCGCCCGAACTCGTCGCCGCCCGTGAGCATCGGCGTGCCTGAGGAGACGAACATGGTCGCCAGGATGTTGCGCTGCGAGCGGGCGCGCAGGCGCGCGATCGGCATATTGGCGAGGATCGCGTAGGGGGTGGCGGCGTCCGGGTGGGTCGCGCCCGACGCGAGCGTTCCTTCGAGGCCGTGGTTCCACGAGCGGTTGTCATCGGAGCCGTCGCGGTTGTTCTCGAGATTGTCCTTGTTGTGCTTGCGGTCGTAGGCCGTCAGGTCGGCGAGCGTGAAGCCGTCGTGAGCGGTCACGAAGTTGATCGACGCGCGAGGTCCGCGCAGCCGACCGAGGCCGTGCTCGAAGACGTCCTGGGAGCCGGACAGGCGGGTCGCCAGGTCGTTAGGACCCGAGACGATGTGGCCCGAGGCCTGGGCGCGCACGTCCGCGAGCCAGAAGTTACGCAGGGCACCGCGGTAGTGGTCGTTCCACTCGGAGAAGGGCACCGGGAAGTTGCCGGTCTGCCAGCCGCCGGGACCCACATCCCACGGTTCGGCGATGAGCTTCGTGTGGGTGAGGATATCGTCCGTCGCCATCGCGATGAGGAGCGGGTGCATCGGGCTAAAGCCGGTGGAGAACCGGCCCAGCGTGGCGGCCAGGTCAAAACGGAATCCATCCACGCCCATGTCGCGCACCCAGTAGCGCAGGGAGTCCAGGACCATCTGGATGGTCTTGGGGCGGTCCATGTTCATCGTGTTGCCGGTGCCGGTCACGTCGATGGTCTGGATGGGACGAGAGGTCGTATGGCGGTAGTACATGTCGGAGTCCAGGCCGCGCCACGACAGCGACGGGCCGGCGTCTCCGCCCTCGCACGTGTGGTTGTAGACGACGTCGAGGATGACCTCGATGCCCGCCTGATGCAGCAGGGAGACCATGCCGCGGAACTCGTCGACGACTGCCTGGGCTCCGCGGGCACGCGATTCGGCGGTCGCGTAGGAGGGCTCGGGGGCGAAGAAGGAGAGCGTCGAGTACCCCCAGTAGTTCGTGAGGCCTCGTTCGGTGAGGAAGGGTTCGTCGCACTTGGCGTGGATCGGCAGCAGCTCAACGGCGGTGATGCCCAGGTCCTTCAGGTAGGACACGGAGGCGGGGTGGGCGAGGCCAGCGTAGGTCCCGCGCAGCGGCTCGGGCACTCCCGGCATGTTCTTCGTGAAGCCCTTGACGTGGATCTCGTAGATCACCGTGGTTTCCCAGGGCGTGCGGGGCTGAGGAATGATCGGGAACGAGGATTCGACCACGACCGAGCGCGGCATGTACGGCGCGGAGTCGAGGGGAGAGCGGCGCATCGGGTACTCCGACGGGTACAGGTCGTCGTCTACGCAGTGCGCGTACACCGCCGGCTTCAGGTCCACGACGCCGTCCACGCCTCGGCCGTAGGGGTCCAGCAGGAGCTTGTGGGAGTTGAAGAACTTTCCGCCGTCCGGGTCCCACGTACCGTGTGCACGGAAGCCATAGCGCGTGCCCGCGCCGTATCCGGGGATGTGGCCGTGCCAGACGCCCGTCTTCGGACCCAGGAGGGCGAAGCGTGTCTCAGCCCCAGCCTCGTCAAAGATGCACATATCCACGGAGGAAGCACCGCGCGCGATCACCGCGACGTCGAGGCCGTCACCCGATGGGTGAACGCCCAAGCGCGTGGGCAGCGGGTTAGGTTCAGTGACGCGCCTTGTGGGAGCGTGGGACGAGCCGGATCGCTCGGACATACAATTGTGCCTCTTCCTGGTGAACGGCTGGTCAAGCCGTTACGTCGTGGATATAGCCTCCTCCTATCATACGGGACCACTCACATGCCGGTCGGATTGATGGGAAGAAAGGCCTATGACGAGGCGCACGCGCGACTGAGGTCCATCTACTCCGGGTGAGGGGCTCGGACTGTGGCATGCGCCGGTGAGGTGACCCTCATATGGGCGGGGGGCGCGGAATGTGGCACGCTAGAAGGCATGAGAATTGTCGTGTGTGTGAAGCATGTCCCGGACATGCAGTCCGAACGCCGTTTTGAGGGCGGCCGCCTGGTGCGCGGTGAGGACGATGTGCTCAACGAGCTGGACGAAAACGCCATCGAGGCCGCCGTGCAGCTGAAGGAAGCAGAAGAGGAGGCGGGCCGCGAGGCCGAGGTCGTTGCCCTGACCATGGGGCCTGAGGACGCCGAAGACGCGCTCATGCGCGCCCTGCAGATGGGCGCTGACCGCGCCTACATCGTTTCCGACGAGTTCCTCGAGGGTTCCGACGTCATCACGACGGCGTCCGTGCTCTCCGTCGCCATCGCGAAGATCGCTGACGAGTGCGGCCCCGTCGACCTGGTCATCACCGGTATGGCCTCGCTGGACGCAATGACCTCCATGCTGCCCGGTGCCCTGGCCGCCAAGGCCCACATGCCGCTGCTGGGCCTGGCCCGCTCGATGAGCGTCGAGGACGGCACCGTGACGATTGAGCGCTCCGTCGACGGTTTCACCGAGACGCTGCGCGCGGCTCTGCCTGCTGTGGTCTCCGTGACCGACCAGATCAACGAGCCGCGCTACCCGGCCTTCGCCGCGATGAAGGCGGCCCGCAAGAAGCCCCTGGACCAGTGGGGTATTGACGACCTCGTCGAGGTTCCCGGCGGGCAGGACCTGGTCCTGCGCCGCGCGCTCACCTCCGTGACCTTCAGCGAGGAGAACGTGCGCGACGGCTCCGGCACGATCATTCAGGACGCTGGCGAGGGCGGTCGCGCGCTGGCTGACTACATTCTTTCGGTGGTGAAGTGACATGACGCAGCAGATGCATTCCCCGATCCTCGTCCTGGCCGACCAGGCCGGGTCCCGCCTGACGTCCCTGGCGCGCCAGGCGGTGACGCTCGCGGCGTCGCTGACCTCCGGTGACGTGGTCGCGCTGTCCGTCGCCTCCGTCCCCGACACGGCTGCCCTGGCAGAGCTGGGTGCCACCCGCGTCCTGCACGCCGACCTGGGTGCTGCGGGTCATTCCTCTGTCGTCGCCTCTGACGCGGTCATCGCCGCTCTGGGTACCGACTCCTACGGCCTGGTGTTGGTGTCCTCGGACTACCGCGGTCGCGAGATCGCTGGCCGCGTCGCCGCCCTCACCGAGGCTGGCGTCGTCTCCGGTGCCTCCTCCGTGTCTTTCGACGGTGGCGTCCTCCAGGTCGGCAAGACCGCCCTGGGTGGTTCCTGGTCGATGGGCATCGTCCTCGAGGGACAGACCCCCATCGTGGGTATCTCCTCGGGCATTATCGACGAGGCACCGGTGGCCTCGCCCGCATCCCTGACCCCCGAGCCCCTCGCTGTTGAGCTGAGCGCCGAGGCGTCCGTGATTGAGGTTGTCTCCAGCGTGGCCGACGAGGAGGAAGGCGTGTCCCTGGCCGATGCCTCCACCGTCGTGTGCGGTGGCCGCGGCGTGGACGGCGACTTCGAGCTGGTTCATTCCCTCGCCGACGCCCTGGGTGGTGCCGTGGGCGCGACCCGTGTTGCCTGTGACGAGGGCTGGGCTCCGCGAGCTGAGCAGATCGGGCAGACGGGCCTGACCGTCACGCCGAATCTCTACATCGGCCTGGGTGTCTCCGGTGCCATTCACCACACGGTCGGTATGCAGTCGGCCGCCCACATCGTCGCCGTGTGCGATGACCCGGATGCCCCGATCTTCGAGATCGCGGACTTCGGCGTGGTCGGCGACGTGACCGAGGTGGTCCCGGCTGCCTTGGCAATCATCGAGGAGGCGCGCGCCCAGGCGTGAGCGTCTACCTCGACCACGCGGCCACGACGCCGCTGCGCGAGTGCGCCCTCGAGGCGTGGACCCGCGCCCAGCGTGACCTGGCTGCCACCCCCGGCAATCCCGCCGCCCTCCACTTTGGAGGGCGGCGGGCCCGTCGCATGCTCGACGACGCGCGCGAACAGGTTGCGTGCGCGCTTGACGCCGATATTCACGAGGTGATCTTTACGTCCGGTGCCACGGAGTCCGACGCGCTCGGCGTCATGGCTGCGGCCCGCGGCATGCGTGGGCGCGATGATGGTCGCAGTCTCATCGTCGTTTCGGGCCTTGAGCACGACGCAGTCGCCCACCAGCGCGAGGTCGCGTCCCGCGAGGGCTTCTCCTGGGAGATCCTGCCCGTGGACGCGGGTGGTGTGTCGGTCCTGCCTGCCGTTTCCGGTGACGAAGCACCCGCTTCGTGGGACGGGCGTCTCGCGCTTGGTTCCATGACGCTCGTGTCCTCCGAAATCGGCACGATTCAGCCGGTTGCGCACTTCGCTGAGCTTGTCCACGCCAGCGGTGGCCTCGTACATAGCGATGCAGCCCAGGCGATCCCGACCCTGGACGTGTCCTTCTTCGAGCTTGGCCTCGATCTCATGACTGTGGGTGGTCACAAGGTCGGCGCACCCGCCGGCACCGGTGTCCTTGTCGCACGGCGCGGTATTCCCGTGACGACCGACCGCCCCGGTGGCGGCCACGAGCGTTCGATCCGCTCGGGCACGCCCGACGTCGCGGGTGCGTGCGCACTCGCCGCCGCCCTCACCGAGGTTGTCTCCGAGCGCGCCGCCTTCACGACCCGCGCGGCGGACCTGCGCGCCTACCTGCGCTCCCACCTGCCGGACGGCGTGAGTGCGACGGTGGGGGAGTCGGCCTCGTCGAGTGCGATCATCCACCTCTCCCTACCCACCGGCCGCCCGGAGGCCGTCCTCATGGCCTTCGACATGGCTGGCATCGCTGTGTCCGCCGGGTCCGCCTGCCACGCGGGGGTGACGCGCCCCTCCGACATCGTCATGGCGATGGGACGCAGCGAAGAGCAGGCCCTCGGCGTCCTGCGCGTCTCGCTCGGCCATGAGACGACGCGCGATGACATTGATGCCTTCCTGGCCGCCCTGCCGATGGCGATCCGTGCGGGTGCTGCCCTGGACGGCATCACCCACGTGCGCAACGAACGAAACGAGGAACGCTAGATGCGAGTTCTGGCAGCACTGTCCGGTGGCGTGGACTCCGCCGTCGCCGCCGCCAAGGCCGTCGAGGCCGGGCATGACGTCGTCGGCGTCCACATGGCGCTGTCCTCCCAGCCCCAGGAGTGCCGCATCGGCTCGCGCGGATGCTGCTCGATCGAGGACGCGGGCGACGCTGCGCGCGCCGCTGAGATCATCGGCATCCCGTTCTACGTGTGGGATCTCGCGAGCGAATTCGAGCAGACCGTCATCACCGACTTCGTCGCCCAATACAAGGCCGGTCGCACCCCCAATCCGTGCGTGCGCTGTAACGAGTTCGTGAAGTTCCGCGAGCTGGCCAACCGTGCCCGCGCGCTCGGATTCGACGCGGTGTGCACCGGCCACTACGCGGCCATCAAGGATGGGGCGGCAGGGCCTGAGCTGCACCGCGGAGCTGACAGCCTGAAAGATCAGTCCTACGTCCTGGCTGTCATGGGCCCCGAGGAACTGATCCGGGTGGTCCTCCCGCTGGGCGATGCCCCCACCAAGGCGTGGGTGCGCTCCGAGGCCGAGCGCATGGGCCTGGGCGTGTCCAACAAACCCGACTCCTACGACATCTGCTTCATCCCCGACGGCGACACGCAGGGATTCTTGCGCTCCCATTTAGGCGCCGCTGAGGGTGAGATCGTCACTCCTGACGGAGAGGTACTCGGCCATCACGAAGGCTATTGGAACTACACCGTCGGCCAGCGCAAGGGCCTCGGCATCGGCGCGCCCGCACCCGACGGCCGTCCGCGCTACGTCCTCGAGACCAGGCCGGAGAGCAATCAGGTCGTCGTGGGTGCCTCGGAGCTCCTGTCCATTTCCCGGATTACGGCCACGGATGCCGTCTGGCTCGCGTCGGATGATGACGGCTCCGACGCGACCGACCTTTTCGTGCAGCTGCGCGCGCACGGAACGCCCATTCCTGTCGCGTCGCTCACTCGCGACGGTGGCGCCGGAATCATCAGCGTTGTCCTTGCGGACAGTGCGCGCGGCGTCGCCCGCGGCCAGTCGATGGTTGTCTATCGCGGCAGTCGAGTCCTGGGCGAAGGGACTATCGACGCAACCGGGCGCTAAGGCCTCGCGCCACGGCGGCGCGGACGTGGGCGAAGGCATGCGGACGGCCTCGCCCGCATCCGTTACACTGGGGTGCGCGCGCGAGTGGCGGAATTGGCAGACGCGCTGGATTTAGGTTCCAGTGTCTTTGACGTGTGGGTTCGAGTCCCATCTCGCGCACGATGGCTCATGCCCGGTCGCATCGGGGGAGCGGCCCTCGATAGACTGAGGTCATGAGCGTTTTAGACATTGGCCAGCAGGCCCCCGACTTTACCGCTGAGACCACCCAGGGAACCCTGTCCCTGGCGGATCTCCTCGCAGCCTCCTCGCGTGGCGTCGTCGTCTACTTCTACCCGAAGGCCTCCACGCCCGGCTGCACGAAGGAAGCGTGCGACTTCCGCGATTCCTTGGCTTCCTTGCAGGGAGCTGGTTACTCGGTCATCGGTGTGTCCGCCGACTCGATGGCCGCCCTTGAGCGTTTCACTGAGAAGCAGGCCCTCACCTTCCCGCTGGCCTCGGACCCGGACCATGAGATTCTCGAGGCCTGGGGTGCCTGGGGTGAGAAGAAGAACTATGGCCGCACCTACGTGGGCATTATCCGTTCGACCGTGGTTGTCAACCCTGATGGGACGGTCGCCCTGGCCCAGTACAACGTCAAGGCGACAGGGCACGTGGCGCGCCTGCGTAAGGCTCTCGGTATCGACTGATCGGTTGCTTTCGGAGTAACTAGTGCATATGATTGTCAAGAAACTGACAGCTAGTTACTCGTGGAGGACTTATGGCGGCTACGACGCCTGACGCGTATCGAATCGGTGCGGGACAGGTGGCGCAGGATTATCCGGCCGACGCTGCACCTGTGCGTGCGCGCAAGCAGCCGAGCCTGCCCACGATGGCCCGCGTGCCCGAGTCTGTCTCCTCCGACGAGCAGGTCATCACCGCCGAGGTGGCGGTGGTTCGTCGGAAGGCTGCTGTGACGCCCGCAGCTCCGAAGGGCTCTCGCCCGTCGAAGGATGCGGCAACGGTGGCTCGGCAGAGTGCTGCTACCCGTGAAGGCGTCCCTGGGCAGGGAGGTCACGTCGATGAGTCGCCCGCTCTCGCGCGTGAGTATGCTCAGAATGATGAAGTCGGCGTGACCTTTGAGCCCGACCAGCATCCCGGTGTCGCCGTTCATCGGGATTGGCATCGAACGACCATGCGGATCGTCGGCCACTCCGACGAGGCGCGCGGCGGGCAGCAGGGGATTCCATCCGGGGCTGAAGGGGTGCCCATGCGCGAGGGGATACGCTCCTCCTCTGTGGGAGGTGCGTCGCGGCGCGAGGCTGAAGCGCGTCGCTCCGGTCACATCGAATCGCGGCTGGCTCGTCGTGAGCGCCCAGCGCGTCGTGGCGGCCGGCACCACGGCCTGGTCATGTTCCTATTCGGGTTCCTCGCGGCGCTCGTGCTCGTCGGAGCTGTTGTCGCAGGCCTCTACATGACGCGCCCGTCCGTTTCCACAAGCCTGTCGGATGCTGTCGATTCGTGTCATGCGGAAGGCATCTATGCCCGGCTCTCCAGCGATCAGACGTCGCTCACCCTTGAAAGCTTCAATGACAGCGGTAACGGTTTGACGACGCCGATTTTCCAGTGCGTTCTGCGCAAGCTTGATACCCCTTCGTCGGTGCGCGAACGCATGTATGCGACACGTGCAATCGACGGAACCCAGTCTGAGGAGTGGGGATCTTACAAGGCGACTTGGACGTACGAACCGGACCAGGGGCTGACCGTCATCATTAGCGCCCGCTGACTTTTCCTGCCGGTTGTGACGCTTGCTTCTTGAGATATGCTCCTGAGCGTTGGCTTGTATCTCTCGTAAAATGGGGAGGTATTTCAATGCCTGAAGGAGAATCTCGTGTCCGATTCGCAGCCCGCCGCACCTGCGGTACCCGCCACCCCCATCGGGGATGATGTCGCACTGGCCATCCGTGGCCTCGTCAAGATTTATGGCAACCTCATCGCCGTCGCGGACCTGTCCCTCGACATCCCCACCGGATCCTTCTACGGGATCGTCGGGCCGAACGGCGCCGGCAAGACGACGACGCTCACCATGGCCACCGGCCTGCTCACCCCCGACCGCGGCACCGCCTTTGTGCACGGCGTCGACGTGTGGGCGCGAACCCAGGAGGCGCGCGCCCTGCTTGGCGTCATGCCCGATGGAATGCGGCTGCTCGACCGTCTCTCCGGCCCCGACTTCCTCGTCCACGTGGGCATGCTCCACGGCCTGGACGCCTCCGTCGCCCGCGAGCGCGCCCACGAGCTCCTGGCGGCCCTCGACCTGGCCGAGGCCGGAAAGAAGCTGATTAGCGACTACTCGGCGGGCATGACGAAGAAGATCGCTCTGGCTGCCGCGCTGATTCACTCACCGCGCGTCCTGGTCCTCGACGAACCATTCGAGGCCGTGGACCCCGTCTCTGCGGCCAACATCCGCCAGATTCTCACCGACTACACCAAGCGCGGGGGTACGGTCATCCTGTCCTCGCATGTGATGGCGACCGTCCAGCAACTGTGCACGCACGTGGCCATCATCGACAAGGGGCGTGTGCTCGTTGCCGGAACCACCGACGAGGTCGCCCAGGGTGGAGACCTGGGGGAGCGCTTCACCGCTCTGGTCGGCGGCGTCCACTCTGAGGAAGGTCTGTCGTGGTTGGGCAACTGATTCGCCTCAAGCTTCGCATCATCTGGAACACTGTCCGCAAGCAGACGGTCGTTCTCGTTCTTGCCGTCCTCGGTGCCCTGTACTTTGGCGCAATCTATGTTTCCGCGCTCGTGGGCACCGCTTTCCTCGCGCGTTCAGATGAAGCCTCCCTGGCTGCGCCCGTGATGCCGATTGCCGGCCCCTTCATTTTCTTGCTCTGGCTGGTCCTCCCGATCATCTTCGCGTCGATGGATAACTCGGTGGACCCCGTGCGCCTGTCGCCCTACGTGGGACCCAGCAAGCGCCTCGGGGCGGGGCTGGCCGCGGCGACGGCCGTGGGCCCCGGCGGTCTCCTGTCCGCCATGGTGCTCTTCCTGCCCGTCTGGTTCGCCCTGTGGCGCGCCCAGTGGATTGAGGCGCTCGGCTGGTTCATCGCTGGTCTCGTAACGCTCCCTCTCGCGGTTGTGTGGGCGCGTGCGGTCGGAACCTGGTTCGCGGTGCGTCTCGACACCTCGGGAAAGAAAGACGCTGTGACCGTCCTGGGTGCCGTCGTCTTCATGATGGTGCTGACCCCCATGGGCTACTGGATGTCTGTGTTAAGTCAGAACTTCTCCGTCGAGGTCTTCCAGGCGGGATTGAATGTCGCGCTCTGGACGCCCTTCGGCGCTCCCTTCGGGGTCGTTGCCTCGTTGCTTGAGGGCGCATGGGTGGCGGCGGTTCTCCGCGGGCTCATCGTGGTTGCGACCGCGCTTCTCGGCTGGCGTGCCTGGCTGGCGGTCCTGCGCCCCGTCATGAGTGGATACGCCGGTGAGATTAGTGTTGACGCTCAGCGCGCCATCGACGAGGGGCGCCACCTCATCGACGAGTCCCTCGAAGAGGAAGAGCGCGGTCGTCGTTCCGCCCAGTCGCGAGCCGCCGGCCTGCGCAGCGTCGACCTGTTCACGCGCCTCGGCCTCGGGGTGCGCAGCGCCTCCCTCGCCGCGCGTACGCTGCGCTACTGGATCGTCGATACGCGCCTGAACATGAACATGGTGCTTGCGCTGCTGTTCCCGGTTGTTGCGATCTTTATGGGGCGGCTGGCGGCCGAGGGGCAGTCATTTGGATTCACGTCGGGCATCTTCCTCTACCTGGTGCCCATCACGACGGGCCTGACCACCGGTGCGCTCATGCAATACGACTCGACGGGCGCCTGGATCGTGGTGTCGTCGGGGATGAGCGGTCGTGAGGAACGTCGTGGGCGCCTCGTGGGGTCGCTCATCGTGTTCGTGCCCCAAGTCATCGGCTACCTCATTCATGATGCTGTGGCAGGTGCGAGTGCCTCCGATTTCGTGTTCCACCAGGTGATGGGCGTTGTGCTCTTCGCGGGGGCGGCCGCCACGACCCTCGTCGTGAATGCGCGCTGGGTCTACCCGGTGCAGCCTCCGGGTACGTCGCCGCTGGCGACGAAGGGTACCGGGTCGTTCCTGATGACGATGCTGCTGCAGCTGGTAGGCTTCGCGGGTACCGCGGTCCTGCAGATTCCCTCCTACGTGCTGCTCGTGCTGGCATCATTTGGCGTGGTTCCCGACTGGGTCGCCTACGTCGTTGGCATCGTCTGGTCGGTCCTCGTCCTTGAGGCTGCCGTGCGGATTGGTGGGCGCGTGTGGGACCGGTACGCTGTCGCCGCTCTGACGTCGATCCGCAGCTGGCCGGGACACTGATTTCCTTCTTCGTGGTCACGAGGCCGGGGTTGCCCACTGGGGTGCCCCGGCCTCGTCCCTTTGTGCGAGCACGTTGCTGCTTGGACCCGGTGTGAACACCGCTGATGATGAGCGGTATCATGTGGCCCCTGACCAGGCGTCCGTTACATCGGGGTGCGCTGGATTGGCGAAATACTGGGCATAGCTTGTAGACAAGAATGCGGATACTCGGTAATGTAATGCTCATAACCTGACCATCGATGGAGAGGAATCTTCCATGCGTATCCCGTCAATGTCGCGCTCTTTCGTCGTAGCGGCTGCCCTTGGTGCCGCTGCTCTTCCCGCCCTTCTGCCTTCACCCACCTATGCTGCGGACGTCGCGGGACCGGCGACCTGCTATCTCGCCGACGAAAACGGCACCATCATCGAACCCCGCCAGGAGTACACTCCGCGCGAAGGGGCTGGTGGGCTCCCCGTGCTTCCCAGTCCCGTCGTCGCCGGCCAGTACACGCTGGAAGTGAGCGCCCCTGCCATGAACTTCGATCCGGATCAGCCTGACTTGCACTTTGCTTGCCAGGTCTTTTACGCGCCCCTCGGCAGCGTGCGTCTCGTTGCTGCCGATGGCGCCGTGCTGGCGACGCAGCGTTATGGCAACGACCAGAATGACCCGTCGCGCGCCGCGCTCACGGCGCTCCCGGCGTTGCCCGATGGGTACGAAATCGTCCCGGGCCAAACGATTCGAGGATTCGACGCTACCGCTCGCACGGTTGATCCCAATGACCCCGCGAACGCGCGCGCTGTCGGCGTCGATACGGACATTGTGATCCGTAAGATCACCGCGCAGCCCACGCCGGCACCTAGTTCGTCCACGCCGTCTACTCCATCCACACCTTCTACCCCGTCGACTCCTTCCACCCCCTCTACTCCTTCCACGCCGTCTACTCCTTCTACACCGTCAACGCCTTCCACGCCGTCGACGCCTTCCACCCCCGCGACCCCCACTCCTCAGACTCCCGCTGGCGTGACACCCACTGCTCCCGTGACTCCGGTTCGGAGCAAGCCTGCTCCCTCCCACGGGCTGGCGAAGACAGGCAGTGATGCGGCGGTTCTTGCTGGCGCGGCTGGCGTCCTCGCGCTTCTGGGTGCAGGTGCTATCACCGTGAGAAGAGCGCGCGCCTGACACACAGAAGCGGTCGCGCCATTCGCCGCAGCAAAGGCCGGTGTGTTCAATCGATAGCGATGTCCACACTCAGTGCTTGAAGGACGAGGCCGGGGCTACCTGCGGGGTGCCCCGGCCTCGCCGTTGGTTGGTGTCGTGCCCGGCCACTGTTCCTGAGGGTTATGCTTGGTCGCCGTTCGTTGGCGCGAAAGCGTCTCAGAGCTGAGAATTTTCACTCCTGGCCGCGTACCGGCGCAGCACTGAATCGGGTGTGTGGGCGATGAATACCAGAGCCCGGCCAAGAACTCATCCACATGCTAGGCCGTGGAATTAATGCGGCTGACCTGGCTGATAGTGCACAGGGTGCAGCACCACCGCTGCGCTCTCGAAGCTGAGGGTCCGCACTTGGTCATCGTTCGCCCACACGCCGGGCATCTAGGGGTTCCCCGATCCCACATAAGGCGGGGGTGCCGGTGAATGACCGGCA
>FLSB01006643.1_pt1 | contig 12668 bp, 12 predicted proteins | sample 1550551 | NCBI WGS metagenome assembly FLSB01 (sample SAMEA4031774, study PRJEB14383) | metagenome | biome: human; feature: oral; material: saliva | place: Philippines | collected 2014 | reverse complement strand
TCACGAGACACTGTACTTGCACTTACATTTATCGCCTTGGCAATATCTTTTTGTTTCGTTCTATTTTGGAGTAGCACAGAAATTGTGTACCTTTGCTCCGAGGTTAATTGTTTGTACATTGCAATGCAAAATTAATTAATCTTTGGGAGACAGAGGTCTCCCTTTCTTATTTTTATGCATTGCTTGTTGATTTTCTTCTCATGGGGGCTTCTCGCCCCCAAACCCCTCGGTGTTTTCAGGTATAGATTATTAAGCTACACCAGCACTTGGGATTGCAGTTCTATGTTGAACTTGCGGTATTTGTGCCAATCCAATCGGCACAAATACCGGTCCGCGTAATTGTGCCACTTCAAATGGCACAATTTATTCGTCAATTTTGAAGATTTCCGTCAAATATGCCACTATTCTTCTTCCCCGTTGCCACTTGGAATTCTTGGAAGTCTTGAATTGCTCCTTCTCATATGTAACGAACGAGTCAACCCTTTGAGCTGGGTCATACTTGTACTCCTTCCCTGAAAAATCACAGATGGAACGGAGGAAGACGGCAAAAGGCGTGTTGGGGTCAAGATGACCAGAGCGTATGAGCGCAGCCTTGATGTAAGCGGTCTCATACTCATGTTCCATGTCGTTGAGAGCTGTCCGTATTGATTCCTTCAATGCTTGTTTGTCATCGGCGATAAGAAGGTCATCAAGACTGCGTTCTTCTTGTAGAATGGTTCTTCGCCCATGCTTACCCTTTGTGTTGGCAAGTGCGTTCTTCATAGTCTGCTGCAATTCTGCTTCCTCGACCTCCTTAATCGTTTTAGTCCATTCTGCTTTCTTGTCACACCCATTGGTCACACTTGAATCCACAAGGCGTTCAATGACTGCCTTGATGCTTTCTCGCATATAGGATATTTGCCTGGCTCCAAGGCTTATCTTGTTTAGTGCCATCGCGCTTTTTGGAAGTCCGTGGTCAAAGCAGATGAAGTACAACGCACACATCAGCAGGGTGTTGTTGCCTGCAAGGATTTGATTGCGAAGTTTGTGGAAGATTTCTGGCAACGTGTATATGGCAGACAACATGACTCGCTTTGATATTGTTGCAAGCTCATCGGCAGAATGCCCTTTGCCAAAGGTGAAGACGGCCATCTGAATGAAAGACGGTAGTGACTCCCAGAACTCTTGTGCCGTTACGCAAGGGATATATAGATGTTCCTCGTCATCATCGCTCTGGTCTTTATCTACCAAACTAAATTCCCTTATCAGGATAAGGCCTCTTGGCTCATCAGGCGATGCATTATCGTCTTTTGCCTCCCCTGTAGCATCATCCCCTATCGTTTCAGCGTACATGCCAAATCTCAGATAGCCTTTTAGCCTCATCAGTTCGTCAATGACTTGACTGGCAACAGCAGCACTATCGTCTGCGGGAATAGATTCCTCCGAGTCGGATGTAAAAAGTTTCTGGCACTCAACAAGTACCGATGTCGGCACGAAGGATGTCGCCATTTTGAATATGCGCTCATAACAACTGAAATCGTTACGAGCAACCTTCATCATCTCCACAGAGAAACGTGAGTATTCTTCTGGGTGCTCCTGTTTCCATGAGTACACCTTATCCATGGCCTCTCTCATGGCGTTATTTGGGGGTTCTTTAATGGATTTCATCTGAACAGTATGATTTTCGAACTAATTCTTTGCCAGCAGTTTGAGAAGCATGTCGGTCTTCTGTTGCTCCGTCATGCTCATGACATCTTCCTCTGTCACCTTTTGCTCCAAGTCTAAAAGCTTATTATTGTACTCGAACATGGTTTCCAACGGGAATTGTGCGATGTACCTTTCGGTAATGGACATTTCTGTCGCATGCCCCATACTCTGTGAGATATACCTTTCCTCTACATGGGCACGAGTTAGATTAGTTCCGTAGGAATGTCTACACCAAGTTCCTGAAGGACGTATCTCCCAATGTAACACGTCTTGGCATATCTTGATTACTCGGTCTTGCACATTTGAGTTTTCCAGAGAGATTAGTTTGCGTTTGTCGGCCTTATGTGTTGCACCATTCAGAATTTTGGGGAACACGAATCCATTGAGAACGGGTGCTGCTGCTATCTCATCAAGAATCCGCTGTAGAGGCTCTATGATGGGGATTGTTATTTCTACGCCTCCTTCTGTGCTGTGTCTGGTTTTTACTCGTTTGAATTTGAAAGCCTTTCTGCCACTATCGAAATAGAATTGCGAATACTTCAGTTCGCCCGCATCTGCCATATTGAAACCGTTGCACAAGTATTGGGCAAGGAACAATCCGAGTGAGTAATGGGCTTTCTCGGCATATCCCTTCTTCCATGTGTCAGGATAGCGTTTCTCGATGAACACTCGATAGAGCTCTGTCATCTGCTGGACATTCAGGTAACGATCTTTCCTTGTGTCACCGACAGGAATCGCCACGAGTTTCTTTTTCTTGACATTTGAAAAAGGATATTTTTGATTGGTGAGATAGCCAAGCGACACACATTCATTCCAAACAGCACGGCAGTTACGGAGATAAAGACCTCTTGTTGCCTCCCTTATTTTCCCTATTTCCTTGCCATTCTCGTCCAGTACACCATTTTGCATTCCGTTACTCCAGTATTCAATATCTTCTTTCCCTATCTTAAAACCAGTAATCGGTCTGTCCCAAAGAATCCTTTGGAAAGACTTCATGGCACACTCGTAAGACTCGGCTGTGGTGTATTGCTCTCCGTTGTTGTTGGTTCGGAAGAAATTAATCTTGTCCTGCCACACGCTAAAGAAGGATGTCTCTTTGGAAGTGTCAACGCCGGTGATAGCTGTCTTTATCCTATCGAGCGTCAGACCATTTCCTAGACGCTCTGTCAGCTCCACTTGTGCCTCAAAGATGGCGTCGAATTCCAATTTCTTCTCATAAAGTTCCGAGCGTACGGCCTTGGCGCTGAGATTGCATACTCTGGAGAAATCCTCTTCCGTAAATTCGCCAGCGACATAGTTGTACCACGACCTTCTGCCTATGGTATAGCGCATAGCGACGGGAAATGTATTCCTGTCTTTCTTCGGATGACGCTTGTCAAGGATGAGTGCATAGGTGCAATTCCCGAATCGTGCGCTCTTGTAGGTTGTGTCTAATTTCTTTACCATACCTGTCAATAGTTTGGAGGTCTCAACTTCGCTTTTTACTCCATTTTAGGAAAACAATGGGAAAACAAATTTCCGATTTTTCTCTCAAAGCCCCGTGTTTTCCGAGGTTTATCGGGAAAACAATGGGAAAACAGAGTCATTTTGATACGGGGTTTTTCGGAGTATCATAAACTGCCGCGAAGTTAGTAACTCTTTGGAAATCAGTAAAACTTTTGATATTAAAAAATCACAAAATATTATTCTGCTTTACTCATAATCTGGAGGTCCCTGGTTCAAGCCCAGGCTGGCCCACAAATAGGTTTCAAAAGGATGTCAAACAACACGTCATTTTAGCCTTCAAAACAAGGATAATCGCTGTAAAATCAAGGTTTTACAGCGATTTTTTGTTTTTTATCCATATCCGTTTGACTGCCAAACTATACCTTTTGATAGTCATCATTCGGTCATTTTCTGCTACAGAAATTGCTACACAAAAGCAGACTCTCAAAAAAATGTAGCAATGAATGGAAAATGACTATTAAATTGACGGCATGCAAAACTTTCGTTTTCAAGAACTTATGTCGAACTTTGTAGCCAAAAAGCTACACTAAAATGATGCGTTATGAAAACGACTTTCAAGGTATCCTACTACCTACGTTCCAACTATGAGAACAAAGAAGGAAAATCACCTGTAATGCTCCGAATATATCTCGGTGGCGAAAAGGCAAATCTTGGATCCACTAAAATTTTTGTGGATAAATCCAAGTGGAGTAACAAAACCAGCAGAATGATTGGCAGAACAGCAGAAGCACTCTCCATTAATGCTTCTATAGATGCACTGACAACAACACTGATGCAGATTTACAGGAAATATGAAACATCAGAGGAACTTTCCATAGACCTTATCAGGTCAGTATTCCTTGGTACAGACAAAGAATATACCACTTTTCTGCCAGTCTTTGACAAGTATATAGACTCCATCACACAACAAGTTGGTAAGACATTAACAAAGGGTACTTTTTATAAGTATAAGGTGGTGAGGCAGAACTTTCAGGATTTCCTACAAGCAAAGTATCATCGCAAGGATATTGGACTGACAGAACTGACAAGTGCCGTTGTTCAGGACTTCGAATTATACCTTACATCTGTTGTAGGTGGTGTGCATAACACAACCACCAAGAAATTGAGAAACCTGAAAACGGTCGTGAACTATGCGAGGAACAGAGGACTTATCATGCATGATCCATTTGCGAATCACAAGCTGCGCTATGAATTGGTAGATCGTGGCTACCTCACAGAAGAAGAGGTACTCCGTATTATGAAGAAGCACTTTGACATAGAACGGCTGGAGTTAGTAAAGAATATTTTTATTTTTTCCTGCTTCACGGGATTAGCCTACATTGACGTATATAATCTTACCTACGATAAAATTGTTACCGTAGAAGACAGACAATGGCTTATCACCAAGAGATACAAGACAAGCGTAGATGAAAACGTCATGTTACTGGACATTCCACTTGCCATTATAAGAAAGTACTACGACATCAATAGAAAAGGGGGGAAAGTCTTTCCTATGTTGAGCAACCAGCGTATCAACTCATATTTGAAAGAAATTGCCGACCTTTGTGGCATAAAAAAGAATCTGACCTTCCACATGGCAAGGCATACTTTCGCCACTATGTCTATATCCAAAGGGGTACCAATGGAGTCTGTATCAAAGATGCTTGGACATACAAATATCAGAATAACTCAGATTTATGCACGAATAACAAACAAGAAAGTGGAACGAGACATGGAAGAACTGGCTGGAAAGCTCAGTAAGTTCAATACAGCCATGGGCATATAATATATTAATGTATAACCCTAAAATAATAGACGATTATGGAAACAAAGAAAGAACTATCTTACTTCCGATTGAAATTAGAGAACTACCTCAGTGAGCATTTCCCCGAAATGCTGGGTGATAAACCATTCATAACGGCAAGAGCCGACGAAGCACTTACCACCTACTGCGATGCAGTAGCACAAGGCTTCTCGCATCCCGAAGCTGAGACAATGGCAAATGAAGTCTTATACCAAGGTTTGCACTTTTCCAAGTACGACACGCTTGTCTCTGTCTTAGAGAATGAGTTCGAGAAAGAACTTCCTTCTCCTCTTCCTGAAAGACTAACACCAATGCTTCTGAAGAATAAGGCTGTACAAAGCGTTTTCGACAAGCATGAGCTGACGGACGACTTTGGTGCAAGTCCAGAGTATGAGAAACTCTACACCGAACTGACAGGGACAATCGTTCTAATCATTGAGGTCAATGGTCTGCCAACGATAGGCAGTGAGAACATGACTTGATGTAACACCACCAGTAGCTTTTGTAGTGTCAAGAGCCAAGATAAACGCTCCGCTCCACACGTCAAGAATTTGTGCAAACACTTGTCTTTGTGTAGCCTGCGCATCTTGTTATTGCTCTTGAACTATTAAAAGCTCCGATATGAATACAATCATCATGAATCAAGATGTCCACACACCTGCCTTCATCAAGGCAGACGCATCGAATAAAACTGAAAATATCAAGCAGCAGCCGACTTCTCCCAAGCAAGTCCGTCGCTTCGGTTGGACACGCTTCATCGAACTAGCCACCCTGCTTTCCGTCATCATCGGTGCAGTTCTCCTACTATCTAGACTTCTGACACCGCAAGTCATAACGGGAGCTTCAGTCATTGTCGGATTTCTTATTCTTCGCTTTATTGTCAGAGTTATTCTACAAATAACCTTTACGCTGCTAAGTTACCTGTTCTGGGCAGCTGTCATTGCGGCAGTTCTACTCTGTGTGCTATGAGAGTATGCATTATATTCTTAAAATAACGGTATACTGACAGTATGAGCAGTCTTTATTTGTCCCTTTTCGACCAAAAATAGAAACCTATAGATAATGCAATAAATCCTAATATTAGATATAACGCAAACTGCCACATTTTGTCAAGTAGGGCAAATACACCAGAAGCTAACAAGGACAATCCAAGAGTCCAGGAATAGCCAGCAATGTTTTTATTAGGAGATTTGTGATCCATAATGTGTAACTTAAATTTCTAAAATATCTTTTATGGCTTATTTGAATAAAGGGGATATAAATGCACTATTTCGTAATTCTGCTCTTTCTAACAAAGAGGAATACTTTAAAACTTCAAAATACATAGTTCCTTTTTCTCGATGTTTACCACCATTAATCTTCTGATCTGGTATATAAAGATAATCCAGATAATCCGATTCAATAAATGAGGGATTCCTGTTTATAACGGCGTCAAAGTCAAAGTCTTCACCTATTAGATAAGCATAGAAATTTGTAATTTCAAATTTATCCTTTGAGTATTGGCGTATTAGTCCTGCATAATCTATTACTTGGTCAAGATATTTGGTGACATCAGCCTCTGTACTTTTCAGTTCTATAATAATACATTTATGTTCCTGTGGAAAAAGGAGAATGTCTGTACGTTTGCCTAATTGATCCCTATTGTATCGTTTTAGTTTCGCAAGTTCGCTTCCAGTTAAATCTTCTCTTAAAAAAGATTCTCCTTGAATTTTTACATTTCGCAGCTCACCTTCTGAAATACCATTATAATGGATAAAATCTTCATTAAGTATCCACAGATTACTTTCTATAGGATCTGTTGAATGCCGTGTGAAAAGTAGATTATGAATTAACTTTTCATTTTGTTGACGCTTGCTAATTTTATTATTGGTCTGAACCTCCAACTGTTTTTTAAGGATAAACTTTAATATAGATAACGCAGCTTTTCTGCTTGAAATATAATTTGTAATATCTGCTCGATTCTTCTGAGGTATTAATTTTGATAACTCTTTAATCTTTTTGTTGAAATTTTGCCTGTAATTGTTAGCAGTAGTGTCAAGGGTTTTAAGAGAATCAATAACAGACTTCATTCTAGCTTCTTTCTTAGCAGCGACTTCTGCATTATATTCTTTATAACGCTTTAAGAAAGCTGCGATATTCTCACCATATTTATAACCTACTTCCTTTATAATATTCCTATCAAGTGCAAATAATTCAATTATTTCTTCTAATTCCTTATCATATTCTTCTTTTATTTTTCTAATCTGAGGATAAAACGTTGTGATTTTTGAAACGATATGTTCTTCTATCTCATCTATAAAAATATGAGGTTCAGATATTTCAAAAGCGTCATTTTGGCGAATAAAATCTTTTTTTGTTTTTAAATGTAGTTTTCCTCGTAGATCACCATCTTGCTCTGTTAAGAATGTACTTGAAACAAGACACAACATGTATTTCCCTTTTATTTTAGAAGATTTATCAATAAAAGATAAATCTAAACCACTAACCTCTACAGTTTCATCCTTACTCGTTAACTTTATCTCATTTTTCCTTTGTATAGTTGTTGGAAGTAAGTACGAATTTATTTGGAAAGATTCTCTTTCTTGTTGTCTCTCAAATTTTTTAGTATCCTTATTATATAGTAAATATTCCAATTTAAAGGATTCTTGGTAATCTGCGGCAGGAATGTCGCTGCCACATATAACTTGATCACTTTCAGAATCATGAACATTATTGATATAATTTTCAATTTTTATAGTTTGAAGATGATCTTTGTTTAAGCAAAAGCGACTTAAATAATGTAGTAGAATTTTTCTACGTAGTTCTTCTGTTGTTAATTCTTCGTATTTTTGTCTATCTATATCAGATTTGGGAAAATAGAAAGTAATACTTGTTCCTAAAAAGTTGTTAGATTCAGACTCTGCCATATCACTCATCCATATTACAGAATTTTCTTTACTGTAAAAATCTGTAGAAAGGACAATCCTACGATTTCTTAAAACTCCATTATCATTGTAGGAACTATAGATATCTGTTTTGCCAAAGAAATGCAAATATTGTATCCTTCCTGTACCTAGATTATTACAGTTTTTTGACTCATCATATATATTTCTTAATCTTTTGAAGTTCTTATCATCAAAACCAACACCTGTGTCAGTAATTTCTATAGAATTAAAAGTCAACTTATTCTCTAATAGAGTTTTAGACCTTTTTATTCTTATTGTGATAATATCATTTTCTCCATTTGTCGCTTCAAGCGCATTACTGATAGCTTCAAATAAAGGTTGTAAATAGGAAGGATGCTTCTTTATATGTCTACGCATAAGTGACACATAACTAATATCTTGCTGAATAAAAGTTCCATTTACAAGTTCTTTGTACATAATACAAATCTTTATAATAATATAGATGTTTGATACAAAGTTAAAAAAAAAAATGATAATAGCATAAGTTTTTTCACCTTAGTATGTTTTTTAACTAAAGATTTATTTTAATAGTATTATATTACGATAATTAGAGGCTTTTATCTGCACCATACGTGTGTTATTTGTAAACTTTAATATATAAAGTCTAAAGACAAACTGATATTCTATGACGATATTTTGGGTTAGACAACTTTTTATGTTGTTGCACTTTCGCTTCTGAAGTCCATCCATTCCACTTCGATACGTGTGCCACGGCTCGGTGCTGATTTCTTTTTATTCGCAAAGGTAGTAAGGGGCTACGGCTTGCACAAGGTCTGTGCCTTTGGTTTGCACGGAAAATCTCCACACCTACATTTCTTTCATTTCGGGTAGTATTTTCCTGCAAAACCTTGTGCCGGCTACGCCCCCTACCTTCTTATTGCTACAAAAAGGAATCAGCATACTCCGATCTTTGGACGCATAAAAAAAATGTCATTATGGAACAGCAGAAAGTAAATATCACATCTTCGATGAAGAAAAAAGGATATAGCTCCTCCTCTCATTACCGCATTAAATCTGTGGTTGGACAAAGTGAGCAAGTGTTGGCTACGAAGTTCGTGCAGTGGGACGTTGAGCCTTTAGATAAATTGAGTGGCAGTAAGGTGTATCTCCTGCGTTTGAAACTCAATCGTGGTGAGCGAATGAGCCGTGAGGAAAAGAATTGGCTATGTGAGGCGGTGAACTCAAACACCTATTTCCGAACAGCCGTTCCACTGCAAGGCTATCGCTTTGACTTCTTTGACGTGTTGAAGAAATACCTTGTCAATCAGTACGGACAATGGACAGAGTATTACCCACCCGACAGAACAAGCCTAAGAGCCTATCTATATGGGCGTACCAATCAAATAGTAGAAATTCCCAAGTATTAACAACATCAAAACATATACGACAATGAAAGGAACAGAACATTTCACACGGACAATAGCCGAGTATCTTAATCAGCGTGCTATGACAGACCCATTATTTGCCCCTAACTTGTTGAAGCCAAACAAGAATATCGAGGAGTGCATCACCTACATTCTTAATGAAGTGCAGAAAAGCGGTTGTAACGGCTTTGATGATGATGAAATCTTCTCTATGGCTGTTCACTACTACGATGAGGACGATATAGAGGTGGGTAAGGCTATTTCCTGCCAAGTTGCCGTTAATCACATTGTAGAACTCACGGAGGAAGAAAAAGCCGAAGCAAGGCAGAAAGCCATTAAGCAATATCAGCGTGAGGAACTTGCAAAGATACAGAGCCGTAACGCACGAGTGAAAAAGACTGAGAACGCAGCAACCCAAGTACAACCATCACTATTTGATTTTTAAGCCTATGAAACCGAGAAACAAATTTAAGAAGGCAGTTTTGGAACAAAGCAAGCATCTTCGCTCAATAACCAAGACACAAAGCAGATGGGCTTTCCGTGAGTGTATAGAACACTTCTCCTACCGCTTGCCAAAAGGTCGCACCACTTGTATGGATTGTGGGCATAGTTGGATAATGGACAAACATAGAGAAACTTGCCCTTGCCCTCATTGCAGGGCAAAGTTGCAGGTCAAGGAAACCTATGAGCGCAAGTTGCAGCAGAAGCAGTATTTCACTATACTTACCACTTGTGGAGAGTTTCAAGTATTGCGTATGTTCCTACTTATTGTGGGTATGGAGAAAGGTTACAAAGCACAGACTTCTATAATTGAGATTGGGCAGTATTGGTGGAATATGCAGGGACGAAAAGCTGTGGTTGCCATACAGAGGGTATTGGGACACTATGTTGATACATTTTCCTATTATAGTCCTATGGCGATACGCAACGATAATGAAGCCTACCAGCATATTGCCTACTCACCGATATATCCGAAGTTCAAGGTTACAGACATACTTCGTAGAAATGGTTTTAAGGATAATTTCTATGGCATCGTGCCTACCCAACTTATTCCTGCATTGCTTACAGACAGCCGTGTGGAAACATTACTAAAGGCAGGTAGCACAGACCATTTACGTTACTTTCTTGGAAACAAGAGAACTTTTGAAGAAGTATGGCAATCCTACAAGATTGCAGTCCGTAACGGCTATGAGATAGCAGACATTTCTCTTTGGGGTGATTATGTAGATACACTTAGAAGATTAGGAAAGGATATTCATAATCCAAAATATTTATGCCCAACAGACCTTAAAGGCGAACACGACCGCAGACACGATGAACTTCTCAGGCAGCGTGAAAAGGAGGAGATAGAACAGAAGCAGCAGAAGGCAATGGAAGACGAAAAGCGTTTCAAGGAACTCAAATCCAAGTTTTTCGGTATCTGTTTCACGGACGGCACAATTCAAGTCCACGTATTAGAGAGCGTGCAAGAATATTTAGAAGAAGGTGTATCAATGCACCATTGCGTATTTTCTAATGCATACTACCTCAAGGAGGACTCCCTTATCCTTTCGGCTACCATTGATGGCAAGCGAATAGAGACCATTGAAGTATCATTACGAACTTTGGAAGTGGTGCAAAGTCGTGGGGTATGCAACAAGAATACAGAATACCACGAGCAGATAGTAAACCTTGTCAACGCTAATCGAGGACTTATAAGCCGAAGAATGAAAGCAACAGCATAAAGTATGAACCATTAAATTATCAGAGATATGAAAACAGAGATTGAAAACATCATCTACAACTATACGGACGAATTGAAAATCGGCGGACAAAGTGAAAGCCAAATACCGCATATTCTCATTAGGGTTATTAATTAACCATATCCAAATCTACAGAAGATGATTGGCTGCTTCTTCAAAAAAGGTAGACCCTTTCGACGGAAAAGGTAGACCCTTTTGGCGAAAAAGGTAAACCCTTTTGGCGGAAAAGGTAGACCTTTTTCTGATAATAGGTAGATAGTTTTACTGAAATAGGTGAACCCTTTTGCGAAAAAGGGTTGATAATTGTCAAAAAAAGTATGTGCTTTTCTTGGAGATAGTCAAGAATTTTCCTACCTTTGTGATATAAATCTACTAACAAGCCTGAGGGGGATAAAGCCCCAGCCTCTAAAGGCTTAACAATCGGGGGCAAGACTAGTTACTATGGCGAACAGACCCATTGCTTATACGCTAAAGGAGCGTAAAGGAACAGTTGGAAATTTGAAAGGGAAAATCGTTGTGCAGGCACATCCTACAGGACGAAAGAGAGTTGATCATCGTAGCTTCTGTGATGAAGTGGCACACGCTACAACGTTCACAGGTGCAGAAGTCGAGGCTGTTCTCAGACTTGCAGCCGAGATAGCAAAGAAGCACGTTGAGAACGGAGACATTGTAGACTTCGGAGACATCGGGACACTTACACCTTCTTTCCAGAGTAAATTGGTTGAGAAGGGAAAAACGGAATTCAATCCAAAGGTTCATATTACGAAACCTGTGGTACACCTCACTCCCTCAAAGAAGTATTTTACACTTACTGGCGTGAGCTACGAGCGTGTTTCAGCGCCTGACAAGAATTCTGGTGAGGTACATCCTAGTCCGGGACCTCAGCCAGAACCGCATCCATAAAATAAGATGTATGTGTGATTGCTAACTATAAAATTGATGCGTGGAGACGATGTACTCCACGCATCAATTTTATTTAGTAGTATGACTACTATTTTACAAATCCATTCTTATAAAAGTCATACCAAGCTGCAATCTTTTCTGAGGTATTGGCTTTCAGAAGTGAGAGTATTTCTCGAGTGAATTCCAAATGACCGACACCATTTGCTGTAACAATATTCTTATCACTCACTGCCTGTGCATTCACATATCCTGTTTCGTTCGTGTATCTTTCACCACCCCATTGTTTAAGTTGGTCGAGACCATTACCCGTATGTTTTACGTTGTTCAAGAAGCCATGAGCACACAGAAATGATGCTCCGTTGCATATAGCTCCTACGGGTTTGCCCTTATCCAATGCTTCTTGTACCAATGGAACAACAAGTTCTGCTTCAGGTGAATCCCATCGATTGCCACCGATAAGCACTAAGGCTGCATACTCTTTGGGCATGTTCTCAAAAGAATAGTCGGGCAATGTTTTGAATCCACCAATGGAACAGACTGCATCTAATGTCGGAGCAACTGTATGCACTCTGTACTTGATTTCACTACCTGGTATTACGCCAACATGAAGGGCTGTAGAGAGAAAAGCACCTTCCCAATCTGTGTACTCATTCAATAAGACGAAGAGTACCTTTTTTGTTTCTTTATTCATTGCTTATCCTATTTAATCGTAATACAAAGTTACAATTTTTCAGCAAAA
>FLSB01094573.1_pt1 | contig 12701 bp, 10 predicted proteins | sample 1550551 | NCBI WGS metagenome assembly FLSB01 (sample SAMEA4031774, study PRJEB14383) | metagenome | biome: human; feature: oral; material: saliva | place: Philippines | collected 2014 | reverse complement strand
CTGTTGGTACTCATTGGTATGTGGGTAAGGAACTAATCAGATAATAGAGGAGAATCTATATTCACTTTGTTATATAAGAAACAGATTCTCCTTTTTTGTAATATAAATTCCTTGTTGGTTTTTAAAAGGGCGTCTTTCACGTTCTAAAAGGTGCCCTTTTGCACTTCAAAAGGTGCCCTTTTACCGTGTAAAAGATGCCCTTTTGCAATGTAAAAGACGCCCTTTTATAAGCCGGTTTGTAACTGATTGATAATTTGTTGGTTACAAAGTTGATAAAAAAGTATTTCCTCTTATTTTGTTCTTTATTATGTCTTTCGGAATGTAAGATTGTTTTACCGTAGTTTATATGTGTCTTTCTGCATCCTAAGGGTGTCTTTTCCGTGCGTTTTGATTGGCTTAGTTGGGAACTATGGGTTGGATCATTTGAACTTTTAAGTGAGTCATCTGCTTTGTAACTATATTGAGTATACGTAATGATTGATAATTCATTTGCTAGTAACTTAAATCTTAATTAAACTAAAATGAACGAATATTAAGTGCCTTTTGTGTCTTCTGAGATTTGTTTTTTGCTATCTTTGTGTCTATGAAAGATGAGATTCTTTTGGTGACATAGAATTTAATGTTTAATTTATTTAATAAGAAAAGATTATGATATTACGTAAGATTGCATTGTCAGTAGCAGTAATGGCAGCCTTAACTTCACTTAGTGTACAGGCACAAACAACAAAGACAGAGAAGAAACATGAGACCCTGAAAGCGCGTATTGACACATTGGTTGATAAGGCAAAAGCTGATGTTAAGCATGCAGAAAAGGCAACTGCAGCAACAGTTAAGAAGGATGCTCAGAAGGTAAAAGCTGGCGTTAAGCATGCTGAGGAGAAAACTGCAGCAACAGTTAAGAAGGATGCCCAGAAGGTAAAAGCTGGTGTTAAGCATGCTGAGAAGGCAACTGCAGCAAAGGTTAAGAAGGATGCTCGGAAGGTTAAGGCCGGCGTTAAGCATGCGGAAGCAGTTGGTAAGAAAGATCTACATGCTGGAGAAGCGAAAGTAGTGAAGGCTTATGACAATGTAAAACAGAAGGTAAGAAACACTTATCGTAAGGATAAAGCTAAGGTAAAGGCTTGGGAAAAAGCTAGAAAAGAGAGAAGACTCTGCAAGAAACAATGCAAGGCAAATCAGAAGTAAACCTTTATTTGAGATATATAAAGTCGTGCTGAAAGGTACGACTTTATTGTTGTTATCAACCTTTTATTGTACTCTTCATGATTTTAAATGTTGGTTTTACCTTCATAGAATCTATTTAATTTCATGTTAAAAGAACCATAAGGTGTAAAGAACACGTAAGTTTGATAGTTACATGGGCATCTATTAGAGATTTGAATTAGGATGGTTAATAAGTTTAAAAAAACATATCTTTATACCTTATTTCTATGATTTAGTGTACTTTTCTTATTAATTTTGTGCTCATAAGATTTCCTATTTGTAGGATAAAGTTGGTTTTAAGGTCTAATTTTTAATAAGTAAAATTATGAAGTTAAGTAAGATTGTATTGTTATTAGCCGTAGTTTTTACGTTTGTTGCATGTGCAACACACGCACAAGATAACCGTAGTTTTAACTATAATGCAATGTCAAAGGCACAGTTGCAGAACCGTATTAACAATGCAAAGGTAGAGTATAAGCATGCAAAGGCACGTACAGCGGATGCAAAAGCTTCTTTAAACTCTGCAGAGAAGGCATATAAACAGGCTAAAACAAGTTATCAAAATGCCCGAAAGAATGAGAAGGTGAAGAGGCAGGCACTAAAGGATGCGGAGAAAGCTATGAAGTATAAGAAGAAAATAAGAAAGTTAAGCGAGCAGTAATTGAGAACTTAAGATAAGATAAAGTCGTGCTGAAAGGCACGACTTTTTTGTTGTTATCAGAACTTTGTCGTACTTTTGCAATAAATAATTCCACTATGAGCGTAAAGATTGAACCATCATGGGAGCAGCGGTTAGGTGCCGAGTTTGATAAACCTTACTTCCATCAGCTGTGCGAACAGGTAAGGCAGGAATATCAAAAGTTTCCTTGTTATCCTCCTGGAAGGTTGATATTCAATGCTTTCAACTTATGTCCTTTTGAAAAGGTCAAGGTTGTTATTATCGGTCAGGACCCTTATCATGAGCCTGGTCAGGCTATGGGACTTAGCTTCTCCGTACCAGATGGTGTGCAGATTCCACCATCTTTGGTGAACATATATAAGGAGATAGCAGACGATTTGGGTAAGCCTGTAAGTCGATCTGGCGACCTTACACGATGGGCGGAGCAAGGAGTCCTCCTGCTCAATGCTACGCTTACTGTTCGTGCACATGCTGCAAACAGTCATCAACGGCTAGGGTGGGGCACCTTCACGGATGCTGCCATCAAGGCATTGAGTGATGGTCGTGAGAACTTAGTGTTTATGCTTTGGGGTGGATTTGCACGTAGTAAGAAGGCATTGATTGACCAACAACGCCATTGTGTGCTTGAGAGTGTGCATCCTTCACCGCTATCAGCCAATCGTGGTGGGTGGTTCGGGCAACATCAATTCTCACGTTGTAATGCTTACTTAACGACGCATGGTATACAGCCTATTGAATGGTAAAAAGGTGATGTGTTGTTGGTTATGAAATAATTTAGCGAAAGGAAGATGGGAAACGTGTATGATCACATATTTATGGTGCGGAATGTTTTGGTCTCACCAGATATCCTGACGGTGAAATTCTGTTGTGATCTGGATAAGTGTCATGGGCAGTGTTGCATAGAAGGCGATGCTGGCGCGCCTGTGACTATGGATGAAACAATGGAGATAGAGAATGCCTTGGATACCGTCTGGAGTGATCTTTCAGCTTCAGCCCAAGCTGTTATTGATAAGCAAGGTGTTGCTTATACGGATGTAGAAGGTGACTTGGTAACGAGTATTGTTGGTGGTAAGGACTGTGTTTTCACGTGTTATGAGAATGGTTGTTGCCTATGTGCTTTGGAACGATCATACCGAAATGGCAAGACAGGGTTCGTTAAACCCATCTCATGTTCCTTATATCCGATTCGTGTAAAGGACTTTGGTAACGGCACATGTGGTATCAATTATCACCATTGGCGCATCTGTTCAGATGCAAGAAAAAAAGGAGAAGAACTGAATCTTCCCCTTTATAAATTCCTAAAAGAACCCCTTACACGTCGATTTGGTAAGGAATGGTATGATGAATTGTGTGAAGTCGCTGACCAGTTGATGGGTGACCAGACTGAAGAACAGTAGTTATCTGCATGTCAGCATGCTACTCCTACTATGAGTTATGAGCTCTTTTGATCATCCGTCTGTCAACTTCTTCTGAATTGAGTAGGACTCATTCCCACATGTTCTTTGAAGTATTTCCCCATGAAACTTTGATTGGCGAAATGCATTTCGTCAGCAATTTGCTTGATACTTAGTGTACTGTTCTTCAACATTACGCATAATTCACGTGTTACATAGGAGTCAATCCAGTCGCTCGGTGTACGTTTGCTGATGCTGCGGATGGTCTCTGAAAGGTATTTTGATGTGATACAGAGTTGTTTAGCATACCAGCTTACGCGTCGTTCTGTATGGAAATTCTTCTCAACAGCTTGTATGAATTCTCTGAAAATGACCTCTGCACGTGTCTGTCCTTCGGTTTCTAATTGCTGGAAACGGTAGATGATGTTACTCATATCATAGATGAGAGCCTTCAGCATTGTCATCACTAATTCCCGTCGAAAGCGGTGATTGACATCTATTATCTTCTGTTTGATGTGTGCAATATCATTCTGTAGATCTTTGCTTTGTTGTGCATCAAGATGGAAAACAGGATGAGTACGTGCAAAAAGGAAAAGAGCTGACAGCTCATGAATACCGCTTACAGTGTTGTGAAAGAAGTCATAGGACATGATAAGGGCGATACCCTTACAGTCAGGTGATAGTAGATAATCGCCTACCACTTGTCCTTCACTGATGATGATAACGTCTCCTTCACTGACTTCATGTTGCTTTGTGTCAACGGTGTAGCGTGCTTTGCCACTGGTGCAAAGGGCGAGGAAGAGGCTCTTCATACGTGAAGAACTTGAAGGAAGAGGCACTTTGGCGATGTCCTCAAAGAGTATCAAGTCATTATCTATGTACTTTCCTTCAGGGTAAACATGCTTTGCATGTGCCACATTTACCTCTGCAAGCTTAATATTCTTGTTCATTATTTCTTCGTTTTTGCCTGCAAATATACGTATTTATTTCTTTTTTTCGTTCTTCTTTTGTAGAAGAAAAGAACATTATAAGGCTCCATCAATGGCTCTGAAGAACATTTTTTCTCCTTTCTTTAATCTCCTGACAGAGTCTGTTTTGCAGTTATAATGGAGGTTTATGGTTACATCTGCATCAGCTTTGATGTGTAAAGCGTATACTTGATGGTCGTACCATTGCATGTCAATAGTTAATCCTCCACGTGTCTTTAAACCCTTTATTTCGCCATCTTTCCATACATGAGGCAAGGCTGGAAGCAGATGAATGTAATAGACAGGTTTGTTGTTTACGATCTCTAAGGTGCTTTGTACCAGCATTTCACATACTCCTGCTGTGCCTCCAAAGTTCCCATCAATCTGGAAAGGAGGGTGGGCATCGAAGAGATTCGGATAGGTTCCGCCACGGTGAACGGCGTCAGGTCCATGGTATTCTTCTGGAGATACATAGCTGAGAAGTCTGTGATAAATTTCGTAAGCATGCTTTCCTTCCCCTAATCGCGCCCAAAGATTGATGCGCCAACCTGTGCTCCATCCTGTACTTTCATCTCCTTTTTGTATTAAAGTCTGCTTAGCAGCTTTTAAAAGACTTGAATCTTTAGTCTGAATAGCATGCCTTTGTAGGTGCATTCCTGGATAAAGTCCGATGAGATGAGACTGGTGTCGATGTTGAGGGTCATAGTCTTTCCAGTCATAATACCACTCATTGAGATCTCCTTCAGCACCAATGGTGTAGGGATGTAGTCTTTTTAAGGTGTTATTGAGTTGTTTATCAGGCTTTATATTTAGTATTCTACGTGCTTGTTGGGTGTTTTCAAACAGCTCACGGATGATGGCTAAGTCGGCAGTTCCTCCGTAACAGGTAGTTCCATGGTAGCCTTTATCTGTGAGATATTCGTTTTCTGGGCTCGTACTTGGTGCTGTAATGAGTTCTCCTGGATGCTTAGGATTTTCTATTAACCATTGCTTGCAGAAGCGAGAAGCACCCTCCATAAGTGGGTAGATTGTGCTTTTTAGCATCTGAAAGTCCTGTGTGTAGAGGTAATAATCCCAAAGAGTATTTACTAACCAGGCTCCACCGAGGTTCCAGTTTGCCCATTCCGGGCTCTCTTTTCCTTCTCCTACTGGAGCTGTCTTGCACCATATATCACTGTTATGGGACGCACACCATCCCTCATTCACCCCATAGAAGTTGTGTGCAGTGTACTTTCCGTTTGCCGCTAAGCCCTTTAAGAAGCTGAAGAGAGGTTGTATAGTCTCACTGATATTGGTACTGTTTGCTGGCCAATAGTTCTCTTCTAAGTTGATGTTCATGGTGTAATTACCACGCCAAGGAGAGAAAAGATAGGGTGTCCAGAGTCCTTGTAGGTTGGCAGGAACACCAGGTGTGCGAGAGCAAGAGAGCAGAAGATAACGTCCAAATTGGAAGTATAAGGTCTCAAGATAGCGTTGTGCAGCTACTGATAGGGGTGTATGTGGTGTAGAATACTTCTTTAGTAATTCGTCGGTTGGTATGTTATTGTCGTACTTATCATGTCCTAATTGAAGGTTCAGACGTTGGTATAGCTGTTGATAAGCATTGATATGGCGTTGTTTGAATTCGTTATATGTGAAGTTTTTCGTGTGCCATGCTGCATCAATAGCATTGTTCATGTAATCTGCACCATCATCGACTGGATGTTTGTTGAAGCCATTGAAGCTCGTAGCATTGAGGATGTAGAGGGTTGCTTCGTTTGCATTTTCTACTGTAAGGGTGCTGTCTGTGTGGCTGTCTTGCCCTTCCTTATGGGTTAAACGTACAATGGTGCAGGCATGGATTGTCTCGTTTTCCTTGCCAGTTGCATGTCCAATCATTGTCAATTGTCCGTCAGACGCCTTTGTTTTATGTGGTACTTGAGCCGTAAGACTTATCTTAAAGTTTACTTTTCCGGGCTTGTCTGCAGTGATACGTATGGCTATCAAGCTATCTGATTGGCTGACAAAATACTCTTTTTTATATGTTACGCCATCTTGTTGGTAGCTGACATGCGCCATAGCACTGTCTATATTAAGTTCTCTACGATAGTTTTGTATAGCTCCCGGAGTAAGGTTTATGAGGTTAAAGGTGGCTAATGGCTGGTAAGATGCTGACTGTTCACCTTGTACATAATGCTGTAAAGAGTCTGCAAGACGATAGTTTTCTGCGAAAAGCGCCTCTCTGATTCGTGGAATCCATACTGATTTTCCTGTTCCTTCATTGGGGTTGACGGGCTTTCCTGTCCAGTATGTTATATCATTTAGGTAGATAGTATCATTCTTAGTATCACCATATACGAGAGCACCGAGCTTCCCATTACCCATTGGTAAGCTCTCTTCGAAGAATTGTGCAGGGTGATCGTACCATAAAAGCATGGATTGTTGTTGTGCGTTTATGGTGGATGTAAGCCCTAAAAGGGTGACAAAAAGTAGAAATTGTTTCATTAGTTAGGTAAGAAAAGTTAGTGTATTAATTGTAGAAAGTTCCCCAAAAGGAATAAAAAATCCCCTCCTTGTTTCATGAGGAGGGGATCTTCTTTTTGATATCTTATTGTTGTTTATTTCTATGAAAATATGCTTTCCATCCACATTCTGCTCTATGCATCAATGTTAGCATAGGTTGCATTCTTCTCAATGAAGTCACGACGAGGCTCTACGTCATCACCCATAAGCATAGAGAAGATCTCATCTGCATCTGCAGCATTCTCTATAGTAACCTGCTTTAGAAGGCGAGTCTTAGGATCCATGGTCGTTTCCCACAACTGTTCTGGGTTCATTTCACCAAGACCTTTATAGCGTTGTGTGTGGATCGTCTTGCCATCTTCCGTTCCATTTCCATACTTATCAAGGAAAGCTTGACGCTGTTGCTCTGTGTAACAGTATTCACTTACCTTCTTGAATGTACACTTATAGAGTGGTGGGGTAGCGATATAGAGGTGTCCTTGTTCGATAACCTTTGGCATATAACGATAGAAAAGTGTCATGATAAGTGTGTCGATGTGAGAACCATCGACGTCGGCATCGGTCATGATGATAATCTTGTCATAGCGCAGTTTATCAATATTAGCCTCAAATTCGCCCTCACTTTCTTCAACACCAAAGCGTACACCAATGGACTGAATAATGTTCATTACAGACTCAGCCTCGAACACACGGTGGCGTTGAACCTTCTCTACGTTCAGAATTTTACCACGAAGTGGGAGGATAGCTTGTGTGTAACGGTCACGACCTTGCTTGGCTGAACCACCTGCAGAGTCACCCTCCACAAGGAATATCTCACAGTCTTTCGGGTCTTTATTTGAACAATCGGCTAGCTTTCCAGGTAGACCTCCACCGCTCATGACGTTTTTACGCTGTACGCTTTCACGAGCTTTACGGGCTGCAACACGGGCTGTTGCTGCAAGAATGACCTTGTTACAGATCATTTTAGCCTCATTAGGATGCTCTTCTAAGTAGTCTGTCAGCGCTTCTCCTACAGCTTGTTGCACTGCACCAGATACCTCTGAGTTTCCTAATTTAGTCTTTGTCTGTCCCTCAAACTGTGGCTCTGCAACCTTAATAGAGATGACTGCAGTCAGTCCCTCACGGAAGTCTTCACCTGTAATCTCTATCTTTGCCTTTTCAATCTGCTTTGAGATCTGTGGGTCATTGTCAGCATAAGCCTTTAATGTACGGGTTAATGCTGCACGGAAACCTTGTAAGTGAGTACCTCCTTCAATAGTGTTGATGTTGTTAACATAGGAGTGTATGTTCTCCGTATAGTCTGTATTATACATCACAGCAACCTCGATAGGGATACCTTGTTTCTCTGTTTTAAGATAGATAACATCATCAAATAGATGTTGACGATGGCGATCTACGTAACGGACGAACTCTTTTAGACCATCTTTAGCATGGAAAATCTCCGCGCGAGTCTTACCTGTTTCTGGGTCAGGACGTAGGTCTGTCAGAGTAATCTTTATACCTGCGTTGAGATAAGCCAGCTCTCTCATGCGTCGAGCGACGATGTCCCACTGGAATACCGTTGTGGTAAAGATGTCTCCATCAGGCCAGAATTGCTGGCGAGTACCCGTCTTGTCGGTTTCTCCGATGACCTTTACGGGATAGAGTGGCTTTCCTTTCTCGTATTCCTGTTGGTAAATCTTTCCATCACGGAATACTTGTGACTTCATATGTGTAGAGAGTGCGTTCACACAACTCACACCAACACCATGCAGACCACCGCTGACTTTGTACGAACCTTTGTCGAACTTACCACCTGCGTGGAGGACTGTCATGACGACTTCAAGAGCACTCTTGTGTAGTTTCTTGTGTTCATCAACAGGGATTCCACGACCGTCATCTTCAACAGTGATAGAGTTGTCCTCGTTGATGGTTACTTCAATATTCTTGCAATAGCCAGCCATCGCCTCGTCAATAGAGTTGTCGACGGTCTCGTTAATTAGATGATGAAGTCCCTTTTCACTAATATCGCCAATATACATGGCAGGACGCTTGCGCACTGCCTCCAAGCCTTCGAGGACCTGAATATTACTGGCGGAGTAGTTACTCTCGTTTTCTTGATTTTCTGCCATCTTTGTTAGATTGTTCTTTTGTTATGCAAAAATAGTGCAAACGAGGGCAAAGTAAAGCATACTTGTTTAATTTGCCTTATGCAATTTCTTTTATGCAAAGATACAATTTTTCCTTTAAATGTAGAAATAAATAGTTGTAAAAAATACTATTTGTGAAACCTATGACACGCAAAAAGCCACAGTCCGTGTGGACTGTGACTTTCCTATGTGTCTCAGCTATGACTGAATTGATTTCTTTTTATCCCAGAGCTGCAACGTGCTTGCAGAGGGCAGACTTCAAGTTAGCTGCCTTATTCTGGTGGATGATGTTGGTTTTAGCCAACTTGTCCAACATCTTCTGTACGGTAGGATAGAGCTTTGTAGCTTCTTCCTTGTCCGTCATGTTGCGCAACTTGCGAACAGCGTTACGCATAGTTTTTGCATAATATCTGTTGTGTAACGTCTTGACTTTGTCCTGACGGATTCTTTTCAATGATGATTTGTGATTTGCCATCTTTGTTTTCTTCTTTTATTTTACTTGTAGTCCCTAGCAGAGTCGAACTGCTCTTTAGAGAATGAAAATCTCTCGTCCTAACCGATAGACGAAGGGACCGTGGTCAAATTGCGGGTGCAAAGGTACTCTATTTATTTTAATCTCCCAAACTTTTGAAGAAATAATTTCTCTAAAACATTGTATTTTTGTACATTTGCAATTGTATTTAGTATGATTCTGCAATCGAAAGCTATAGTTTTGCGTAGTTTGAAGTTCGGTGAATCGTCATTGATTATTGACATGTTTACTGAGCAGGAGGGGCGTATATCCTTTATTGTACGTATTCCTAAGACTGCTAAAGGTAAAATAAAGAAACAATATTTCCAACCTCTTACTTTGCTTGAGTTGGAGTTTGATTATCGGCAACGTGTTTCTTTACAGCATATAAAGGAGGTTCGTATTCAGCATCCTTATACTTCTATTCCTTTCGATCCTGTGAAATCAGCTATTCTTCTGTTCCTTTCAGAATTCCTTTATTATGTTACGCGGGGTGAGCAACAGAATGTTCACTTATATAATTATGTGTTGAGTAGTATGCAATGGTTGGATGAAGTGGAACATAATTATGCTAATTTCCATCTTGTTTTCATGATGAGACTGAGTCGGTTTATCGGCTTTTTCCCAAATTTAGATGCTTATCATGAAGGGTCATGGTTCGATCTCCGCAATGCTTCTTTCTGTGATAGGGCGCCATTACATCCTGATTACCTCTTACCTTCAGAGGCTTCTGGGATCAGTCTTTTGATGCGAATGGACTATGAGAATATGCATTTGTTCCGTTTATCCCATCACGAACGCAATCGAATTGCTGATACTGTTTTGCGATATTATTGTATTCATGTTCCTGATATGCCTGAACTAAAGAGTTTTCAGGTTATGAAGGAGTTATTCGTATGATTCCTTTCGTTTTCTAATTTTTTATTTGTTAGTTTACGGAATTTATTTTATTTTTGTGCAGTTGTAAACTAATAATGAGACAAAACAATGAAAAGCAAAAAGATTTTTCAGTCTTTCCTTTGTATGAAAGTTTTTTTTCTCCTGCTCTTAATGTTTGTATGTTCATGTTTATTTTCCTCTTGCAGCAAGGAAGATGATGTGCATGAAAGTTATGCTATCCAACGTTTGACGGTGGCAGCTTATAAGGGTAAGTTTGCTGCAGGAGACAAAAAGGCATCAAAAGATGGGTTACGTTATGTGTTTCTTCTGGGAGATGGTGATTTCGCTTATGGTCCTGCATCCATTCCAGGATTAGATGAAGTCTATCAGGAGGGGAAGACATACGAAGTGGAATTGCGTGAAAATTTTGAAGTACGTGATGGTAAAGTCTCACCAAGTACTTACAGTCTGAATAAGATCATAAGTAGTGAAAGTCAGACGGGGTTTACGTTGAAGCTGTCAATCTTTCCTAATAAGAAGGGGAAAGGTGACCATAAGTACTTTGCACGTACGTCAGGTGGTGCCTTGTTGTTGTTGAATTCGATAGAAGGGTTTGACACTCAATATAAAGAAGAGAACACTTACGTGCTTACGGTGAGTGTAGAATACGATCCATCTATTAAGTTGGAGGATTGGCAGAATGAACTGGGACCTTGCCGTTATAAGCTTGTCAGCGTTGATGATGTGGTAGCTCCAGAAAAGAAAGACGGTAAATAGGGTAGGGGGTAATCGTGCGCTCTTTTCCTTTTTGCTGTTAGAGCAGAGACTCTTTCCCAACGAATAATGTCGTGTTCTTTCATATATCGAATTTGAAAGATGGCCTTTTGCATTCTAAAAGATGCCCTTTTGTGATGTAAAAGACGCCCTTTTGAACTGTAAAAGGTGCCCTTTTGAATGGTAAATGGGTACCTTTTATTTTTGCTTTTGTAACTACTTGTCTGTTAGTTCGTTGCGTATGTGAATATAAATGTCTTTTGGGAAAATATTAAATGATGATATACTTTGTTCTGTAAATATATTTCCTGTTTCGTGATAAGATCAATAATACATAAAAAAAAGGTGATACCTCAAAATAGAATTGAGTATCACCAAAAATTAAAGTCTTTGACTGTTAAAAAGAAAAAAGCCATATCGAACCCAAGAAGAGGGTTCAGATATGGCTCTTTTTTATACTGTAGAGAACGGTCTATGTTCAAATAAGAGGTTCCATTCTTCCGTGTTTGAACTTCTAAATATTCTCCTTTTGTTATTTACTTTAGTCTATCAAACAAAGCTAATAACACCTTCAACGGTGTCTTTCGTATCCGTTTCTTCCGTCTCTTTCTCTGGAGCACTGATACGTTTGATATCCTTTAGCATCTGCTTCGTACGTTTATAAGTCGGTGTATTCTCAACTGCAAGGATGACATCTTCGTTATCTAGCTCGTCAGCAGTAAAGCGGAAGATGTGTGGACGATGCTTATATTGAGAACTGTTGTTGTCTTTATAGAACCGTTCACGGCGGTCACGACGCTCTGCAGCCTTCTCTTCTTCCTCTGCAATGCGTGCTGCATCCTCTTGGGTATGCTTCTTGATATGACTTCCCATACCATCAACATCCTCAATACCGAAGCCTGTTGCAAGGATAGTAACCTTAACTTTCTTGTCGAGTTCTGGGTCAATAGCAAGTCCCCACTTGAGTTCGAAGTCGGCACTGAAGTGGTTCATGAAGTCTGTGATATCGCCCATCTCCTCCATCGTTAGACCTGCATTCTCCTTGTTATCACTGTTGAAGTTAATAGAAAGCAGGATCTTCTTTGACTTATAGACATCATTGTCATTAAGCAATGGTGAGTTAAGTGCGTCTTCAATAGCCTGTTTGACGCGTCCTTCACCTTCTCCATAACCTGTAGACATAATTGCTACGCCACCATCTTTGAGGACAGTCTTAACGTCATTGAAGTCAAGATTCATGATACCATGTACGGTAATGATCTCTGCAATGCTCTTTGCTGCAACGCTCAAGGTGTCATCTGCTTTTCGGAAAGCATCTATCAAGCTTAGTTCAGGGTATATTTCGCGGAGGCGTTCATTGTTGATAACGAGCAAAGCATCAACGTGTTTTGCCATTTCTTCCACACCATCCAGTGCCTGATCAATCTTCTTTGCACCTTCGAAACGGAATGGAATCGTGACGATACCAACGGTTAGAATACCTAATTCTTTGCTGACGCGTGCTATCACAGGAGCAGCTCCTGTTCCTGTTCCACCACCCATACCAGCAGTGATAAATGCCATCTTTGTGCCATCATCAAGCATATGCTTGATATCTTCGATGGTATCTTCTGCAGCCTGTCGTGCTCGTTCTGGACGGTTTCCAGCTCCCAATCCTTCTTT
>FLSB01270996.1_pt1 | contig 12720 bp, 6 predicted proteins | sample 1550551 | NCBI WGS metagenome assembly FLSB01 (sample SAMEA4031774, study PRJEB14383) | metagenome | biome: human; feature: oral; material: saliva | place: Philippines | collected 2014 | reverse complement strand
ATACCATCCGGTGATGACCACCCAGCTTGTGCCAAATCATTACCAAATGCTGGAGCATCTTCTGGTAGAGGATACCTTGACATGTCGAATCGCTGTAATTTACGGTGCAATTGTTCAGCTACGACTTTTACCAATTCTGTTTTACCTACCCCGGTAGAACCTGTCAATAATATTGATGCTCTTGGTCGAGTTGGGTCGTTGAATCCGGCTAGAATCATCTCCAATCTACCCATAATTTTGTTCACTGCGTATGTCTGATTATAAATTCGAGAGTTTAGAGCTTCGCGAATGTCTTTGACGTGAATTTTATTATCAATATCAATACCATAAGCTCTGCGAATAACTCTGTTTAGTATTTGACGGCAAATGATTTTGTTACCTTCAATTGAGAGTTCTTCGGGTGTTGCGAAGATACGGTGTAGTGTCCCATTTTCCATATATTCGTCACGCGTCACAGTACCAATCAAAGAATTGAAAATATCAATGGACGCACGTGGTTGAGAATTCGATAGGAGAATCTCTTTTGATATGTCGTAAATCATTTCATACATACCTGGTTCGATAAAATCTTCAATATTGTTTTGCTTTGCGCGCGTCTGTAAAATTTTAATAACCACGTCTTTTGATAATTCGGATATTGTCATACGTAAAAGACGTTGGTCTAGAGCCCTGTTTGGCGCGATATGTTCATCATATTCCTCAAACGTGGTTGCGGCAACAATACGGAACCCATTGTATGCTGATTTTTCCAATATCGGTTTCATGGCTTCTGTTGCGGATTGAGATAAAATGGGAATTCGGTGAAATTCATCAATGAATAAAATAACAATGACGTTTTGGTCTTTACAGTATTGCGACACTTCAGCAATTAGATTTTGTAGATTATTAGCTAATTCTGCATCTTTGTCTCCTTCATTATCTTCAATAAGTCTTTCGACATTGATGGCAATTGTGAAGTAGTGTTTTGATTGTTCATCATAAGAAAAACCCTGCATAAATGCTGTTTTACCAACACCTGGGTCACCTAATAGTATGACGTTGGCTTTCTCAGGTGTTCTAAGCTGTAGTCGTAGTTCACTCGTGTCTCGACCAACAATGGGCGCGGATGGTATCTCAAGGGGTGTACCAGCTTTGGCCAAATGTGGATATTTATGTTTGACACGTTCAAATATTTCAATATGTTGTTTAATTTGTGTAGGTATATTCATAATCAAAATAAGTCCTTTCTATCATAATTATATCATAAACATAAGAATAGTTCCATAGATTACTTGACCGAATTATCCAAATGTGATATAATAGTGATATCAAAAGTGTACAGAAAGTGTAAATAAAAATGAATGTAGAATTGTTAAAGAAAAATATTTTGGGTATGTATAATACATTCGAAGAAGCTCGTGATGATGCGGTGTATTGTAGCCAAGTAGAAGTTTTGATGCGTATGTTAAATGGTGATAATGTGTTTTTGTCTGGTAGTGCGGGTGCCGGCAAATCCTATGTGATTGAACAGTATGTGAAATTGAAACACATGTTAAATAATGATGTGAATATTGTTGTTACGGCGACTACTGGTTTAGCCGCACTAAATATTTCCGGTTCGACGGTGCATAGTGTTACGGGTTTGGGTGTCACAAAACTATGCTATGATGATTATCGTAAAACAATTCCAGCGAAGACATTACGGTCTAAAAACTCAGAATTAAGAGCTATTGATGTATTGATTATTGACGAAGTGTCAATGTTATCAGCACAAGGGTTGAATTTCATTGTGGATAGATTTATGGATGCCAAGGGGTGTTTGCCGCAAATTATTCTAGCTGGGGATTTCAACCAGCTTCCTCCAGTTGCTATCCTGCAAGATATCCAAGATTATGGCAATTTGATTTCTGAATTTTGTTATAAATCTCGTGGATGGGATATTATTTCGCCTGTTATTTGTTATTTGGATAAGTCTTGGCGCGCCAAAGACCAACGGTTGAAAATTGTTTTGGAAAATATTTCCATAGGACAAGGTAGAAGTCCTGAGACACTTGATTTACTTAATACCATTCATACAACGGATACTGTCGACAAACGGTCAAGTTCAATTTTAATGACTAAAAATGTCAGAGTTGATGGGTATAATGATGAATGTCAAAAATTGAATACTAATAAATCTAATCGATATGTATATAAATTTGATAATGAGTTTGCAAAAAATTATGCAAAAAAACTTGGTATCCCTGAGGTGTTAGTGTTTAAAGAGGGTGACCGTGTTATGGTTACACAAAATTATAATGTTAATGGTGAATCCGTAATGGTCCTCAATGAAGATAATCGGGAATGTAATTTACCAGTTAGGAATGGAATGATTGGTGTGTTCACATTGTGGAGAAATCGTCCAGCTGTAAAATATACGCGTGATGGTCATAATTTTACGATTATTTTTAAGGAGCCATTTGAATATGTTTGTTGGAATGCCCCAACTGTATACGATATTCGAAGTGGTTTATATGATGTGAAGTCTGATATGGAAGCCTATAAACCATGTGTGTATCAATATCCACTTAAATTAGCATATGCAATTTCAGTTCATAAATCACAGGGTCAAACATTGGATAACATTATTGTGGATTTGACAGAATGTTGGACTGAAAATTTGGGATATGTTGCATTATCACGTACTCGGTCTCTTCGCGATATCACCTTATTAAAACGAGGTGGTCGATTGGGTAGTCCTAAAGCACTTCTTGTATCTGATAAATCTCTCAAAATTAAAGAAGAAATTCTCGAGGCATCATTGAATAACCGATTATCAAGTGATGATTGGGATAGTATGATATGCAGAATTTCAAATTAAAACACGAGTTATGTCGTGTTTTTTTGATATATGCGACCTTTACTAATTGAGTTATTTATGGTATACTGAATAAGTAGAATAGAACTTCATAAATGAATGAAGGAATTCAGAAAGGAGAATTCGTGTCTAAGGTACCAAAATCGGGCAAAAAGATGCCAAAAACTGGTAAAAAAGGCGGAAACAAAAACGTCAAAAAGAAACCAGTTAGTAAGAAGAAGTCGGTTTCTAGTAAACTAAAAAAACGAGTGAAACTATCAGTACCTACTAATAATCGACAAAAATTGGTCGATTTGAAGTTAATGAGACCTCAATCATATATTTCAGAAACAAAAGCAACATCGACAGATATTAAACGAATGATTCATGTCGGTGGTAGGCAATATGAGATTGAACCAAAAACACACTGTGTTTCAACTATTTTGAAACTAGTATTGAAAGTACATCAAACGAATGAATTATCAGAAGCGTGGTCACTAGCGTTGTGGAATATCAACCAAAAAGGAATCCTACCTGATGGTGCGTCTGTAACCTTTGTTCGCTCATTTGAGCGTCGTGATGATGAAATGACCAAAAAACAAATAACACGTAGAAGACGAATGGCAGTTTTATCATCTGATTCTGCTGAAAATAGCACAAAACGTTCTGCGTCTGTTAATCACGATTTGGGATTATTGCGAGCTATCAATCAAGGTGATTCTGTAGTTGGATTTTCTGCTGAAGTTGCAATATCAGCCCCTGATGAACCTACACTTGAAAAGGCTGTATCTGCGGTTACTGATTATTTGGCGGCAAATGACGAAACTCGTGGTATGCACTATGCAATGGATGTTAATCATTTATCACAACCACTTATTGTTTATGGCCCTAATAGACAGGCTGGTAATAAGGATGTTATGTATGATATGACATCATTTGATGCTGGTCAATCTGCGTTATTTGTTGACTCAGGGGGTGACCGTACAATTGGTTCTGAATATGTAGGCGTATCTGTCGGGAAGCTTATTCGTTCACATGCGGCATATAATTTCCAAAATCATCGTGGATTTTTTGTTGGTAATGATACAAAGAATGAAACACAAACGATTCCCAGAGTTGTCAAAGAACCGAGTCAGATTTATTTAGCAAAGGTAGCGTCACGCGCATATTTATTGCGAAATCAATCAGTTACTCATATCGTGTGTGACCATATCGATAATGTAGACCACTTAATGGATTTTGATTTGAATCTGGAGAATAAAATTCGTATAGACGCATCAAAAGGGCTGTTGAACTTGATTGAACCAATTGAAACAAAAGATGTTGTTGAACATCCGGACCGTATATTATCACATTTCCCTAGTCATATCAATAATATTATTGCGTTGCTTGGTCAATTTCGTGAAAATAAACAGGTATCGACAACTGATAAGTTCTCTGATATTGCACGCGATGTGCTTATTGCATTCTTCGTGGCTCAAAAATATTGGCGATATGATGCTGAGAGCCATTTGGATGATTTAAGATTTTACGGACAACATGACCAATATAAAGTGTTATCTGACTTTGGTGCATATGTCGCTCAACGTTTGAAGGTTAATCGTGACAAAAGATTGGATGACGCCTTATCAGAACTAGATATGATTGTAAACCGCACAATTTTACCTACTATACCATCACTTAATACTAAGACGGATGATTGTATTGATACATTGGTCAATACGAAATATCGAGTTGTAGATTTGACAGGGATGGGACAAGGTGTATTGACGGCTGTTGATAACCCGTCAATGAATGTCATGGCAATTGCTTATCTAAATGTAATTTTACCAGCGTTAAAAAACGGAGACCTCGTTGTGTTTCATGGATTGAGTCGTCTAACTAAAATCGCCCAACTTATTCAGGATATTTTGTCATCATCTGGTTATAATATTGATGTTTATTTCACAGAGAGCAATCAGAATATGGCTGTGAAGGCTCTAGACGTTCTTGATGCGGATTTGGATTTCGCAATGGTCGATTTGTATGATAATCGATTGGATAAAATCAATGACCGTTTTGGTATGGATGCGGGTTGGACGCAAGACCTTGTAAAGAGTAAGGCGTCCTATTTCGTACGAACACAAACGAGCATGGATTATATCTATTTGGATGATATACTATAAGGAGGAAATATGAAATTTAGAATACCGAAAAAGTTTGCTCTTTATGGGGTATTGTTCGCTCTAACAGGGATATTTGCTGGTAGTGTCGGTGCCGATGGCTATGAAAATTTATTACATCCATCTATCATTCCTACTGCCTATCAGGATGCGCAATATTCAGTCAGCAAGAGCCAAAAAGCTGCTAGTGATGCTAAGAAAACAGCTAGCGATAGTGATAGTGGTAGTGATGCTAAAAAAACTGCTGCAGATGCGACTAAAAATGCAGAAGAATCTAAGGCCAATCTGGCTGATAATATTAAGGTTATTATGAACTCTGGAAATTTTGGTTCGACTGGTTTATTTTTTGGTCCGACATCTGGTAACTCAAAAGTCGATGCGTATGGTGCTCTTACTTCAACACCAGGACTTGACCGTACGGGTATTGACAATTTTGCAGCTAATACTGGTCAACCTGATAAGGTTCATGCCTACCATGCATTTGGATTAGCGGTTACTCATTTAAAAGATGCCGCACGCAAAACGAGTGGGGAATCCGTTGGTATTGACGCCGCAGCTGGTGGTATCATATCGTTAGCCAAATCGTTTTCTATGTTTGGGTTGAAATTACTCAAGGCGTTTAATCCATTCCCTGTGATTGCTGCATTTTATGATTCATCATTCTTAAATAATGCGAATTATACAGCTGAGGGTAGTAGCGAAAAGAATGAGTTAATTAGTCTTGTTAATTCTAATGATATGCTTGCTGGCGCTATTCGTTTATTTGGAGACCCTATTACGGTTGGTCCTGTGACGACATCATTTGCATATATGATAACCGCTACCATTGTATTTACTATGTTTGGATATGGGGCATTTACGAAATTGTGGAATGGTCAAAAAATGAGCATCACATTCCGAAAAGCGTTTGTGAAAATTCTCATTGCATCGGTTGCGATTCCATTAGTTTCTGTATATGGTTCACGGGGTTTATCATGGACGGTTGAGACTCTCGATGATGTGAATGAAACTAAAGAGCAAACGATTATGCGTAACAATCTGAATATCTATAATTGGTATAAGAATGCATCGTTCGGATTACCTTCGGGTACTACGTTGACTGTCAAAAATGGATATTTTGTTTTCACACCTGAGAATGTGGAGGCAATTAACAGATGGTCGTCTACAAACCGTTCTTCTGCTAATAGCGCAATCGTTGTTGATACATCGATTAATCCGCTTTTTGGGTTCGGAGTACCGAAGCCGCGTAAGGCGGCGACTCCGGCCAGTAAGACTGATTTAAGTGACGAAGCCATTGCAAATGGAATTGTATCGGCAGCGAAGACAAATAAAAATACAACAAAAGTGTCATTTGCACCATCGTATAGTGTAGGTTTTGTGGCCTCTTCTTCTGCTGGCACCGGTGGCACTCCGTGGGATGTATCTGATATTGTATCATTTGCTGAGTCTCTGGGGTCTAATAAGAAGTATGATGGTAAGGATAAATCAGTATCTGAAAACCCATACATTACAAATGCTGGTTTGATAGCGACACAAGGTGGTAATGATTTGAGTTATACGTTTACTCAAACAACTACCCAATATGGTATTAGTCCATTAGCAGCTTTTAATCTCATGGGTACCGATTTTAATGAATCCGGATTTGTTGTTCGAACAAATACGAGTGATATTACAACACCGACAATTGCACCGTATGTTATTACTGATTCTAGCCAACAAGTTAAGGCACCTGGTATTATTAAGATTGTCGTGATGTTCACTATTATGATGTCAGGGATGAAAGCTTTGATGACAATCATTTCGTCATCGTTCGGTGCCTTGTTCAGGGGTGGTGCGGGTTCAGCTCTGGGTTCTGCGGCTGGTGCAGGTAACCTTGTCGGGGGTGCAATTGCCTTGACAATCGGAATTTTGGGTCTTTCTGTCATCATGACAATTGCTGTTGGGTTGATGGATATGTTTTATACATTCATCGCTAAAGTATTATTCTCTTGGGAGGTACTGAGCGCGATTCAAGATGTGTCTAAGGAAGTTGCTGAGTCGTTATTTGGTATTATTTATAAGATACCGATTGTTGGTGATGTATTAGCGGGTATCTTAACAAGCTTGACAGCAGCGGTTATGGCCATTGTCGCTATGATGATGATGCCCCAATTGGTTAAGACTCCAACTATTGCATACGGTGAATTCATAGCCGGAATACCATCTGCGATGTCAGAACGATTTGCTAATTGGGAGCGTGTATTCACTGGTGATTATCATTCAGGCGGCGGAGGCTCAATCTTCGGAGGTGGTCCTGTAATGGGTGGTGGTCGCAGCATATTCGGCGGAGGTGGCGGTGGCGGCTCTGAGATGGAAAAGATGAAAACTCTAGAGGCAGAGAAACGCAAGGACCGTGCACATGCTATGAAAACAGGTGCTGGAATGTTAGCATCGGCTAGTCTTGCAGCTCTTGGTTCCAAGTTAGCGTTTGGTAATCAAGATAGTTATAAAGATGGTGACATAACTGAATCAACAGCAAATGAAGCTCTGACAGCTGAAGAGGATGTTATTGATGGTTCTCAATTTGAAACATCAGTGGAAGAAAATGAAGGTGATGTTATAGGACCAAAAGAAACACCATTGGATGAGAATGGCGATGCAATATTACCAACTTTACCATCACTTGATGGGGATGGTAATGTCGTTAATGGTGTGGATATAGAAGAATCAGCCGTTACTAATGATAGTAGTGAATCAGTAGTACAACCTGTGAATGATTCAGATGTTGTCAACGAGGTTGGAGAAACACCTGAGTCGTCTGTAAATGGGTCATCAATTGATGATTCATCTGTTCAAAATACTTCTGTAACCAACCAACCAAGCACCGTTGATGGTGAACCTACTACTACAAGTTCAATAAGTGATGCACAAACTCATACTGAGGGTGGAACTATTGATTCTCAACAAGATGTTACGCAGCGTGAATCAATTGGTGACGGTTCAAGTGAAGCAATTACAAATAACGGAACTCTTACGAATATCAACGGTGCTGAATCAACTGTCACAAATGATGCTGTCATTGCAAATAGTGCAGAGTCCATCATGTCGAACAATGAAGATAAATCAGATAAAAGTGTATCTTCTGTTGCTAATGAAAGCGCATCAGAAGTGTCTCAATCTTCGGTATCTGGTAATTCATCAGCGTCTGCTCCTGTCAATTCACCATCAATGATGTCATCACCTACACAGGTCAATACATCATCTACAGGTGATAGTCAAAAATCTGCGACTGTGAGTGCATCTCACAAACCAGAAAAATCTATTGGTAAGTTCAGGCAAACACTGGGCAAAACAATGATGGCAATGGGTGGTGTTGACCATAAATCTCCACTTGACAAATCGTCTATGAAGGGTATGGCGACAGCGGGTGCGATACATGCTGTAGCTGGAGCAGTTGGTGCAAATAAACTAACGCAAAATCATGCGCAACGAAAAATTGACCAACGTAATGAACATATTGTTCGAAATGGTGGGGAAATTAAATCTAATTTGTCAGCCATAAGAGAGTCTCGCCAAGACGCTCAAAAACGTATGGAAAAACGTATCAAAGACACACCGATACCAATTACGGCAAATCCTGGACAAGTTCACAATCAAGAATCAGTTAGAAGACAACGTCAAACTGAAAAACGACAAAGTCCTAAACAGGACCCTCGAGAGTTCGAGTAGATGAATAAATGATGCAACAACTTGCATCATTTATTTTTTTGTGATATAATTAGTATATAAAATAGAAAGGATATATATTCATGAATACTGCACTATTTTACTTCGGTGTCGTTGGAGGTGGCGGTGGTCAATTCTGGTCAAACCTTAGAAATGGTCTTGAAGGATTCTTCAAAACCGGTCTAGGTGGTGACGGTGCACAAGGTATTGGTATCATGATTCTCGTTATTGGGTTTGTGATGTCAGTGGTTTCGTTCTTTGTTCACAAATTTAGTCAACGGTCTCAATTACCGACATGGTGGCAATGTCTATTGGTAGCCGTAGCTGGTTCTATCCTTATGGGTGGTATCGAAGGTCCAATGAAATTGTTTGAAATGGCACGTGATACCTTGTATAGCTGGTTCGGAATTTCGAGCGGCACATAAGAAAGCGCCAATATGGCGCTTTTTAATATCGCTTTTTTCATACCTTTATGATATAATATAATCAGGTAATAGGAATCGAAAGGAAATATTTATGAAGCAATTAAAAATGGCTCATTTAGTTGGTATTGGTACTGTTGGGACCTTATCAACGGTTATGGGAATGGTTACGAGTGCAAATGCTGATACTAATACTGGAATTTCACGTTTGGCTAACGAGCAATATCGAGAATCGTATGAAGATTTTGTATCGCAATTGCGTTCTACATATACGTGGATTAATCAAACTGATGACACAATTTCTAGTGATTATCGTTTAAAACGCAAGGAATTGGAACGTGCGCGTTACACAATGATGGAGATTGAATTACTTCGGGGCAAATTATTAGCTTTGAAACAACAAGTAGCTCAAAGCGGAAATATACTAACGACATCTGAGGACCACATAAAAACAGTTGCCGAATTGCGTACGAAAGCTACAGAATTTGGAAATAAGTTGACAGAATTGATGGACATACTTGAAGAAACGAAAACGGTCCGTTTAGATACATCCATTAAAAAACTCATTCGCGATACAAATATGGACATTGAAAAATTTGCACAAACCAATAACCATTTCGAGGATGGTATTATTGGCAATATGGATTCGGTGAAACGTATTGCACACGATAGTGAACAATCTAATGGTGTCGTTATTGATACAACTGAAACTGACCGCGCTAGTCTTGTAAAGACGGAAGCTGTTAGTCTTGATACGGAAATCAGAGATGTCACGACTGCGATTGATGGTCGTAAATCAGTTCTTAGAAAAATTTCCGATGTGCAAAAATCAAATGAGGCCGAAGGTGTCAGGGCTGGTGTATATCGTGATAATGTCGAAGCTAATGTTCAAATAATAAATAAATGGATTCAGCAAGAACGCGAACGCAAGAAAGCGACAGATGCCGATGTGAAACGATATAAATCTCAATTAAATGATTTAGTTTCAGTTCAAACAGAATCGACTAAGATTTTTGATGAGATTGGCAATGCGATTCAAGCATCTAATCAACCGCAAGTAGTTAAGGATAAATTAAACAAACAATTACAATACGCACGTAACAAGATGACAGGTTCGGTGGAATTATCTGGGGAACATGTTGTAGATTTTGGTGATATTGGTCGTACACCATTTGAAATTCGCCAAGAGCTATTCAAAATACAAGCACTATTGAATCCAGTAGAAGGCGTAGCGAATTGGAAAACGACAACCTCTGCAGCGATTTCTGCCTATAAAACAGCTGCATTATCTGGTATCGCATCTGGTAACCTACCAGATTTGCAAATTCAACCCTTATCTCATGTGATTCGCGCTCTTGGAATTGGTGATGTTAAAGCTGTCGCTCATACGGATGGTGATTATTCTGTCAAAAAGGTTTCTGGGAGTTTGAAGATAAAAGGTGATGATGTATTGACTAAATCAATTGGTGTTCCTGTATTGGATTTACCATCTACTAAAAAACCAACTATTGAGTCTGTGAATACGAATACTTCAGATAAAATCACGAAACCAAATACTGAAAGCAATGATAAACCGATTGAAATCCCTAAATCGTTGACTAATTTATCGGTTCGACGATTTGGTGTTGGTAATGGGTTTACTGTGCGTCATTTGAATAAGCGTATTTAATGGACAATAAAAAGAACCAGTTGATGGTTCTTTTTATTATGCCAACGATTTGGCTTGGTCATTGATTTCGAACCCATTATCTCCAGGGTTATAGAAACTATAACCTTGAGATTTGATAGCGGCTGCTGAAACGATACGGTAATCCCAAGTGAATGCTAATCCGCAAGACTCACCAGATATACCTCCGTAATTTTGTTCGATGATGAGCATTGAGCCATCATCAAATACGTGAGACACTACACCAGTATGTCCAGCTGAGCCGGGTCCAGGTGTTGAAAATACTGCTCCGGAAGTTGGTTCACTTGATTGACTACCACCATATGTGGCTACCCAGTTGTTGACAACTTCGTTTCCGTTACCCATTAATTGGGTTGGGTGTCGACCGTCTTTTTGCCATAGGTGATGCATCAATGTAGATGACAAACCAGTACACTGGTCATGCATGAATCCGTGTGGTTTAACAGGGTCCCAACCATTTGACTCATTATAGGCTATACCTAATGATTTTGGGTCGATAGCGTATTGTTTGAGGTCATTTGGCAATTCTTCTGGGCGCCAACCTTGCCCATCTGAGTAGTTGTGAGAACCACCTTTGGATTGCCAACCTTTCCCACCGCTTGTGGATACGCCACATTTGACCTTTTTCTTGGTTGTAGAAGAACTATTCGATGAGCCACCCGATGATTTTGATGCTCCAAAGTTACTATCAAATTTTGCTCGGTCAAATTTGTGACCCTCTTTATTGAACACTTCATTTGCCTTTTTAGCGTCGGCTTGTTTTTGCTCTTTACGGATATGGGCTTGGTCACCGCGTTCGTAAGAGTTCCACATGAGAGTGGATTGTGTTGGGTCTGTTTCTTGCGCAAATTCTTCAAATGTATGTGGTGTACCTGTCATATCATGCATTAGACCGAGACTTGGGACATAAGGAATCCATGAGCCAGGTAGTAAACCGATGACGTATTTTGTCATGGCGTCCCCATCTTCCCATTTAGGGTCGTTTAATGGAGCATAGTCTGTATATGGTGTGAATTGATAAATACCCCCACCACCGACAGCATATTTAGATGTTGAAGGGATTGGTACGGCTCCATGAGCGATTGAGTCAGATAGGCCACCTCCGTAGTGACCTTCGGCACGCCCAATTACATCAAATCCACCTTCAGAGTTAACCCACCCTACAATGCCGGCGGCAGCTTCTCCGGATAATCCTGCGTTTACCCATGCATCAAATACGGCTTTGGCATTTTTATAAGCTGTGGTACCCTCTTTGGTCCAGTCTGCATCGGCTGCTATATCAGAACTTGTACCTCCCGTTGGTTTTGATGAATGTCGCGTTCCACAACTCATTAGGATAATCGTTGCTTTTTCTCCGTCTGTATTTGATTCGTCATTGATTCGTGAATCTGTTACGTCATTAAGGCTATCAGCTGCATTTTTCATTGATGTAGCTACGGATGCGGTGGCACTCCCTAGTACATATATGGTAATAATACCACAAACCCATCCTACCGGATTTGATATACAAAATTTTACATATTTGATTATCCAACCAGTGTATTTCTTAGTTTTGATGACGGCATTCTTGGTTTTTTCATATGCTCTGTAAATCTTACCGGCTTCGCTATCAGAATTTCTCACCTTACTCTTGGCAGACGCCATTAGAGCGCCCTTACCTTTTTGTAAGACATTGGTTAGTTTATTACCACTATCCGGATTACTGTGTATGTTTGACGATTGCGAATTGTTATCGGGTTCGACTTTGTCATTATTATTTTGTGATGATTGTTCAATTTCTGAATTATTTTGTGGTTTATTGGTTCGGTTTTTGTCAACGTTACCATTTCGATTAAATGCGTCTTTTGACTTGTTATCTGACATAGTAAGCCCTTTCTAATATTCTATTCATTTTATTATATCACATTATGGGTGGGTTCTCAAGAAATC
>FLSB01011438.1_pt1 | contig 12728 bp, 10 predicted proteins | sample 1550551 | NCBI WGS metagenome assembly FLSB01 (sample SAMEA4031774, study PRJEB14383) | metagenome | biome: human; feature: oral; material: saliva | place: Philippines | collected 2014 | reverse complement strand
AATCGCATGATAAATAGTTTGAAGTTTGGTTTATTTAAACGTTGCTTACTAAGTAAAGGAACAAAAGAAGGGGTATCCGTACATATTGTGAACCCCTATAACACAAGTAAAATAGCTAAAGCAAGTTATACAGATAGAATGAAATTAAACGTGCATGACGCAGCTTCTTATGTCATTGCAAGAAGATTTTATCAATACGACTAATAACTGATTATTTAATACAATCTGAAGACAAGATACGGAAAGATTGTGAAATTAAGTAATATAATTTAGTGTTTGAGAGAGTCTTTATTGCTTTGAAATAAAGAGGATTTTCAAACTATTTGAATAGCTTACCGTACAGCTAATTTGATTGAAATATTAAATAAAAGGAATAGGATAACTATTTATAGTTATTTCTTTACGGACTGCGCTTAACAGTCCTCTTTTGATTAAGAAAGGACTTTCAAACCAAATGAGAGATGTTATTTTAAAGTTTGTTTTAAAACATTTGGTAAAGAAAACTGAGAGTTATAGCACTGATAAAATGTTAAGTTATTATGGTTCTATAAGGGAGCGTGTATATGCTCAGTTGATGTTACTTGTTATTGTTTTATTTTCAACTGTCAACTATTGGTTTACGGTTGGGTTAGCTCAATGGTCTTTATTTGTATTACTTGGAGTTATTAGTGTAGGTCTTTCGGTATCTGTTTTTTACCATGCAGTTTTGTACTTACAAATTCGTAACTATTTAACTTTTATGTTTAAACCAATCACAGATGATCTAGAACGCCCAGAGAACTATTTTAAGCGCTTGTTACCTAACAATGAAGTTTCTACCGGTTTATCTACTACAAGTGGCACAGAAGACAAATCTGAGCCTTCTGAGGTGGTTGAAACTGAAAACCAATCTGAGACAAAAGGAGATTAAATTGTCTTATGGCAAGAGATAAAACAAGCGTTTTAGGAGAGCTAACTATTGAGGAATTTGAGTTAGAGTCCAAACCTTTAAAAGAACCGACTTATACTCGCAGTCAGAAACCGAAGAAAAAAGAAGAAAGTGTTGTCTTTAAGTTTTTAAGGGGTTTTACGGTATCCTTTATTTTCGTTTTTGCTATTTTAATGGTATTGAAGTTGACTTTTAGTCCAATTAAGATTTCAGGTTCTTCGATGGACCCAGCTATGAAAGACGGTCAAGTTTGGTTTAGCACCATTAAAGAGTTAAAACACCCACAAAGAGGAGATATTGTAACTGCTTATAATGTTTTGGATCGAGTTCGCATTGTGAAGAGAGTTGTAGCAGTAGAAGGAGACCAAATAAAGGTCTTAGACAATGGTATTTATGTTAACGGTGCATTAGAAGATAACTCAACCGAAACTAAGAACATGGTGGAAGATACAACAACTTGGTTAGGGGCGCACAAAGGCTTGACTACGACTGTAGGGGAAGGAGAGTATTTTTTATTAGGAGATAATAGAGAAAATTCAGAGGACTCTCGCAAGAGCGGTATCTTCCCTTTGTCCACAATTCGGACGGTTGTGACTCTCCAAGCACCGGATTTTGTTAAAGATATTTTAGAAAAGACTCTAAAACACTCAAATTGAGGAGAATTTTCAAAATTTAAAGGTCTCAGAAATGTTGATATAATAGGTTTTTCAGCACAAACCTTTATAAATCAATACTTTTTTAAAGAAAATTGAGTAAAACTGTTGACAGAACTGGGTTTGTGTGATATAATGTTTATTGTAAGTTAGCAAAAGAGCTAACGAATAAAGAAAGGAGCCAATAAAAATGGCAAACAAACAAGATTTGATCGCTAAAGTAGCATCTGCTACTGAGCTTACTAAGAAAGACGCTGGTAAAGCAGTTGAAGCTGTATTCGCAGCAGTTTCAAATTTCCTTGCTGAAGGTGAAAAGGTTCAGTTGATCGGTTTCGGTAACTTTGAAGTTCGCGAACGTGCAGAACGTAAAGGTCGCAACCCACAAACAGGTCAAGAAATCACAATCGCTGCTACAAAAGTTCCAGCGTTCAAAGCGGGTAAAGCTCTTAAAGAAGCTGTAAAATAATTTAGGTAAATTAAATTTATCTAACATAATAGTACCTACTTCATCAGAAGTAGGCTAGGTATCGCTTGATTGCAGTGGATTCCACTTGGCGGTTTGATTCCGTCAGATACTTATTGCAGTATTTAACTGCACTTTTATTTCCTAGCTTACGTAGGTGTGTTTCTGTGAACACAGTGTCATGTGCTAGGCATAACATAAACTTTAGCATAAAGTCGTATAGTTAAAATTTATGTCTTAACTTAGATGGTCAAGTTAAGAATCTCCGAACGGTCTGGTTCGACTTTCCATTTACATAAAACAAAAGGTGTGTATCGAATAGTTGAGTTTAAGCTTCAAACCTTTAGCGCATTGGTTCGACTGTTCAAGGGTACGACGGGTCCAGATGACGAAGGATGAACGCTCTCTTGGGTTATTAGTTCTGCACCTAGTTGCAAACGGTCAAGTTGCTGACTTTATGAGGTTGAACTCCTCACGTTTGTTTAGAGTTGAAATTTCGGCTCGAATCTTTGTTAAAAACAAAGGTTTTTAGGATAGGATAACTCCAAAAACCAATGAAAAATTTGGTTTCCCTTTCTTTAGGGTATCCTTCAAAGCGTGGATGGCGAAATTGGCAGACGCACACGGTTTAAGCCCGTGCGAACTTTGGTTCATGGGGGTTCAAGTCCCCCTCTGCGCATACCTTAACTGAAAAAGAAGAAGTAAACGCATAAAGTAATCCTAAGCGGACTATGTGTGCGGAAGTTGTTTTCCGTTTGAAATTTGGTTAAGGTTTTGATTTATGAGGTTCCATAGCTCAACTGGATAGAGCATACGCCTTCTAAGCGTAGGGTTGCAGATTCAAGCTCTGCTGGAATCATTGAGGTAGCTCCTCATAGCGGATAATGTGGCTGTCCTAAGTGTTGGTAAGGCAGGTTTGGTACTACAAGTCGCTCTTGTACATTGGTTCGATTCCGATAATCGAGGGTTCAATTCCCTCTATCCGCATCCTAACTTTATTGTTTGGTATCTAATTAGAACCGATAACTCAGTTGGTAGAGTAGCGGACTCTTAATCCGTTGGTCGCAGGTTCGAATCCTGCTCGGTTCATTATAGCTTTGGGTGTAAACCCAAATCATTATCTTCCTGACACACATAGGGGAGTGTAGTTTCTTGGACAATGGCAAAGCGCCGTTCAAGAAATCAAAAAAATAATGATGAACTTGTAACTATTTCCCCGCTCGAATCACTGAACTAGAGCGACAATAACGTTGATGAAGCGTAGCTAACTTTTGAGTTATTGTGAAGGGGTGGTAGCAAAACGGGTGATTGTGTGGAGGAGCTTTTCAACGTTAGGTTCGAAACTAACAAGAAAAAGTGACGGATACGTTTTGGATAGTTACATAATGCTATATTAAGACTCGATAGCTCAGTTGAGAGAGCATCTGACTTTTAATCAGAGGGTCGTAGGTTTGAACCCTGCTCGAGTCATTATAGTACAAACATAGTGTGCAACCACTGTGTGAGTGCTTGAGATTCTTATCTAATTAGATAAGAACACATGAGTAGAGTGTTAATTTTCTACTAACGCCCCTCAGCGATACGAGGTGACGACAACGGTTCGATTAACAAGCTTAAAGTTAGTCAGATAAGGTTGGTGAGGTTTACTGCGCCCCAAGTCCAAGCAGTATGCGTGCGGAAAGGTTCAGAGGTTTCCTTTTTCAGTAAACCAAGAATAAAACTCAGTTGCAAAACGATGGAGACATCTCTGCTTTTGGTATCAAATTTGTCGTAGAAGTCGTTTTTAAAAGCCTTTTACCTTAGAAGTACAGTTTCTAGGTAATAAAAACCAAGAATATGTCTGCCTGACTGTACTCGGCAGAGGTTCAAAAACTTGTTGGTTGTGAGGTTCACCAACATAAGATACCAGAAGTGTTGAGGGTATCATTTTTATTTAGGCTTGGTAGCTCAGTTGGTAGTAGCGACAGATTGAAGCTCTGTGCGTCGTAGGTTCAAGTCCTACTCAAGCCATAACTAACTATTCTCTTAGCGCGCAGATTTTAGTTAGCGGAACCTGTTCTTGTTTTCGAAACGTTTAGTTTTAGTTTTAGGAACAGAAATCCACAAAAGACAAAAAGAACAAGAAACAAACGAAACGCGTTCGTTTACAAACTTTGGTTTATTTTGAACTTGCTTTAATCTGATACTTCTTTTGTCAATGGGTATCGAATGAGAAATCGAGTTTCGCTTCTATTCAAACCAAACTCTTCCTTATGTTACTTTCGTTTAATTAGTAGTTGTCAGCTTCTTACCAAACGGGTACATTAGGGAGTTCAATCCACCATAGCTCAGTTGGTAGAGCGCATGACTGTTAATCATGATGTCACTGGTTCGAGACCAGTTGGTGGAGTTCTAGTGTGAGCTAGAAGATTAAACGTTTAATTTCTGATTACCACCTATAGCATGGTGCTTATGTTTGAGTCATGACTTACATAGACGAGCCGGTAAATCAGCGGAGTTCTTTCTAGGAAGAACTGTTCGAATCCTTGGGGTGGTATTAGTTTATATATATATATATATAGAGGTAGCCAGATATAGGACTTGGCGAGTGTATCCTCCGTCCATACAACGGAGTTCGAAGTGCGCAATTTGAATACGGTGGTTCGATTCCATCATAGCTCATTATCTAAATTTATTAAGACTCAGGTGATACCATACCTACCTAAAGTTGGCAAAAAATAAGGTGATACCATACCTACCTAAAGTTGGCAAAAAATAAGGTGATACCATACCTACCTAAAGTTGGCAAAAATTGTCCTAAGCACGACACAAAACTACTGGGAAAGAAAACCGTTATCCCGAAACAATATGGGAAAAGTGAGGTAGATTGTTTTTATTCTACCTCCACCTCAAAAGGGTTTACATTGTAATTAACTAAATCGAGGATATAGCCAAGTGGTAAGGCAGTGAGAGATTAGTGACCAAGGGTTCGATTCCCTTTACGTAACTTTGTTGTCGTATAGCCAAGTGGTAAGGCAGCTGACTCCTTATGACCGAGGGTTCGATTCCCTCTATCCTCATTACTATTTATATTATCGGAAAGTAGCTCAGCTTGGTTAGAGTGCGTGCTTTGGGAGTACGAAGTCGCAGGTTCGAATCCTGTCTTTCCGATGCCAAACGGATTTTATACTATTGTTTATATGTATATCCTTTAGGCTCGACAATCTGAATAAGGTTGTTGAGTCGTAGCCTACTGAGTTTATTTAAAAGTGCTTTCTCAGTAGGTGAGATTTGTATCCTTTAGGGGCATTAACTGTAAAAGGTTGGTGCTTCGTATCCTTAGTAGTTGCAAACTTTAGAGTCAGTAGCAATTTCTTTCAAGGATTTTGTGAAGTCATGTCCTAAACCACTGCTAAGGTGAATTTGGTTGATAAGTGAGTTTCGTGATCAGGACTTGCTTTCAAAATACCTCTTAATTTTATTCAAGCGCAAGGATTGTAAAAGGTTTTTGCGTTATTTATGGAAGATTACCCAAGTCTGGCTATAAGGGGATGGTCTTGAAAACCATTAGGTCGGAAACGGCGCGTGGGTTCGAATCCCACATCTTCCTTTATGTTAAGTTTTAACCTAAGAAGATTTTTGGAATTTCAAAATTTTCAAGAGTTTCATCAGAGATTTCTTTGGGGTATCGACTTTCAAAGGTTGCTACCTCATAGTCTAAGTAGGTTTTGATTGGTTCCTTCTTAGACGGGTTCTAGCGTTTAGTTAGACTTTCTTTTTCTAATTTATTTGGTGTAAGAACTGTCAAAGGTTCTTGCATCGTTCCTCTCTTTGCATACTAGAGGGGTTAGCTTTCATTAAATCCTCCTTTTGGGAAGGTTGTTAACTGTAAAAGGTTAACAACTTATAGAACCTATATTGGTTCCTAAACATCGTCATTTAGAGAATGACAAAACCTACGAAAAATAAAGTTTAGGTGATAAAAAGAACTCTCGTTGTACTCTAAGTTCGCGACATGAAGTACAGAAGTTTGGTTGACTTTGGATAATAAACCATAGGGTATCCTCTTTTCAAAGAGGTTCCCTTTTACTGAGGAGACTTACTCAAGTTGGTGAAGAGGACGGTTTGCTAAATCGTTAGGTCGTTCGCGGCGCGAGGGTTCGAACCCCTCAGTCTCCGTTGATTTTTAGTCTGACTTACTGAGGTAAGTCTCTTTTAGTATTCAGAAAGGGTATCCACAAAATGCTAACTTACAACAGAATGATGAAACTACATAACGAACTAGAGTCTAGTTTAGGTGAGTTACAACAACATTTAGAGCTTGTACTTGGAGACATTGGTTATGAGTATGGAGTGTCTGCTCAGATTAGAGTGGATGAATGTAACAGTCTAACCATAAATTTTTATGACCTAAAACAAGGTGCGGACGCTGAAGCTTTAATTGCTGATGAGGTTGAGTTTAAAAAGATGATGAAACTTCAAACTGCTGAAGAACTGATTTCGTTCTTATCTCAACGAACGATTGCATAATATAATGAGGTTTTAAATGAAGCTAAAGTTTTTAAATCCTGTATTGTTTTGTGCCTTTTGTTCGCCTTTGTTTTGTTCGTTGCTATTGAGTACAGTTTTCCGATTGATATAGTTGCTTACCTTTCAAGCGTACTTAATCGGTCAGAAATTAAGACTAAATTATGGTTACAAGCGGTATCCTTAATTTTTCTGTGGTTTGCAGGTTTATTCGGTTTGCTTTTACTTGCAAAAACACCAACAAAAGCTGAAACTACTAAGATTAGGTCTTGACATTTCCAAGTCTTTCTGATATAATAAACTTATCTTAATGAGGGGTCGTCTGGATTCGACAGGCGATTGGACTTTTTAACCTCGCACCGAGTAGTGACGTAATCACTAAATTAAATATAACTGCAAATAACAATGCGCCAGTTCGTGTAGCTGCCTAAGCCTTTGGCTTCGGTGGTTGATACGAACACAAGTAAAATAGTCGAATAGACGAGCGACTAAGATAAGTACCGGTATCTTTAGTTGCTATAAACCTCGGTACTCGCAACTAAGATTTCTCAACTTAGTTTGTTAAAGAGAGATATAACTTTTAGCTTTGTGCGTTTCCTAAAAGTAGAATGTTAAAACGTAGCAGTGCGCAGTAAGGTTAACTAGAAAGGTCGTTTGGACGTGGGTTCGACTCCCACCGGCTCCATAAACTAATGAAAGATAAGGAAATTGAAATGTCTTTTATAACTAAAACTTTAGCAAAAGACGCTTTAGATGAATATCCTTGTAGTGTCCATATTTGTATCAATCCTTATTATTGGGAAGATAACGGTGCAATTTGTAGTTTAGGTGATTTTAAACCTACTGATGTAGACAAACTAGCGGAAATTTTAGACGAAGTTTCTGCACAGATATATGAAGAAACAGGTTTTTACCCAACAAGTTTAGATTGGTTAGATATTTTCCCAGATGATGAGTATTTACGTGTTGATTGCAATAAAGCAGCAGTTGATAGTTTGGAAAATCTTCTCAGCTCTTTATACTTAGATTTAATTGATGATTAGGGGGTGATTCTTAGATGGTTAAAGAACATTATCGTTGCAGTTTAGGAACTAAAAAGGTTACTAAATGGGGAAACAGTAAGGGTATCCTTTTACCTTCTTTGGTTTTAGAAAATTTGAACTTATCTGAGGGGGATGAAGTAGAGTTTATTTTTGAAAATGGCAAGGTGATTTTGAAGAATAAATCTGAGCAGTTAGATATTCCTAATTATGATTTAGAAGAATTGTTAGATGCTTACGAACCTTCATTAGAGCAAGACTAAGCACTCTATATTGGGTTGCTTTTTTCTATTGCAAAATTTTCAATTAAATGTTATACTAAATAAACTAAGTACAAGTGAGGTCTTAACATGAGATTATTGAGAATGACAGAAGGTTATGAAAATCGTAATAAAGTGGTTCGCTACTTTTCTGTACCTAGAACTTATGAGCGTTTGTTCAAGATTTTGGACAGTTATCGCTTTAAAACAGGTGAGATTATTTTAGGTGGATTTAACAACAGACCTGAATTAAAGATTAGAGATTATGTGCCAATTAAATACAAAGATGTTCCAGTTGTGGACTTAACTCGTAGTGAGTTAGTTAAAATTCCTTTAAAATCGGTTTTAGAGCTAGGTTTTTGTACACGTGCGAAACTAAGACCGTATCATAATTACGCAAGTTTGTATTTGGATTTTGACATTGTAGACTCTGATGAAGAATATGAGCGCCTAACTCAAGAATACGCAACTAAGCTTTGTGACGTTCCTATAACTGATACTGCTTACAACTTAGTCATTCATGGTTATACAGTAGGGTATGGTGATTTACCTGTCGGTTCTATTTACAACTTAGAAAAATACTTTTATAAATCAGGTGAGGAGAAACCGGAGCATTTCTACTCTAACGATGGTAATGAAGTAGTGAGGAACGCACTCCCAGAAGTTATGTATTTTATAGAACATTACGGTATCCGCCAAAATGCAGAGTTTGACTTTAAGTTGGTAGATAATACACCACATCTATATGGTCGTGCTGAATATAGTAGATATGCTGAACGGAAGTTAATTAAGGTTTTACAATCTCAAGAACCTTTGGAGATTCGCTCTGTGGAGTCAAGTTGGAATTTGAATAACAAAGACCCACGTTTTCAACCAACAAGTCCTTGTGTGCTTTATATAGACACTGAGAAGTCTTATCGTCTAAAGCTTCAACGTGAATACGAAAGAGAAATCAAACTATTGCAAGGCTATCGAAAAGCTCTCTAAATTTTTCTAAGTTTCACTCTTTTCTAGTAAAAACGAAACTTTTCAAGAAAACTTGTTGACAAATACACCTAAGTGTGTTATAATATAAAACATAGAAGTTAAGTTTTGCAGTAGATAGGTTTAACTGAGCAGTAACGACTACAAACATCTGCACATATTTGTCTACAAGGGAGTGGGGTCGCCTATAAAGAACACGGTCGCGAAAGCCAAATCCGTCTGCGGAAAAGCAGAGACTTATCCCTTCATTTAGATTTGATTGCTGATGATGGATGAGCATTTAGAACGGAGGTTCGATTCCTCCTCAGGTTATTGTTGAAAAAAGCATAGCTCTGTCTCAGAGGGTTGTGAAGGTTCAAGTCCTTCCTAGATCGTTAGTCTAGTAGTAGTATAAGCAAAAAAAATGTTTAAAAGAGGTTGCTCAACTGAGATAAGGGTATCCTCAAACATGCACCGTTGGTCAAATGGTTAAGACACTGCCTTTTCACGGCAGTAACATGGGTTCGATTCCCATACGGTGTATTAACCGAGCTTTAACTCGGTCTGAGCTACAGCCAGCTCTCCAAAGGTACGTAACTTTGGAAATTGCCTTAGAGTTTATCTTTAAGGGGTTTACGGTGATTTTGTACGTTATTTTATATAAGTAATCCTTGATACATTAGTAGATGGGATAGAGGGTGAGTGTTACACCCAGTTAGGGTAGGTATTGTTTAATGATACTGACTAACGAACTTTTATTAAATTTGCTAAATGAAGTTTTATTTTGATGTGGTAAAAGATAACATAAAGGTCTAGTATTATTATATTTGAAGTGTTGGTTCAGTTTAATTTTGAGGTTGGAGCTTAGTTTAACTTAGTAGTAGAAGCATTTGCAAGGTGATGCAGCAAAGACAAGTGACGTCAGTCTTAGGGAAGTTGGTTCGAGACCGTCCTATTACATTAGTTTAGAGGTTTATTTATATGTTTGAGTTGCTATTAGATGATTTATTAATTGCTTTAGAAACAAGAGGTATTGACACTTCTAAATTGCATTTAGTTGAGGAACTTGATAGTGAGTGATATTCTGATTTTATGTGAGCGACATGTGGTAAAACCAAATAGTCCTTTATTTTCAGAGTGTGATAATTTATCTTTTCTAGCGAAGAACTTATATAATTCTACTTTGTATTATCAAAGGCAAAGTTTGTTTAATTCTGACTTCCAGAACTATTACGCAGTAACTAGAGAGTTTACTTATACTAATCAACCAGATTACAGAGCTTTACCAGCTAAAGTTTCGAAGATGGTTCAAAGGTTAGTAGATAAGAATTTTAAATCTTACTTTGCTTTAGTTAAAACGAAAAACACAGAAGGTTGTACTCCGAAAGTTAGACCTCCTAAATATTTGGATAAAACTGATGGTAGATGTATAGTTCCGTATCCTAAAGATGCTTTGAGTTTAAAGGTTGATGGTTATGTAAAACTTTCTAAAACCTCAATTATGATAAAAACTAAGGTACCTAAAGAAGATATACAAGGCGCTCGTATTGTACCTAAAGGGAACCATTATATAATTGAAATTTTATATAGAGTTGTAAATAGACCTTTACGTTATGAGTTGCCTAAAAGAGTTGCTTTTATCGATCCCGGTTTAAATAATTTAATGACAGTTACAAGTAATTGTTTTAATCCTATTTTAGTTAACGGTAGACCTTTAAAAGCAATAAATCAATTAGCTAATAAAGAACTAGCTAAATTGAAAAGTAAATTGAGTTTACGAGGTTTATATACATCGCCTCTTTTGCAGTCGGTTTATAATAAACGCGCAAGACGAATAACGGATATGTTACATAAGATAACTACTCAGTTAGTGAATCATTTAGATTCGCACAATATTGATACTGTCATTTTCGGACACAATGTTGGGCAGAAACAAGACATTAACTTAGGTAAAGTAACAAATCAGAACTTCGTTCAAATTCCGTTTACACAACTAATCGCTCAACTACAGTATAAGTGCCAACTTAAAGGTATTAAATTTATCCTAACCGAAGAATCTCACACAAGTAAATGTAGCTTTTTAGATAAAGAGTCTGTAGAACATCATGAAACATATAAAGGAAAACGTGTCAAACGAGGTTTGTTTAAAACCTCAGAGGGTATCCTTATCAATGCTGATGTTAACGGTTCTTTAAATATAGGTCGCAAGTATTTAACTCAGTTAGGGTTATATACTGATGGGTTACATCAGAGTTTGCTTCAATTTATGGTAAATCCTCAATTAGTTAAATTCATTTAAACGAATAAAAGGTAAAACATGATAAGACTGAAATAGTCTTGGATTGTATAGAGGGTAGTCGCAGTCGCCCCAACTCCTATTCCTGTGCAGTGTACTGCACAGGAATAAGGTGAGAAACAACTTAGGTTGGAAACTTTAATTTTGTTAATAAATTAAAGAACTGTCAGTGGTAGCTCGCTTAGAGTTTTACCTCATTTTAATTAGAAAGAATTAAGATTGATTTCAATGGATAACTATTTAAGTGACAATAACCATAGCTATATTCAACGAATGAACCAAACTGCTGAGTCGAAGTTTAAGGTAGTTGAGCCTTTTCTTGGAAAGGGTGTTACTCTTTTGGATTTTGGCTCTGGTATTTCTTCTGAGTTTATAGCTGATGTAGTTTCTACAGGTGCTAATTACTATTCTTATGATATTTCTCCGACTGTGCAAACTACTTTATCTAGTATGGGTGTAAATGTAGTAACTAAACAAGAGTTGCTAAAAGGAGAACTTCAATTTGATGTGATTTATCTCTCTAGTGTTTTTCATGAGATTATTAGTTATTTAACTCGTCAAGAACGTACAGAAACCATATCCATGATTGTAAATAGTTTAAAAACAGGTGGTTCTCTAATTATTCGAGATTGGGCTAACCCAGATTTGGTATCTGAGACATTCACGCTCCAACCTGTTTCAAAACAAAATGAGGTAGAAATACATACTTGGATTCAAGAACTTCAGAAAAACTCGATTATTGATGTTGTTGAGACAAAAGAAGATGGTTCTATTGTAACAAGTGCGAAAAATGCTTATGAGATTATGTTTCATACAGTTTGGGGTTTGAAATCATTAAGTAGAGAGTCCAAGGAACAATATAATGTTACAAACGCACTCATGAAGTGGATTGCGTATCCTTGGAAAGATTGTTTACAGTTGCAAGGTATTTATAGGTATAGAGACCAGAGTTATTTAACTTATTTACAGAACTACTTTGAGTTAGACTCAGTTCCTTTTGATACGAAAATGGTTTGTGTTTTTCAGAAGAACTAGATTTGTCCTAAACATGACATTAAACTGTTTCGTCTTTGGGACGTTAACTGAGTGTTGACTTTAGGTAGCTACCTCACGGTTGTCTAAATGAGCTTCTGCTAGGGTTTTCGGTTACACCGCGGGTGGGGATTTAAAACCGAATTTACTTATGTTCTATTTGTAAATCTGATATAACATGGCTCCCTATCTAATATAGTCATTTATGGAAAACGTGTTAAGAACTTCTAACTGCTTGTTCCCTGCTTTGTTAAAATAACATTTAGGGGAGAACACCTTTACAAAGTCGAAGATATGAGTAAATACTTTTTATATGTGACCAATAACCCGATGAAGTCATAAAACTCAGGCGGCAATTCCTATTTCAAGTTTACATACGAAGTGGGTGGAGCCAAGGCGTAGTTTTGGCAGCAGTCTGTCGTTTCCGTCCCTTGAACCCTTAAGTAAAAAACCAAGAAACTTAAATTATACTGAGATGTTTGCTCTAACTCTCGGTATCAGAGCAAATGAGGGTGTTAAAACCCTCATTAAGCCGATTTAGCTCAGTTGGCAGAGCATCTGATTTGTAATCAGAGGGTCAGCGGTTC
>FLSB01321522.1_pt1 | contig 12772 bp, 13 predicted proteins | sample 1550551 | NCBI WGS metagenome assembly FLSB01 (sample SAMEA4031774, study PRJEB14383) | metagenome | biome: human; feature: oral; material: saliva | place: Philippines | collected 2014 | reverse complement strand
ATTTTTTTACCTAATGGTTTTACTTGGTCTTTTAATTTTTGAATTAAATCCACGATTTTTGCCTCCTTAACATTGGCTTATGCCATATCAATACTATTATTATAGCAATTTAATAGCTCTCTAACAACCATTCTAAAACATTTCGTTGTTGAATTCCGTCATAATTTGCATTTTTATTTAATTCATCTAAGGTGAGCAAAAACTTTGGATATTGGTCTTGTACAGCCTTAAGCGGTACGAGCTCACGATGTAGTGTATTAGGATCTAACACAGTTTCGCTGACTTGATAATATTCCGTAACACCTGCTTTTTGTGCAACAAAATCAATTTCTCCCTTAGCTAATTGTCCTACATATACGGTGTAACCACGACGAATGAGTTCAAGAAAAACGATATTCTCTAAAATATGTCCTGTGTCACGACTCGCGTTGCCAACTAATAGATTACGTAATGTTACATCCACACTGTAGTACTTTGCATTAATACGCAATAATTCTTTGCCACGCACATCATAACGATTTACCTTATATAGCAATAGGCTATCTTGCAATCCTTGTAAATATCGTTCTACCGTTTTATTATCAATTTTTCGACCGGCACTAACGAGAGAATTGGCAATTTTATTTGGTGAAAGCAAGCTACCTATATTCGACATGATATATCGCACAATATCTTGTAAGATGGTAACATCATTAATCTTTAAGCGAGCCACTACATCATGTAATAACAAGGTATTGTATAGGCCTCGTAGATATTCCTGTATATCAAAATCTTCGCCTCCCAATTGTTGAGTATAAGGGAATGAGCTTTCACGAAGATAGGACTCATAGGCAGGAATTAAAGAATACTGATTCCCATCGTATTTGCTATGGTAGAACTCACTAAATGACAACGGCAACATCTGAATTTCCACATATCGACCAGTCAAAAGTGTAGCAATATCAGAGGACATAAAGTATGCGTTGAATCCCGTAATATATAAATCTGTATGCTCTTTTACAAATAAACTATCTACAACGCGATGAAACTGATCAACATGTTGAATTTCATCAAGAAAAATATAGTTCATTTGATCAGGCTGCATGCGTTCTAAAATATATTGATACAGCGCATGGTAATCGCGTAAATGCTCATATTCTAATTCTTCAAAATTGATAGATATAATCTGTTCAGGCTTAACACCTTCCGATAACAGTTCATCTTTAAACAGCCTAAATAATGTAGACTTACCACAACGACGTATGCCAGAGACAACCTTAACAATAGGCCGATTTCGATTACGCCGTAAAAAATCTAAATATCCTTGGCGCTGAATTAATTTCATAAGAGCCTCCTCATCTATGTACGTTCTCATAGATGGAACCCTCTTATTAGTATTGTCAGATATCATATCGACTACCCAATAACTTTGGATTCCATTCCAATTTTACGTTAATTTTATCACAAAATTGGATTTCATTCCAAAGTTTTATTATTTAGTACTTAAATATGGATTCTATTCCAATATTTTACATAAAAAACGATCTATACTACAGTATCATCCTTTTACCTAAAAACATGATTTCCTTATGTTGAATAACAACCACAGAAAACAGTACAATACTAGTAATAGAAATACTGTATTACTTAGAAAATACTCTTTACCTTACAGCACTTCGAAAACACTGTTTAGTTTACCTCACTAGTTTATATGTACTATTAGGAGGACTCATGGCCAATACAGAAACAACAATCAACGCAGTTATCAATCCTCAAATCAACGATGCCCCCATCGATATAGAGAAAACCATCAAAGCCTTAGAGCGCAATAAATTTGTAGTCCATTACTTTGAAACAGGCGCTGATGCGGTGGACTATTTACAGTCTCGTATTCAACATAAACGAGTAGCCATCGGCGATTCTCGCACTTTATTAGAGCTTAAGGTTCATGATGCTTTATCTGAGTTCAACGATGACATCACGGATATTCAGCGTCCTCTTCCTGGTGAAAGCTTCCGCGACACCGCATTACGCACCATGGGCCGCGATGTATTTCTCACCTCTGTTAACGCCTTGGCACAAACAGGTGAAATGGTCAATATTGATGGCACCGGTAACCGTGTAGCGGCGTCCCTATTTGGATCGCAAGAGGTGTTCTTTGTACTAGGTCGCAATAAAATTACACCGGACTTAGCCTCGGCCATTTATCGAGCACGCAATGTAGCAGCCCCACTAAATAGCAAAAAGAATAAGAAAAGCTCTCTCAACCCTTGTGCCAAATTAGAAGAAAAATGCTACGACTGTGGTTCACCGGACAGAATTTGCAATGCCTTAACCATTTACTACAAGAAAATGCGCAACATGCAAACTATGGAGATCATTATCATCAACGAGGATTTAGGGTTTTAATGAAATTCTATATGTCGATGTTCTATGCCATGAAAGTCGATAAAGCCTAAGTCAGGGCCTCCAAAAAATGTATCTAAAGGCATATTATCAAAGCCATTGACTATCCTACACAGTGTAGATATACGAGGGTCTATATTCCCCTTTTCCAGTCCACTAATATAGGACTGTAACAATCCGGTCCGTTTGGCTAACTCTTGTTGAGTTATGTGATAGTGGCGGCGCCATAAGAGAATGAGAACGCCTAAGTGTTGGATAGCCTTTTCTGACTGTGTTTCACTACATACGATATCATACGTCATAGAAACCTCACTTTCTATACTATCCCTTAATAGCAACTCTTTGCCTCCACAATACGACAACCAACTAAGAGGAGCCATACTAACTTGATTTATGATGACATATAATAGAAAATCCCTTGCGGTATATTCATATCGCAAGGGATTTTTATTCATATTATGTTATAAAATTATGCTTAAATACACATACATGTATATTCTTGTACATAAAATTCTTATTTATGCTCTTCTGCAATAGCCATAGCACGTTTGATTTCCATGTATTTAACCATGCCATCAACAGCTTTTTTAGCTTCGCGCATAGCGAGTACTACAGTAGCTGGTTTATGCACTACGTCACCGCCAGCGAATACGCCTTCACGGCTCGTCATGCCGTATGGTTCTTCGGATGTAATGATATAACCTTTTTCGTCTACGCGAAGGTTGTTACCTTCCCCAACAAGACGTGCATTTGGTTTATGACCAGCAGCGATGATGATTTTATCAACAGGCATAACTTGGTATTTGCCTGTGCCGTGGATACCAGCACCATCGTCGTTAAGGGCCATCACTTCGTATTTAAAGCCTTCTACCTTATCTGTACCTTCTACGCCTACTGGAGAAGCGAACCATTGGAATTGAACGCCTTCAGCACGCGCTTCTTCGTATTCAGATAACAAGGCAGGCATTTGCTCTTGGCTACGACGGTATGCTACGGTAACGGATTCACAGCCTAAACGTACGCATGTACGAGCCGCATCCATCGCTACGTTACCGCCGCCGATGATAACAACGCGGTCACCTTTTTTCACAGGAATCGCTTTTTCTTCAAGCTCACCATTTTCTACCAATTGTACATTTGTTAATAGGTACATCGCTTGGAATACGCCATGTACTTCATCATTTTCCATGCGTACTTCTTGAGGAATATGTGTACCTGTACCGATGAAGATGGTATCAAAGCCTTCTGCAAACAATTCATCCAAGGATTTGTCTTGGCCGATGAATGTATTACATACGAATTTAACGCCTAAGCCTTCAAGGCGGGCGATTTCACGGCGTACAACGGATTTGGACAAGCGGAATTCAGGAATACCGAATAACAATACGCCACCCGGTTCGGATTGGCCTTCAAATACAGTTACATCATAGCCGAGTTTCGCAACGTCGCCTGCAACGGACAAGCCTGCAGGGCCGGAACCAACAACGGCTACTTTACCGAGATCTTGTTTAATTTTCTTAGGTTTGCGCAATTCATTGATGCTTTCAAAATCGGCAGCAAAACGTTCCAATTTACCGATATTGATAGGCGGTTTCTTAGCCTTATTCATGATGCAGTTACCTTCGCATTGATTTTCACGAGGGCACACGCGACCACAGATAGCTGGCAAGTTTGTGCGTTCCGCCAAGATATCGTTGGCTAAACCAAAGTTACCGTGTGCGATTGCTTGGATAAAACGAGGGATTTCGTTTTCAATGGGACAGCCCATGCGGCACAAAGGTTTCGGACAATTTAGACAACGTTTCGCCTCAGCGAGCGCCTCCTCCATCGTATAATCCGCATCAAAATGAAGGGGTTTCAATTCATTACTCATGGCACATGCCTCCTTAACAGGATCCAGTACTATACTTATATTAGCCTTCCTATATAGCGGCACAGTTCGATGAGGCAAACTCACATGTGAACATCGCCCACTATATACAGCCAAGAATTTATCATTTGTAACCATTCGATACGAGTGTGGTCACTGGTGAGACACACACTATTCTATAGTACATTTTAAATTGTGAAAGCGCGCTCCGTCAAGGATGTCAGATACAATATGCTTATTTTATATACATTTATTGCTATAATACATACATAAGATAAAATACATGAGGTATTCCTATGAACACTACAGAATTTACTGAAACATACTACATAGACCGCTGCGGTTCTCATTCCCGAAAATGGGACGGCGAACATTTAAAATTTAGTCGCACCGACCTACTACCACTGTGGGTGGCAGATATGGACTTTATGACACCACCCTGCATTCAAGAGGCGATTTCAAACTATGTAAAGGCCAACCCTCTGGGCTACACCATGACAAACCCGAAATATATAGAGGCGGTCATACATTGGTATAAACACCGCCACAATTGCGTTATCAAGCAGGACTGGATTGCCAGTGCCCCCAATGTCATTACCGGTATCATGTGGTGTATTGGAGCTTTCACCAAAGCAAACGATGCCATTGCAGTCCTTACGCCCGTGTACGGAGCCTTTGATGCCCGTGCCAATGATGCAAACAGGCATATCATTGCGGTGCCGCTACATCGCACGATGACCAATGGATACACTGTTGATTATGACGCATTCGAGTCCGCCATTAGTCAAAACGATGTGAAGGTTTTCATCCACTGCAATCCGCATAATCCCGTGGGCCACATATGGACCGAAGAGGAAATGGCCCGACTATTTCGTATCTGCGAGCAACACAATGTGCTCATCATAAGTGACGAAATTCATCAAGACCTTATTACCGGTTCCACACCGTTTATGTCCGCACTATCCGTATCTAACGGCAGCTATGTAGACCACATGATTAGCCTATCCTCTGTGTCAAAATCGTTTAACATGGCCAGTCTACACCAGGCTGAAGTGATGATTCCAAACGAGGTGTTACGACATCAATATAACGCCTATAAAGCGCAGGTGTACCACACGGATGCCGATGTGATCGCAGAAACGGCCATCACCGCTGCCTATACCCATCCAGAGGCGGAGGCTTGGCTAGACAATGTACGCGCTGTCATTCGTGAGAACTACGAATACCTATGTAACACTCTACTCTCTGCCCTACCGAAGCTCCTCATCAGCCCCATGGACGGCACCTATCTATCCTGGATTGATTTTAGTGCCTATGTAAGGGCCGAAGATATGCACGACCTATTCGAAAATCAATGCCGTATCGCCCCTAGCTTTGGCGAATGGTTTGGTGGTGAGAGCTACGCCACCTTTGTGCGGCTTAACTTAGCCACGAGCCTAGATAATATCAAGACTGCTACACACAGCATCATCAATCACATACGTCCTTAGTCCATACCAGTCATTCATATAAAGAGGCTGCTCTAGCATCAGTTCTAGAGCAGCCTCTTTGTTATAGTTTCGTCATATTGGTTTTCTTATTTAGATCTTGCGAAATGGTCCTTTGCAAATTGCATATCTTGTACGAGTTCCAATGTACCAAGGTATTTCTTATTTTTGTCGCGAACCGCCATGTAGTTTACATAGAATGGACGGCCTTGTTTTTCAAGCCATACAGCCACATTATCGCGGTCTCCTTTACGGAAAGAGTCGATGATGCCACGTACAATTGGTTCTACCTTTGGTGGATGGCAGGAGAACACATCGCGACCGATTGCCGTCGTAGGGCGTTTAAAGACCTTTTCGCCGTCATTAAAATAACGGTTAATGTCTTCATGGTCAACAAAGGTTACCTCCATCGGCATTGTATTAAGCATCGCGTCCAATTGGTCAAGGGTGAAAGTACCACCAATGAGGGCAATTGTATTATCTGCTGTACTAGCTGATGCAGGACTTCCAGCCAAGGCCTGTTCAGCATCTGGCCAAGCAAGGCGTTTTACACCAAAGATTTCCTCATATTGTGCAGTATCCTTATAGATTTGGTACCAGTCTTGAGTCGAAAAGTTTTCCGCACAGATAGGGAACAAGATATTTTGTTCCTTATAAATCATCTCTTGAGCACGTGTGAGAAGTTCGTCAAAGCGTCTATACCAATCATCTACACTTTGGCTAGATTTCGCCAAATCACCTAATTGATCTCGAATGTCGCCGTCAACGGTCCACATAACCATGGATGGGCCGCCGATAGCATAATCCACCTTTAATTTTGGATATAACAAATCACCTTTTTTAGCGTAGTGAACGGATAATTGACGTACTCTATTTACATCATCAACGGTTGCTGTTTTATCTGCCACCTTAGGACGAAGCTCTTCAATCAAATCATTGAGGGCCTTGTTTTCTTCCGTCAATTGGTTAAGCGGATGGCCTATCGTTTCTACAAGTGTTGTTACCGTTTGTTTCTTGTCTTGTGCTTCTAAGGCAGCCTCAACCTTCGCATGTTCTGCTTCCATTTGTTCATGAATGGTAGAGCCGTGGAATAAGGCAGAGTGAAGGTCACATAATTGTTGCACCTCTTCTAGAGGTGTACCTTCGCGCATAAGCCCTTGTTCGGCTTTCATGATTTCACTAGCCTCAACATGTTTGAATTGGCTGGCAAAATCTTTGCGAACAGAACCAAGCTCTTCGCCTGTGCCTAGGCGTTTTAAGAATCCCTTTAATTGCTCTACCCGTTCGCTATCTGTAACAGGATCCTCTGCGTTAGCTTCTGCACTTCCGCTTACCTTAGGTTCTTCTGCTTGAATAGCAGTCTTCTCAACAGGAGCATCCTTAGCAGATGCTGCATCATTACCGTGTAGGTTAAGCATTTCGCCTTCCAATGTAAAGCCAGCTTTCATAAAGGCCCCTACGATATCCATCATAGAGATGCCCTTCATCTTGGCCCCTTTAGGGATGGTCATAATTTTACCAACGGAGTGGAGCATCACCTTGTTCGTAATTTCAGTGAAGCCCAATCCTTTCATAATATCTATAACCTCTGGATATTCTTGTACCAAATCATAAACGGATTTGGATAAATCTAATTTCTTTTCCATCTACAGTACCTCGTATTATTAATATCTATCTAATAGTAACTATGTCGTTTGTATATCTTATACCTCTATGATAAACGATATCGATTAGAAAATCTGTATCCATGGCTATACTTTTGAAAGTTATTCAAAAAAAATAACGAATAGATGACAAATCAATCCATTAATTGGACATAGATTCATCATCTATCCGTTAACAATCATCTTATTGATGATGTGGTTGCAATGCTTTTTCGTAGTTTTCAGCTACCTTATCCCAGTTGATAACACGGAAGAATTCCTTGATATAGTCTGGGCGACGATTTTGGTAGTGCAAGTAGTATGCATGTTCCCACACGTCTAGGCATAGAATAGCAGTTTTACCTTCTAAGAGAGGATTATCTTGGTTAGCCGTAGATGTCACTTCTAATTTGCCGTCCTTATTGACAACAAGCCAAGCCCAGCCAGAACCAAAACGTGTTGCTGCTGCATTTGAAAAGCTTTCAACAAAGGCATCATAGCCACCAAGGTCAGCATCGATAGCATCCTTCAAAGGGCCTTGCAACTTAGACGTATCAGGTTTCGTCATGATATCCCAGAACATGGTGTGGTTCTTATGACCACCACCATTGTTGATAACCGCTTGGCGGATGTCCTCTGGCACATTGGCAATATCACCGAGAATGCAATCTACACAACCATACGCAAGATCAGGATATTTCGCGATGGCTGCATTCAAATTATTAACATACGCTTGATGATGCTTGTCATGATGCAATTTCATTGTTTCTGCATCGATAACAGGCTCAAGATAATCATAAGCATATGGTAATGGTGCGAGTTCGAAAGGTTTCATAATAGTCCTCCTTATATTTAGGGCACGAACGATGTCTTAATTAGTATCGTTCTTGTGAAAGCGATTCGATGCACCTGCATCAGCATTATAGAATCAATTAAGCAAGCCAGAATACAGGCTTATCAATAAGCACCATATTCGTTTTATGTTTTTAATTGATATGAATTATCATTCTTTGTATATTGTACTATCTATATAGATAAACGTCAATATACAACTAATATTTATTACAAAATATCAATGTACTCGCTATTTAAAGCCTTATTCATGCTACGAACAGCACAGAATTTACCACACATGCTACAAGTTTCACTATGACCCTCCTCTGGAGCTCGGCTTTCACGAATATTACGAGCTTTTTCAGAATCAAGCGCACAAGCATATTGCGCCTCCCAATCTAGTATGCGTCTAGCATCAGCCATTGCATCATCCTTATCACGAGCACCTGGAATACCACGTGCTATATCCGCTGCATGAGCTGCAATTTTAAAGGCCATAATACCTTCTTTCACATCGTCTGCATTAGGCAATGCCAAATGCTCTGCCGGCGTTACATAACAAAGAAAGGACGCCCCATGCATACCCGCCACAGCACCGCCAATGGCAGCTGTAATATGATCATAACCAGGTGCAATATCTGTTACCAATGGGCCTAACACATAGAACGGAGCCCCGCCACATAAGGTTTCCTCAATTTCCATATTCGCTTGAATTTGATTAAGTGGCACATGACCAGGACCTTCAATAATCACTTGCACACCTTTAGCTCTAGCCCGTTTCGTCAATTCTCCAAGGCGTACCAATTCCTCAATTTGACATACGTCAGTTGCATCTGCCAAACAACCTGGTCGACATGCATCGCCTAAAGAAATAGTTACATCATAGTCACGGCAAATGTCTAAAATATCATCAAAGTGTTCATAGAATGGATTCTCCTTACCAGTCATACTCATCCAAGCAAAAATAAGGCTGCCACCACGGCTAACAATGTTTAATCTACGTTTATGTTTTCTAATTTGATTGATTGTTTGACGTGTAATACCACAATGTAAGGTCACAAAGTCCACCCCATCCTCTGCATGAAGTCGGATAGTCTCTAAGAAATCCTCAGCTGTAAGCTCTGCCAAATCCCGTTGATGATGAATAACGCTGTCATATACTGGTACCGTACCAATCATAGCTTTACATTCGCTAGTTAGTTTCCGTCTAAAAATTCGAGTATCACCATGAGTGGATAAGTCCATAATCGATTCAGCACCGAGTTGAATCGCCCAATTTACCTTTTCTATTTCACTATCATAATCGGTAACATCTCTGGATGTGCCAAGATTCACATTAATTTTTGTGCGCAATGCTTTGCCAATGCCCTCTGGGTCGATACAAGTATGATTCTTATTACAAGGAATAACCACTTTCCCTTGAGCAACTAAATCTCTCAGTTTTTCTACATCCATGCGTTCCTTTTCTGCTACAATTTTCATCGCATCCGTAACAAAGCCTTTTTGTGCGGCTTCCAATTGAGTGTAAAACATAATATATCCTCCTATTGAATAAAACCATTTAGCTTTGTACACAAGAAAAAGGGTATCGATATTATATGATCGATACCCTTTAATGGTCTTTGCGTGCTTCCTACGCGGGCATGATCCCGATCAGGTCAAAGGTCAGGTGCTAACAGCCCTTTCTCAGCCTATCCCATAGGCTCCCTTGCATACTCTGCTATGTAATTGTGTATAGCATATCACTATTTAACTAATATTTCAATCTATGTAGCTCTTACAAATCATTAGCTACTTCAATTTGACATTGACGCATAGTTAATAATGCTGCTTTATGGCTCTCCTCAGTAACGCCTGCACAACATTGGGCATCCACATGAATTGGAACCTCTGGCAAAGCCGCCTTCAACAATATAGCATTCGATACAACGCACACATCTGTACAAACACCGACCAAGGTTATACTTTCAATAGGCTCTGCTGCATTCATCCCTTGTAAGCGCGTAACCAATTCAGAGGATCCAAAATTAGGTTTATCAATGATAAAGTACGGGTGAATGGTGTTGCGTTTTTCTGCGGCTGTAATGAGGGCCTCCATAATTTGCCAACCAATCGTATCTTTCACACAATGCACAACCGGTAAATGCCGACCTTCTTGGCTTTCAAGATAATTGGTGTCATGTGTATCTCGTGTAAAAATAATAGCTCCATCAAAGGATGCAATTTTTTGACGCACATTGTCCACAATGGCTTGCGCCTGCGGAGAACCAAGGGAACCATCCACAAAATCATGTTGCATATCAATTACGACTAAAACGTTCATATTCTATCCCTCCACAACGACATGGTGCACCCGATTTGGCGTGTTATGCGCAATGCGTCCCGCTGCAGCGGCCGCCACGGCACCAACTAAATCATCAAGAAATGTATTGCAGTGACTATCAATCTTGCTATCAAGATTTTTAATAATACCAGGTTTTACCTTATCAACATAGCCATAGTTCGTAAATCCAATGGATCCGTATAAATTCACAATGGATAACGCGAGAATTTCATCAATACCAAATAACGCTTCATCACGAGTCATGATACTTTGTAGAGGCTCAGATAATTTTTTCTGCTCTGCCAATCTATCCAATTCTATGCCCGTAATGATGGCATTTTGTGTTTCTCGTTTTTCAAGTACGGCTTGTACACTCTCTACGCACTCGTCCATTGTCAAATCAGGAATATATGGTTGTTGAATCATCATCACAATATCCGCAATGTCCTGAACGGTAACGCCTCGCTCCTTTAATAAATTATACGTACACGCCTTTAATTCCTCCTGAGATATCATAATTGCTCCTCAAAATTATACAAATTTACGTAACACATTATACCTTGATTATAGCACGAAAAAATCCCTACCGACGCTCTATCGGTAGGGATTCCATGATTAGATTTTCTTAACCATTTCAGATTTTAACGCCATCGCGCCAAAACCATCGATTTTGCAATCGATATCGTGGCCATCGCTCGCATCAGCGATGAGGCGAATATTTTAACACGCGTACCTTGTTTCAATACACCAGCGCCTTTTACTTTGAGGTCCTTTACAACAACAACGGTATCGCCATCAGCTAGCTCGTTGCCGTTAGCATCGCGGATAATACCGGCTTCTGCTGCAGCCGCAGCATCGGCAGCTGTCCATTCATGACCACACATAGGGCAGATGTACATATGACCATCTTCGTATGTGTATTCGTCGCCACATTTAGGGCAGTTAGGTAAATTTGCCATTTAAATCTCCTTTTTTCACTACATAATGAAAGTATTATACCATACCTTAAAAATCGAGTTCTATATTGATATGATGACCACTGACTCCATATTGATACAAAGACTATTGAATATCTAAAATAAAAAACTACTCAATCTCATTTTTCTTTACTAAAGTTTCATACAACTTCAACTTATCTTCTAAATTATTCTTATAGCCTTCCAATCGTTTGATTTCGGCATCAATAAACCGGTAATGGTCTTGTAGTAATATCATTCTTTCATGGACCGTATGAAATCCGGCATACCTTAAATCCGCATATCGCTTAATATTCGCAAGCGGCATTCCCATGTCTTTCAAGCGTTTAATAAACTGCACAAAGCCCACATCTTCCGCATGATAATTGCGAATGCCATTCTGTCGCTCAATGTGAAGGAACCCCTGATCCTCATAATATCGCAATGTAGAAATGGACAGCCCTACCAATTTTGAAAATTCACCGATTTTCATACTTTCACCACCTTGACCTCAAGTATACTCGAGCATATATCATACGTCTAGACGGAGGTAATAATTATGAAAGAAACACGTTTTAACATCGGTATGAACACATTGAAACAGATTGACGGGCTGCACGGCGAGGAGGTGTATAACACAATTCAAGAGATTTCACCGGCCATAGCCGATTTATTGGTCGAGCTGTTCGGCGACATCTACACGCGCCCCAACCTGAATTTCAAGGAACGGGAACTGATTACACTCGCATCCCTGTTGACGCTGGGCGGTTGCGAGGCTCAGCTGAAAGTACACACCAATGCAGCACTCAATGTCGGTATTGCGCCCGAGCAAATCGTAGAGGTCTGCACCCACTGTATCCCTTATGCAGGATTTCCACGCGTACTGAATGCACTGTTTACCGTGAAAGCAGTCTTTGAAGAACGGAATATACTGTAATTAAGGAACGACCGCAACAAAAAATCTATTACTAAATATTAGTCTATTTATAACTAACAAAGGGAGACTCTTGATAAAGTCTCCCTTTTATTCGTGTAAAAATTGTAAGAAATTAATTCGTATTTTTCAATATTCAAATTCCGCTATATACTAATAATGAAAGAGCCATTAACGTGAGTTAGGTTCATCTCCGTCTTTTCGAGGGAGGTGACATTATGACTGTATACGAAGCATTATCATTAATGATTTTATTCGCTACCCTCGTAGTGTTAATTCTTAAAAAGTAACTAGTAAATAGTTACAAAATAAGATAAACCTAACGTTTAAGACTAAGTAC
>FLSB01000527.1_pt2 | contig 12841 bp, 9 predicted proteins | sample 1550551 | NCBI WGS metagenome assembly FLSB01 (sample SAMEA4031774, study PRJEB14383) | metagenome | biome: human; feature: oral; material: saliva | place: Philippines | collected 2014 | reverse complement strand
GACATGAGGGCGGGAACCTTGGCGACGAGGACCTCACGGCCCTCTCGCTGAGCGGCGGACTCGGTCAGACCGACGCCCGCGGCCTCGGGGATCGAGAAGACGGCCCACGGGACGGTGTGCCAGCGCATGACCTCGCCGCGCTTCTTCGCGGTCGGATCGAGGATGTTCGCCGAGGCGATCTCCGCCATGCGGTAGGCGGCGTGCGCCAGCAGGGAGCGTCCGGTGACGTCGCCGATGGCCCACACGTTGGGCAGGTTGGTGCGCATCGTGTCGTCGACGACGACGCCGCGGTTGATCTCGAGGCCGGCCTCTTCGGCTCCCCAGCCCGCCGTCGCGGGACGGCGGCCAACCGCCATGAGGACCACGTCGGCCTCGACGCTCTTCTTGTCCTCGCCCTTGGAGTAGTGGACGGTGCCTCCATCGAGGGACTCGACGCGGCAGCCCAGCTCGAAGGTCACGTCCTTCATGGCGGCGCGGGCCTTGGCGGCCAGGTCGTCGTCCATGAAGGGCAGGATCTCGGGGGCCATCTCGATGACGGTCACCTGGGAGCCGAGGGTGGAGTACAGGGAGGCGAACTCGACGCCGATGACGCCGCCGCCGATGATCGCGAGGCGGGAGGGGACCTCGGGCAGGGACAGGATGCCCGTGGAGTCCACCAGCGCCGGGTTGTCCTGGGTGCCGGGCAGCGGGGGCATGGTCGGCACGGAGCCCGTGGCGATGATGACGTGGTCCGAGGTGTAGGTCGTCCCCTCAACGGTCACGCGACCGGGGGCGTCGAGGTGGCCTCGTCCGTTGATGACGGTGACGCCCGCCTTGCGCTCGGTGGCGGCAACGCCCGCGACCAGACCCTTGACGACCTGATCCTTCCAGGCCTGCATCTGCGTCCAGTTGACGGCAACGCCCTGGGCGTCCACGCCGAACTGGCTGGCTTCCTTGGCGTGCAGGTAGTTCTTCGCGCCGTTAAGCAGGGTCTTGGTGGGGATGCATCCCACGTTCAGGCAGGTGCCGCCCAGGTACTGCTCCTCGACGAGGGCGACCTTCTTGCCCGCGTGTCCGAGGCGCTCGGCAGCCAGGTAGCCGCCGGGGCCCGCACCGAGGACGATGACGTCAAAATGCGTATCACTCATGAGTGTTCCTCTTTCCTCAGGCCAGGACCGTCACGTCGATGTTCTCGATGGCGGCGACCAGGTCGCGCAGGAAGCGGGCGCCGTCCGCGCCGTCGATGACCTGGTGGTCGATCGTCAGCGAGAGGTTGATGCGCTGCTCCACGCCGATCGTGCCGTCGGCGGCCACGGTCGGGCGCGGGGTGATCGCGCCGACGCCCAGGATCGCCGTCTGAGGCAGGTTGATGACGGGGGTGAAGGTCTCGATACCGAAGGAGCCGATGTTGGAGACCGTGAAGGTGCCGCCGCTCAGGAAGTCGGGCGACAGGGAGCCGTCGATCGCGCCGCCGGCGAGGCGCTTGGCTTCGTCGGAGAAGGCCTTGAGGCCCAGGGACTGCGCCGAGCGAATGACGGGGACGAGGAGGCCACGCGGGGTATCGCACGCGAAGCCGAGGTGAACCTGCTCGAACTGCGTAAGGACGCCGTCCTCCAGGTGAGCGTTGAACACGGGGTACTTGAGGAGGGTGCGCGACACGGCGAAGCAGACCAGGTCGTTGAGCGTGATCTTGTTCAGGCCCAGTGCCTCGTCGGCGTTCTTGACCTTCTTGCGCATCGCGAGGATGCCGGCGGCGTTGGCCGTCGTGTTGAGGGTCAGCTGCGCGGTGGAGGTCAGGGACTCCATCATGCGCTTGGCGACGACCTTGCGCACACCCTTGAGCGGGGCGGAGGTCGAGGCACCGGGGAAGTCGGCCGCAGCGGCGGGGGCTGCGACAGCGGCGGCGGGGGCGGCCTCGGGCGCGCGGCCCGCGTCGGCGACGGACACGCGTCCACCGATGCCGGTGCCTTCGGTGGCGCTCACGCCAGCAGCGCGCGCGGCGGAGGTCAGGACCGGGCCGGCGGCGATCGCGGCGGCAACATCACGCTCGATGACGCGGCCGTGGGGGCCGGAGCCCTCGGAGATGGACGAGGCGTCGACGCCGTTCGAGGCGGCGAGGGCGCGGGCGCGCGGAGAGACGGCGCCGGTAGCGCGCTCGGTCGCGAACGCGGGGGCGGCGGCCTGCTCGGGGGCGGCAGCCTGCTCGGCGGGAGCATCGGCCTCGGCGGGGGCGCCGTCGCCACCGGGAACGAGGCCGGAGATGTCCTCCCCGGGCTCACCGACGATGATGAGCGGATCCTTGACGGGGACCTCGTCGCCTTCCTCCCACAGGAGCTTCAGGACGGTACCCTCAGCGGTCGAGGGCACCTCCATGGTCGACTTGTCGGTCTCAATGGACGCGAGCGTCTGGTCGACGGCGACGGTGTCGCCTTCCGCGATCATCCACTCGACGATGATGCATGACTCAACAGAGTTGCCCAGCTGGGGCATCACCACGATGGTGGCCATGTAATTCCTCCTAGACGATGCGCAGCTTCGTGCGCTCGGCCAATTCCTTGATGGATTCTTCGGGGATCTCATCGTCGGTGATGATTCCGGTGACCTCGTCGATCCCCATGAAGCTGACGAAGCCGGCTTCCCCATACTTGGAGGAGTCGGCGAGCAGCCACGTCTGTTGTGCGCGGGTGCGCATAATGGAACCGACCTGTCCACCCTCCACAAGTTGGGTGGTCAGGCCGCGATCAACGCTGAACCCGTCGGTCCCGAGGAACGCGACGCGTGCGTTGAAGTCATTGATGGCGCGCTCTGCGACCGGTCCCACGAGGGACTCGGACTCGGCGCGGAAGTGCCCACCCGTCAGCGTGATGTTGAGGCTCGGGTTGGAGCGGGCGTTAGCGAAGACAAGCACGGAGTTGGTCAGGACCTGCACTCCGCGCTTGCCGGTCAGGTACTTGACGATGAGGGCGCAGGTGGTGCCGGCCTCGATCATGACGCGATCATCGTCGTGGATCATGTCGGCGGCGGCGCGAGCAATGCGTTCCTTGACCTCGACGCGATCGTTTTGGCGCAGGTGAATATTGCGGAAGGTGGTGGGGCGCGCGCCGCCGTGGGTGCGCACGAGGTATCCCTGCTCGTCGAGGGTCTTCAGCGAGGCGCGCACGGTCACGGGCGAAACACCCAGATCGGAGGCAAGCTGCGCGACGCTCACCTCACCCTCCCGGGCGAGGCGATCCAGGATGTAGTTCGTGCGTTCTTCTGCACGTCCCATGGGGCACCTCTTCGTGAATCAGCGACAATCCTTGTCGCTTTATCTTTCGTTACGTCAAGAATAGTCACTAAAACGAAAGTATGCAACATCACGCAACTCATTGATACACCCGTCCAGCCAGGGCGCACAAACGTTCAAGGGAACGCCGCCTATTTGTCGCTATTCAATGGTATTGCAGGGATAAATGCGCTGGTGGGTGACCCGGCCGGGCCACCCACCAGCTATGAAACTCTCACTCCACGCCAGGGCTCTCATCCGCTCGAAACGAAAACGAAACGAAAGCGCTCGTCACTCGCAGCACAAGCCCATCACTGGCGCGGCAAACGGGCTTTACTCCCCGGGCTGACGAACGCCCACCGTGAGGAGCAGGTTGCCGTACAGGCGCTGCTCGCCCGTCGCAACAATGATGCCCACGTTCTCGTCACGCGCGGCATCGTAGAAGTCCCAGCGGGAAATTTCCCCGAACTCAACGCCGGGCAGAGCCGCGCGGAACTCGTCGTGGATCGGGATCTCCACCGGCTCGGCGTCGGGCGCCGGGGTCATGATCTCGGCACGCTCGATCGGAATCGTGCGCTTGAGAACGTCGAGGACCTGGCTGACATCCAGCAGACCCGGAGCGAGGTTGAGGGAGATGAGTTCGCAGCGCGGGTTCACACCCGTCGTGTGCGGGTAGTTCGCGTCAGCCAGCAGGATCTTCGAGCCGTGGCCGGCGGCCGCGAGCGCGCGCAGGAACTGCGGGTGAGTCATCGGACCATAGAGCATGAACGTGCCTTTCTTACAGGTGTGAACTGGCCCGGATGACCAGCTCGGGGTCGAGAACAATGTCTTGGGAGGGTCCCCCGCCCATGAGCGAACGCACGAGGCGCACCGCAGTGCGCCCGAGGCGGTCGAAGGGCTGGTGGATCGTCGTGAGCGGGGGTGCGTAGGAGTCCGCGCCGTCGATGTCGTCGAAGCCGACCACGCGCACGTCGCGTGGGACCACTCCCCCACGCTCGTAGATGTAGCGCATCGCGCCCAGGGCCAGCTGATCGTTGGCTGTCTGCACGCCCTCGGGCAGCCGCCCAGCCGCACGCATCACATCGTAACCGTCGCGCGAGTCCCACGAGTCGGGCTGAAGCACGACGGGTTCAATACCGTACCCCTCGCATGCCTGCTCGTAGCCGAGCCGGCGCATCTGCGCGTCCGACCAGCCGGTGGGACCACAGATGTGAACGACGTCGGTCAGTCCCTGCGCAAGCAGGTGTTCGGTAGCCAGGCGCGCCCCACGCACATTGTCGACGGCGACCGTCGAGATGCCGTCGAGCCCCTTTTCGCTCGTCAGAACGAGGACGGTCGGGAAGCGCTTGCCCGCCTCGATCGCGACGTCGATCGTCGGGTCCTGGCCGCCCAGGATGATGACTCCATCGACGTCGAAGGGAGCGAAGTCATTGCGCAGCTGCCCGTCCGGCCCGTACGCGTAGGACAGGGACACGTGGTACCCGGCCTGCGACGAGGCGTTGAGGATCGACAGGAGCACACGCCCGTGTCCGTGGAACATGGGGGCGGCCAGCACGACCTGCAGGACGTTCGTGCGCTTGGCCGCGAGCGCGCGCGCCGCGTAGTTGGGCACGTAGCCCAGCTCGTCGACCAGCTTGGAGATCCTCGCCCGCGTCTTTTCTGAGACCTCGGGATCCCCGCGGACGACGCGCGAGACCGTGTTGGTCGAGACGCCCGCACGCCGCGCGATGTCAGCGAGCGAGACTTTCTTAGCTGCGGGTCGGGACGTGGACATGGGTCGCTGCACTGGCTGCGATGACGGAGGCGCGATCTTCCTCGGCGAGAGCACCGATGGTTTCGAGCTGCGCCAGGAGAGAACCGAAGGTCGAGGCCTCGATGGGGCCGCGCACGACGGTGACACCCGAGATCTGGGCGGTCAGGTCGCACAGCAGGCGGTTACGCGCGCCGCCGCCCACGAGGTTGAGCTGGTCGGGGGCCCTCCCCGTGGCCTCGGTCAGCTCGCCGATCGCGCGGGCGTAGCGACGGGCGAAAGACTCGATGATGACGCGCACGTACCCGGCCATGGAGTCGGGGCGGGCCGCACCCTGGGCGTCCAGGGCCTCGTCGATCTTGCGCTGCATGTCGCCGGGGGTGGCGAAGGCTTCCTCGTCGGGGTCGAAGGTGCCCGAGGCGGCGGGCAGCTCGCGGGCCTGCGCGACCAGCTCGTCGGTGTCGGTGGGTGTGCCCTCGCGCTCCCACTGGCGCTGGATTTCCTGAAGGATCCACATGCCGGTGATGTTGAAGAGGGGACGCACTCCCCCGTCGGTGCGGCCTTCGTTCGTAATGCCGAGGTCGAAGGCCGCGTCGCTCATGAGGGGCTTGTCCTCGATGGCACCCAGGACCGACCAGGAGCCGCAGGACAGGAAGTAGGCGCGCTTGCCCTCCTCGATGGGCAGGCCATGGACCGCGCACGCGGAGTCGTGGGCACCGCCGCGCACGACGGTGAGGGTCTCGAGGCCGGGGACCGTGCAGGGACCGACGACGGTCCGGTCGGCGGACAGCTCGCCGAACCAGCCGCGCGGGATGCCGAGACGGGAAAAGACCTCGTCATTAAAGTCGCCGCCGCCCGGGGTCAGCAGGCCCGAGGTCGAGGCAATCGTACGCGACCAGCCGACGACGCCCGTCAGGCGGTACGCGAAGTAGTCGGGCAGGAAGAGGGCCGCCGCGACACGCTGGGCGTCAGCGGGGTTTTCCCGCAGGTAGGCGAACAGCTGATTCGCCGTGTTGATCGTCGCCGGCTGATTACCGGTCAGGTCGAAGAACTCGCGGTCGCCAATACGCTCGCGGAAAGCATCCAGGGTGCGCGCGGTGCGCTCGTCACGGTAGGCGACGACATCGCCGACAAGCTCGCCATTTCCGTCGAGGGGAGCCCAGTCCACGCCCCACGTATCGATCGAGACAGCGCGCGCGTCAGGGAAGCGTTCGAGGGCCTTCTTCAAGCCGGTGATCGTCTCGGCCTCCATCGTGGCCACGTCCCACGTGAGGGTGCCATCGTCCCGGCGGCGCGCCTCGTGCTTGAAACGGTGGATGTCCGTGACATCCAGGCGGCCATCGCGTAGCGTTCCGGCGAGGACTCGTCCGGACGCGGATCCAAGGTCAACAGCAAGTACGGTGGTCATTGAAGGTCTCCTCCAGATACGCCCTGGGTCGGCGTGTCCCGTCGTTGGGTTCTCGTGCAGCTTTCCTCATCGGCGAGGCCGGGGCTGCGTCCCGGGAAAAGAGCCCCGAGGGGGTGGCCCGGTCGGGCCCGGGGAGAGAGGACACCCGAGCCCGACCGGGAGTTGCATCAGCGGTACATCGGACCGAAGGTGTCGCAGGCGCGGAAGTCCGCGGCCTCGAGGGACTCGGTGCCGAACAGCGACCACGCCTTGGGACGGAAGATCCGCTCCTCGGGGACGTTGTGCATGTTGACCGGGATGCGCAGCATCGAGGCCAGCGTGATGAGCTGACCGCCGATGTGGCCATAGGAGATCGCACCGTGGTTGGCGCCCCAGTTGTTCATCACGTCGTAGACGCTCTTGAACGCGCCCTCACCCGTCAGGTTCGGGACGAACCAGGTGGTGGGCCACTCGATGTTGGTGCGCTCTTCGATGGTGTAGGCGACCTCGTCGGGCAGCTCGACCGTGTAGCCCTCGGCGATCTGCAGGACCGGTCCGAGGCCGCGCACCAGGTTGATGCGGCACATCGTCACGGGCATCTCGCCGGAGGTGCGGAAGTGGGTCGAGAAGCCGCCGCCACGGAAGTAGCCGGTCGACGCCGGGTGGAAGGTCGTGGCCTCGAGCGTGGCGTCGCGGTCCTCCTCGGTCAGCTCGTACCAGGGCTTGATAACGTTCTTGCCGTCGCACACAGCCTTGCCGGCGCCGTCCAGCGTGGTCGAGCCGGAGTTACGCAGGTCGAGCAGACCGGCGGCAGCGCGGCCCTCGGGCTTCCAACCGGTGGCCTTCTCGATGGACTCGGGGCTCCAGTAGGTGCGCACGTCGGAGAAGATCTGCGGCGTGTTGGTCAGCAGGTAGCCGAACAGCATCGAGGCGCCGTTGAGCGAGTCGTTCTCGGTGGCCACGACGGAAGGCTGGCGAATGCCCGTCCAGTCGAAGTTCGTGTTGAGGATGGTCTCCAGAACGTCGCCGTTCGGGAAGTGGTCCGTCCACTGGCGCTGGCCCTGGAAGCCTGCCGCAATGGCGCCGTGGCCGCCGGCCTCTTCCTCAAAGCCCAGCTCGGCCAGGCGCGGGTTACCGTGCATGAGGTCGCGGGCGATGAGCGTCATCTTGGTGACGAACTTCCACCAGTCCTCGTGCTTCTCCGGGTACTGCCACTCCGGCGGGTTCCAATCCTTGCCCTGCTTGAAGTTCTCGCGGATCCACTGGTACGCCTTCTCGTACTCCTCGGGATCGTAGATGCCCTCATCGATGCGGCGGGTGAACTCGGACATGTCGATGTACTCGTTGCGCATGCCGAGGTAGGAGCCGAAGAAGTCGGGGTTGACGACAGAGCCGGCAATACCCATGGAGACGGAGCCCATGGACAGGTAGGCCTCGCCCTTCATCTGAGCGACGGCCAGACCGGCGGTCGCGTAGTCGAGGAGGCGGGTGCGCACGTCCTCGGGGATGGAGGTGTCGTCAGCGTCCTGCACGTGCTCGCCGTAGATGCCGAAAGCGGGGATACCGATCTGAGCGTGGCCTGCCAGGGCGGCGGCAAGGTACACGGCGCCGGGGCGCTCAGTACCGTTGAAGCCCCAGATGGCGTGCGGCATTGCGGGATCCATGTCGGTGGTCTCCGTGCCGTAGCACCAGCAGGGGGTGACCGTCACAGTCAGGCCGACATTGTTCTCGCGGAACTTGGCGGCGCAGGCCTGGGCCTCATGGACGCGGCCGATCGTGGTGTCAGCGATGACGACCTCGACGGGGGCGCCGTCCGGGTAACGCAGGTTGGAAGAAAAAAGCTCGGCGACGGACTTCGCCATGTTCATGGTCTGCTCTTCGAGCGACTCACGAACGCCCTTACGGCGGCCGTCAATAGTGGGGCGGATTCCGATGCGGGGGTGGTTTGTCATTATTCCTTCATCCCTCATGATGACGTCGATGTCGGAGCGCGGGGGCGCTCGCCCCCTCGGATCCTTCGGATAAAAAGTGCCGGGCCCGCGGGCCCCACCCCACCCTCGTGGAGCGGGACCCGCGGCGGGCCACCGGTTCAGTGTGTGACGTCCCCGGCCCCGGCCTCGTGCCCGATGGAGCTATCGGCTCACTCGTACAGGTTCGCCTTGATGTCGGGGTCGTCGATGTTGGTCTTGTCGTACCACGCGAAGCCCGAGTCGATGACCTTGGGCAGCTCACCCTTGTTGATGGCGACGACGGCAGCCTTGACCGTGTAGTAGCCGATCTTGACGGGCGACTGGGTCACGGCGCCAGCCTCGGTGCCAGCCTTGATGGCGTCAATCTGGGTCTTACCGGAGTCGAAGCCAACAACCGTGACCTCCTTGCCGGTCTCCTGCGAGCCCTGGACGATACCGGAGGCGGCGGCCTCGTTGGAGCCGTACATGCCGACGATGTCGTCGTTGGCCTGGATGATGGCCTTGGAGGTGTCGGCGGCCTTGGTGACCTCACCGGCGATCTGCTCGTCGAGGAGCTTCAGGTCCGCGGGAGCGTTGGCCTTGAAGTACTCCTTGAAGCCCTCGCAGCGCTGCTTGCCCGTGGTGGAGGTCGAGTCGTGGCAGACCATACCGACCGAGCCCTTCTTGCCCTTGAGCAGCTCGATCATGTGCTTGGCGGCCTCGGCGGCGGCGGCCTTGTTATCCGTCTGGACGGTGGTCACGGGGATGTCAGAGTCAACGCCGGAGTCGAAGGCGACAACCGGGATGCCCTGCTTGTTGATCTCGTCGAGCAGGTCGGCGGCAGCCTTGGAGTCGAGGGCGGCGAAGCCGATGGCGGCCGGGCCGGAGTCCAGAGCGGACTTCAGCTGGTCGGTCTGCTCGGTCACCTTGGTCTCATCCTGCGGGCCGACGAACTTGACCTGGTAGCCCAGCTCCTCACCAGCCTGCTCGGCGCCTTCCTTCACGGCCTGCCAGAAGCGGTGCTGGAAGCCCTTGGAGACGAGGTAGATGGTCTTGGTGCCGTCGCCCTTGACCGCAGCCTTCTCCCAATCCTGAGCGTTGGCAGAGGTGTCGACCTTGGTCGCACCCGAGGAGTCACCGGTCTTGGTGTCAGTCGCGGGAGCGGAGGAGTCCGACGAGGTCGTGCAGGCAGCCAGGCCCAGGGCCATGGAGCCGACAGCGGCGGCGGCGAAGATACGTCCGATGGGGCGCATTGGTATTCCTTTCGTGGGGTGGCGGGGTCATTCCCGCCCTTGGGTGTGTGGACCGACGTCGGTCCACGATGGGTGAATTGAATGGGTAAGAATCAGGCGGCGTTCTCGCGAACGCGGCGGATGTTGTCGATGACAACGGCGAGCAGCAGGACGATACCGGTGACGACGAACTGCCATTCGGCGGCGATACCCATCATCGTCAGGCCCTTCTTCAGGGTCTCCATGATGATCGCGCCAACCAGGGCGCCGGGGATCGAGGCGCGACCACCCGACAGGGACGTACCACCGATGACGGCCGCGGCGATGACGTTGAGCTCCATGCCCACGCCCTCAGCGGGCTGGACCAGGCCACCACGCGAGGAGTAGAGGACCGCGCCAATAGCCATGAAGGCACCCGCGACGACGTAGATGATGATCTTCCACAGGCGGACGTTGACGCCGGAGAGGCGGGTGGCCTCCTCGTTGGAGCCGATCGCCAGGGCGTAGCGGCCCAGGAGCGTCTTGTTCATGAGGAAGGTCGCCAGGACCGTGAGGACCAGGAAGATCACGATGGCGTTGGCCACGCCCGGGATCACCTTGCCGGCGGCGATGGCCTTGTAGCCGGTGTTCGCGATCACGATGGAGGACTTGTTCGAAATGATGAGCGCCAGGCCTCGGGCGACCATCATCATCGCCAGCGTCGCGATGAAGGGAGGCAGGCCCAGGATCGAAACGTTGAGGCCGTTGATGAGGCCAATCGCCATGCCGACCAGCAGGGTCAGGAGCAGGCCGAGGCCGAGGGGCAGGTTCATCTTGTCGCCCGCCAGGAAAATACCGGCCATGACGGCCACGAGGCTCATACCCGTACCGACAGACAGGTCAATGCCGGAGGTCGCGATGACGAAGGTAGCACCCAGCGCCATGACGCCCGTGAAGGCCGACTGCAGGACGATGTCCAGGTACACGTTCATGGTCGCAAAAGTAAAGTTCGGCACAGCAACGCTGAAGAATGCCAGGACCACGAACAACGCAACTGTGACGAGCAGCAGCTGCATGTTCCTCTTCAGGAAGGCCGCGACAGGCGACGGCGCCTCGAGGCCCTTATTGTCGACGACGGTGCTCACGCGTTTACTCCGTTCGCTTCTTCCTGGCCGACGGTGGCCAGTTCCATGATGTTTTCTTGGGTGGCTTCCTCGTTGTCGAGGGTGCCAATAATGCGGCCGTGGGCCATGACGGCGATGCGGTTCGCCAGGCGCAGGACCTCGGGCAGTTCCGAGGAGATGACGATGATCGCCTTACCCTGCTTCGCTAGGTTTTCAAGCAGCGTGTAGATTTCGTCCTTCGCACCCACGTCAATGCCGCGCGTGGGTTCGTCGAAGATAAGGACCTCAGAGTCACGCTCCAGCCACTTGGCCACGACAACCTTCTGCTGGTTACCGCCCGACAGAGAACGGACCTCGACGTCAACGCTGGGGGTGCGCGTGCGCAGCTTCCCCACGTACTCCTGGGCGACCTTGCGCAGCTTCTCCGTCGCGACGACCGACGCCTTGGTGAAGTGGTCCATGGCAGCCATGCCCGTGTTGAAGGAAATGTCCTTGTCCAGGAGCAGGCCGAACTGCTTGCGGTCCTCGGACAGGTAGCCGATGCCATGCTTGACGGCATCCGAGGCGCTCTTGATCGACACCTTCTTGCCGTGGACGTAGATGCTGCCCTCGGTGTGGGGATCAGCTCCGAACAGAGCGCGGGCTACCTCGGTGCGACCGGCACCAACCAGTCCCGCAAAGCCGAAGATTTCGCCCTTCTTGACCTCGAAGGAGACGTCGTGGACAACCTTGACTGTCGACAGGTTCTCGACGCGCAGGACGACCTCGTCGGAGATCGGCTTGGTGGTGGGGCGCGCGTCGGCGGGCACCTCGCGACCGACCATCATCTTGACAACCTCACGCATGGGCGTGGTAGCCGTCTCAACCGTGCCGACGTACTTGCCGTCGCGCAGCACGGAGATGCGGTTGGTCAGCTCGGTAAGCTCGGGCATGCGGTGCGTAATGAAGATCAGACCGATCGTCGGGCAGACAAAATCGCGCACGAGTTCAAACAGCGACTCGGTCTCGGTCGTCGTCAGAGGAGCCGTGGGCTCGTCCATGACGAGGATCTTTGAGTCGAAGGACAGTGCACGAGCAATCTCCACCATCTGCAGACGGGCGACCGGCAGGTCGCGACAGTAGGCGGTCGGATCGATCTTCATATTGAGGCGCTCGAACAGCTCGTAGGCGTCGCGCACCATCTTGCGATCATCAATGTAGGACCACTTCGAGGAACCCGGGCGACCGAGGTACAGGTTCTGGGCAACAGTCAGGTCAGGAACAATGTTGAGTTCCTGGTGGATGATCGACAGGCCGAGGTCACGGGCGTGCTCAGGCGACTGAATGTCAACCTGCTCGCCCTGCAGCCAGATTTCTCCGCCCGGGTCGGCCTTGTGAATACCGGTGAGCACCTTCATGAGCGTGGACTTACCCGCTCCGTTCTCACCGCAGAGACCCAAGACTTCACCGGGGCGAAGGTCGAGGTCCACGTCGGACAGCGCCTTCACGCCGGGGAACGTCTTCGAGATCCCCTTTAGCTCTAGTAAGTTCGTCACTTCTCACCCCTTGGGTACCAGTAACTTCTCTGTTTCTGGAGTTTGCTCCCTCGTTTTCGTTAACGCTAACGGAAACGCATCCGAAGGAACGCCCTCTTTGGCGTCCCCCCAAGAGTAAGTCATCAGACGAGTCCGCGCGAGTTAAATTAGCTCACACGTAACCGAATTGAAATTTAATTGAGAGTCGATAAACCTTACAATTCCGGGCTTTCTAGCACATTGTCGCGGACGGTTCGTGCGACACCGTCGAGCCACTCCTGATCGACAAGACACTGCCCGAGCAACACCTTCCCGCGTGTCGGATCGTGAGGAATCCCCTCCCTCTCCCACTCAAACACGCCCCGACCTCGTACGGTTGTCGGAAAAGTTCCGTGAACGTTCACGACGCGCCACCACGGGACACCACCACCCCAATCATGCATGATCCGCCCAACAACGCGCGGACCGGTCCCCACCGCGCGCGCGATCATCCCGTAGGTCGCCACCCGCCCCGGCGGAATCTCCTCTACAACGCGCAACACGATTTCTACCAGTTCCTCGCGCACTCCCCCACTCCTCTCTCGCCGATCCCGACAACGCAACCACAGCCTCGTCCCCCAGGCCCGGGCGCACCCACGGCAGGCGCGCCCGGAGTACGCACC
>FLSB01003065.1_pt1 | contig 12847 bp, 13 predicted proteins | sample 1550551 | NCBI WGS metagenome assembly FLSB01 (sample SAMEA4031774, study PRJEB14383) | metagenome | biome: human; feature: oral; material: saliva | place: Philippines | collected 2014 | reverse complement strand
CGTGCAGAAGTTGGAGATCAAAAAGTTCTTTGTGCATTATCTGGTGGTGTAGACTCATCAGTTGTTGCTGCTCTATTAGATAAAGCAATCGGAGACCAACTTATCTGTATGTTCATCGATCACGGTTTACTTCGTAAAGGTGAAGCTGAAGCTGTAATGAACACATTCAGTAAAGAAATCGATGGTGGATTCAACATGAATCTTATTAAAGTCGATGCTAAAGACAGATTCTTAGGAAAACTTAAAGGTGTAAGCGATCCAGAACAAAAACGTAAAATCATCGGAAATGAATTCGTTTATGTATTCGATGAAGAATGTGCTAAACTACACGATGTTCCATTCTTAGCTCAAGGTACTCTTTACACTGACGTTATTGAATCAGGAACTAAAAATGCTCAAACAATTAAATCACACCACAATGTAGGTGGATTACCAGAAGACATGCGTTTTTCTCTAATCGAGCCACTAAACACTCTATTCAAAGATGAAGTTCGTGCATTAGGAAAAGCTCTTGGTCTACCTCACGAAATTGTTTGGCGTCAACCGTTCCCAGGACCAGGTCTTGGTATTCGTGTTCTTGGAGAAGTAACAAAAGAAAAACTTCAAATTGTTCGCGACAGTGACTTCATCTTACGTGATGTTATCGCTAAACGTGGATTAGAAGGAGAAATCTGGCAATACTTCACATGTCTTCCAGACATTCGTTCAGTAGGAGTTATGGGAGATGTGCGTACATATGACTACACAGTTGCAGTTCGTGCTGTAACAAGTATCGACGGTATGACAGCAAGCTGGGCTCATATTCCATTTGAAGTTCTAGAAGAAATCTCAGCTCGTATCGTAAACGAAGTTGCTCACGTTAACCGCGTAGTCTACGACATTACTAGTAAGCCACCAGCAACTATTGAATGGGAATAACTGATATTACAATAAAAAGGCTTTGAAATCAATGTTTCAGAGCCTTTAAGAAAATAATCGCAAACAATTTGCAAACAAAGGAGAAAATTATGGCTACTAATGAATTAAGAAATCGAGCAAACTGGCAAACTATAAGTGGAGCTGCAGCATTAGATGCAGAATCTAAATTTCACTTAGCCCTTCAAACAGCTTTAGACGGAGTTTATCCAGGTAAATTTCTTGTAGATAGACATCCTAAAGAATTTGGAGATATTTATTCCACATACAACTTACCTCAAGAGATTTTAGATGAAATATATAATATTGATGTAACAGAGATTAAACCTAATGGAAAACCAAAATATTCTTGGGGAATCAGTATGGACTTTGCTATTAGAAATTTGGAAAATGGAAAAATTCTTTTCGGAGAAATAAAAAGACAAGATGGTTGGGTAGAGGGTACAGAAAGCTCTGCCGGTAGAGGAAACGCTCACGAAAGAAGTACTAAGTACTTTACCCCAGGTTTATCTAGAATAATTCGCCAAGCAAGTAATTTGCCTGATGAAATTTTGCCATTTTGGGTCGTATATATTGGAGATATAACACGTGATCCCAAAAGAAACAGAGAAATTGCATTTTGGTTTCAAGAATATACTAAAAATTATTTTATGTGGAGAAATACAGATAATGTTGGCTCTCTATTAGATTTTTTTGAAAATAATTTACTTCAGTATCTTTTATAAAATAACAAATAACTAAAAAAATCTTTAAAGTGATAAAAACGCATAATATCAAATGTTCTAATACATTGATATTATGCGTTTTTTATAAGATAATTTACTACATTTACTCTTCAGATTAAATTTTTATTTTATTGATTATTGATTTCATGTTGAGATAATATTTCTATTTTAGATTCTGGAATTTCAAGCCCCCAATTATCCCAACCTACAAAATTTTTTCGTGCGAATAACTCTATCTTTTTTTGTTCCGGAAACATTTTTGTTATTCCATCAATAACTTCTTCAGGCTTTTCGCTATGCTTCCCTCTTTTTAATGAAACTAACTGGCGTACATTTCTAGCACCTCTAGGAGTTGGGAACTTCCCACGTTTAAATGCAAGGACAAATTCTGTTTGAGACAAAGTATAACGTCCAGGATTATGAATCTGTTTGTCCCAAACAAATGCTACTGTTTTATACTCAAAACCCCAAGCCTCTCCTAACTTAATAGAATTAGCCATTTGTGGGCCAGTAGTCCACATAAACAATATACAATCATCTGCAGCGATTGACTTAACATCTAACTCCATTAGTTGTTTTAATTTTACAGTAGGATATTTGAAGTTAGCTGCACTAATGAATATATTTTTTTCAAACCCTATATTTTCAGACTTAATTGTTGATTTATCATACTGCATTTTCCCACCATAATCCCATGGTGGATCTGCATATATTACATCATATTTTTCTTCTGGTAGTACTGGGTAAAATTCATCTAAAGGATTAATTTTATTTTTTCTTTTTGCTTCTTTACTATATATAGAATAAGCAGTGATTTCTGTTTTCACCATAATTCCTCCTATTTTAACTAATTATACCATTATATCATAAAATAAGAATATTAAAAATCCTTAGTGTATTGATTTTTTATATATTGCCTTTTTATAATATTTTTCTCTATATTTAGAACATTATTCAACTTATTAGCAACTTCTCGATTCATATTTGGATACAAATGCCCATAAGTTCCTAATGTGGTTTTAATATCTTCATGCCCTAACCTATCACGAATTACAAGAGCATTTTCTCCTAATGAAATTAAAAGACTTGCATGTGAATGCCTCAAAGCATGAGTTTTAATTCTATGTACTCCAGCAAGTTTTGCATGACGTGTTATAATATGACTTGTTGCACTTTTATTTGTTGGCAATCCATTATATGAAAATACAAAATCTGTCGCAATATTTTTTCTTTGAATAACTTTCCATTCACTCAAATAGCTTAGTGTCATATCGTCTAAGGCAATAATTCTATTACTAGCTAATGTTTTTGGTTCTGTTATGTAAAACTCATTAGAAGTTTTATAATACATGTTTTTATTAACTTCTAAAGTTTTCTCTAAAAAATCAATATCACCCCATTGTAAGGCTTGTGCTTCCCCTATTCTAAGACCTGTCATGAAAAGAGTATAAATAAGAGTAAAAGCAAATCTATCATAATAGTCACTAATATCAAAAGTTGAAAAGACCTTTTCAGCTTCTTCTTTCGTCCAAAAATCCACCTTCTGTCTTACTTTTTTTACATTACCTACTTGCTTAGCGATATTCTTTTGAAGTAATCCTAGTTTTACAGCAAGGTCTAAACTCTTTTGAAAAAGCCCATGTATTGCCCTAACGTAACCTGATGAATATTTAGCTGAAAGGTTATTTTGCCATTTCTTTACCATTGGAGCATTTATATCTTTTAATTTACGATTAAAAAAATAATTTAAATGAATTTCCATTGAAGATAATCTGTTTTCAAATGTTTGTGGTTTGACTGATTGTTTATAGTCTGGTTTGAAATATGTCTTGTAAAATTCTCTATAAGACATGGTGGAATTTTTCTTTACTGCTGAATCTGAAAAATCATTCATATAGACTTCATATCCTTTTTTTGCTTCTAGCTGGCTTTTATATCCCCGTCCCCAATGTTGTATCCTTTTCCCATGCTCATCATAGCCAAGACTGGCAACAAAGTACCATAAACCCGATTTTTTATCTTGATATACATGAGGAATTTTAGGCATGATTTTTTCCCTCTAATTCCTTTGTATCAATAGGAAACCCTAAAATATGTTCTACTGATGATAATGGTACACGTCCTAATCGTTTAGAAGAGTAATAGCCATAACCTTTATTTACTAGGTATAATTTAGCTCGACGAACTATATCAGCCGATTGTGACGGACCGAATCCCATTTTCTGAAGTTCATGTTTTGTGATGGTTTGCATACTGCTTACCTCCTTTTTTTGTTATATTGCTCAAAAATAATAATATTTTCAAAGTTCTCGTTTTCAATTTTATAAGTTTTAGTATAATGTGGTTCAATTCCTATCAGATCTCTTGCCGATTGATAAGGCATTTTGATTCTCTTAGGGTACTTTATGCCCTTGCTTTTTCGATATATTCTAATTCCTTTAGGATAAAGCCATAATCGACTTCCTTTTATATATTTTTTTTTCTTAGAATCAGTATCCGAAAATTCCGCATTAGTTAGATATGCTGATAGGTATGCACCTATGTTATCTATGTTTTTTAATCTTTCAATTCTACAAAAGCCAAGCCCCCATATTTGTTCAAACTCTTGACATGGTATGTAAAGATTGGCAGAATTGCTCTTTAATAATAAATGAAGATGAAAACCGTGCCATTCAGAAATATCTTTGCTGTTTACTCCATGTGGCTCTAAAATGGCGATATAATCTAGTTTTTCTCTATACTTGTAATTTAATCTCTTAATAAATTTATTGAATTCCTTGTAAATACTTTTAGGTTGCTTAGCTATTTTGGTATCTCTAAATGTTAAAGTTGCCCAAAGCTCATTTTTATCCCCTGAAAAATTTGCATTTATTAAATATCTTAATTTCTTCATTGTCTGTTTGAGTGAGTTCTCGCTCTGATTTCTTGTTGTTGTGTGTTCGTAATATTTAATCTCTCCTGTTGATTTAATAACATAACGCTCAGAATCAATCTTCAATATATTATTTTGTCTATTTGATTTCTGTAAATACTGTACCTCATATATATCATTCATAATTGTAACAGTAACAAAATCATCAAGATGAATTGAAAAATCTTTGCTATCGTCCATACGAACACCTCGCTTTTGATTCTTCAAAATTCTCTTATTGTTTAATTAAAAACAAGCCAATTATCAAAAATCGTTCCGATTTTTGAAGACCCTAAAAAGTTATTGATGGTCGCTCCGCTGCTCATCAACAACTTTTTAGAGTGACATTAGGACATATTTTCAAGAATAGCTCTATCCAAACATTCCAGATAATCTCCTCTATTTTGTGGAAGTAAAGGTGCTTCAAAATAAACTGGTTTTGTGTGTTTACCTTCAATCATGATATGACCTGCCCCTATTTCTTTCACAGTCTGAAATTCAGCATCAGTATTTCCAAAAAGCATTCTGCGACCGTCACTTGTCATATTGCCCATACCGATACGCACGCCAAATTGATCTCTTTGCTGCCCTGTTAACCCATTATTTGAGTTAGAAGATATATCTGGACGTTGCATAATCAACACTATCTCTATTCCCACCATACGTCCTTTTAGAAGCAAGTTATTAAAGTACCCAGTAATTTCTTTTGCAACTTTAGGATTAGCAGTAGATAGGACAGCCGAAAATTCATCAATGATAACCACTAAAGGTTTAGCATTGTCAATATCTTTCCAAGTCTTACCGAAAGAGTGTTCATCATCAGTAAAATATTCGAAATACCTATGTTCCATCTCATCATTAACTTCTCTAAGCACTCTTGCTATTTCATTCTCTGATACAGCAAGATTTTGAACTTTACCATATTTTTTTAAGTCTATTCTTCGACAAATGATTGCTAAATCCGCTGATTTTGGGTCGCACACATAAATGTCGCAACCTCCACCTTTACCTTTAATTTTTAGATAGTCAAGAATTAGCATTGTAGAAAGGTAAGTCTTTCCAGAATTTGTTGCACCACAAATAATAGTATGAGAAGGTTTTGAGAATTCCCATGAAATCTTTTCTGTTAGCTGTATATTATTATTTAGTGCTTCTCGGGAAGAAAAATCTAACCTGTTATCAGAGAAACGGTCAAATATGTACTCACAATAAGTATTATTATTTTCAATATCTTGCAAAGGTAAATCTAGTATAGCTTGAAAGTGATTTACAAATTGACCAGCCTTATCCGTGAATAAGTCAGCATTTTTTTTGAAGCGAATAAGAATTTTTTCAGCAGTAACTAAGTATCCAATTTCAGCAGATATATCGTCGTTATAAAGCTTATTATGAATAATGAATTTCCTGATTTTATAGTTCAAACTAACTTTATATCTATAAAAAACAAATCCCACACATAAAATAGTTACTGTTGCAAAGAATACAGTCAAAAAAATATATTTTGTATTCAAGAAATACTGAAAAATTAAAACTAAGGTCAGTACCAGTGTTATGAACAGTAAAGTTCTTTTCCTCAACAGAATCGGAGACTTAGAAAATGCGGTTATTATCTTATAATTACTATTCTTCATCATCAACAACCTCAATTCCTTCTGCTTTAAAAGAACAAGCAACATATTTATAGCTGTCTCCAGCAACATAAGTACTTCCTGTCAACCCTAAAAATTCAACTAAACAATTCTGAGGAATTACTTTTGAATCTGAAAACAGAGGTTTTTGATGTTCTATTTTTACGGTAAAACGTTCAAATTGTTTTTCTATTGCTACACATTCATAAGAATACCCAGCTACTGTTTCCGTTTTCTTACGCTTTCCATTCTCTTCAATATAAAGAAAATAAGGTTTTTGGTTAACTAGAATTTTCGCTCCTTTTATCGTCTCTTCTGCATTCAAAATCGGTCTAATCATTGTTAGTCCTCCTTTATATATATTTAAGTGTTGTAATTACTTCACGACACTATTATAAAATAAGTGTCGTGTTTTGTCAACACATAAAATTAAAATAAAAAAAATAGGCTTGAAGCCTAAATTTTTCCGTGACGCACTAAAAGAGAACCCCTCACTATCATTCTGATGACAAAAGAAGTGGTTACATAACTTGTTTCTGTATATAGAGGTAAAATCTTTTTTAACTCAGCAATACCATCAATAGTAGTTTGATTTACTTGTAAATCCGTTCGAGTTTTTGGGGCACTTCGTTCTTCAACTTGAGACCCAAATTTTAATACTTTATCCCAGTTTTTTTCAGCAGTAATTTTTTTCGAATCTAAATACGCTTGATTCACAACAAAGCCATTAGTAAGATGAAGATTATCAAATTCTCCAGTTGCTTTTATTTCTTTTTTAAGAGCATCGATACTATTTCGTGTTTCTATTGCTAGTCTAACAGCTAATCTCACTATATCACCACCTTTTTATTACTAATACTATTATACAAAAAATATTGTGTTTTTGCTACACATTATTTTTAACTCTGCAAACAATTTGCAAACAACAGAAATTAATTCTAATGAATTCTTATAAAAATAATTAGTATAAATCCTTAATTTTAAACTATATCAAACCTTGTCAATTTAGAAAACAATAGAATGGGAATAATGCGGTGCACATTTGAATTATTAGGAGTTTAACGCCGACATAATTCTTAGGTACAGCGTATACAACAAGAACTTTAATCTTAACGAACAAAGTGAGGTAAAGATTATTAGTTCTAACTGCTCATATGTTAAAATATATAGATTAAAAATTAGTTAAAACACTTTGGATTGTCTCCAAAGTGTCTCCAAAAAGACCTTATTAAAAACTATTGATAAGGTCTTTTTATTAAAATCTTTGATTTCTTACCTTATCTACACTAAAATATAAATATAAAAATAGGTAATCAAGAATAATACATTCAACACCTTATCTGTGTTATAATTAAACGGAATTATAATTTTAAGAGGAAAATAATATGGATTTAATAATTAAAAAAATAATAGACAAGAAAGAAAAAGAAATAATATCAAAAGAGGTCCTTTACGATCTTCCTGAATGGTTTGGTTTACCTGAAAGTACAAAAGAGTATATTGAAGATTCACAAGATAAACCATTTTTGGCTTGCTATGCAGATAATGAAGTTGCAGGTTTTATCGTATTAAACGCAACAAGTAAGGATACTGCAGATATTTTTGTAATGGGTATAAAGAAAAAATTTCACAGAATGGGAATTGGAACAAAACTAAACACAGAATTCGAAAATATGGCAAAAAATCTTGGATATTCTTACTCACAGGTAAAAACTGTAAAAATGGGACACTACAAAGAATATGATATTACTAATGAATTCTATATCGCAATGGGATATAAAGAATTAGAATGTTTTCCTACCTTATGGGACGAATGGAATCCATGTCAAATATATATTAAATATTTAGGGGAATAATACTTCAATAATATTTTATTTATAAATAAAATATTTTAGTATCTAAAAGCTCGATGAGTAAAAATAAAAGTAGTATATTCACCAAGAAACTTGATATAGTTTACTTTTAAAAACTAAATACAAGATAAATACAAATTTATACCCTGCCATTTTCCCCACCAATAATTCCCGATGGGAGATTTTTATTAAAATCTTTGATTTCTTACCTTATATATGCTAAAATATAAATATAAAAAGAGAGAGCCGTTTTAAAGACGGTGGCTCTGGTTTAGTTATTATATAACCATCTTACCTGCCAAAGTATAAAGATGGTTATTTTTTATTGTCTTTTTTTAATGCTACAATACATGCACTAACTACTGAAACAATCAATAGATTTATTCCAATAATCGTCTGTACAATTTCAATCTGACAAAATCATTGCAATTAAATTATGTTTATGATAAAATGAAATTATATAAAGAGAGAGCCGTTTTAAAGACGGTGGCTCAGTTATTTAGTTAAATTATAACCATCTTAACCTGCCAAAGTTTAAAGATGGTTATTTTTTCATCATATAAGTAACAATAGCTACAACCAAAGTCAAAAGTGCAATTACAAAAACCGCAAAATCTATCATTAGTTGGATAGCTTCGTACGTAGACATTCTCTACTCCTTCCGTCCAGATTTTAGTGTATGCGAGCATAGCACCATCCCCTTTCTTATTGAAGTAGCCACCATCTTTATCGAGGACTAATGCCCCCTAACTTCTCTCTCCAGTTTTGATTATATCAAATTAAACTATCATAATCAACTATTTATAAATACTAATATATCAACACTTCTTACTAAATAATTATACTTTTTATGCCCTGCCAATATAAAAAATAAAGTCGATACTTCCTATGATACCAACCACTCAGGATAGATTCTTCCCCTATTGAATGGGAGTAATGCGGTGTACATTTGAATTATTAGGAGTTTAACGACGACATAATTCTTAGGTACAGCGTATGCAACAAGAACTTTAATCTTAACGAACAAAGTGAGGAAAAGATTATTAGTTCTAACTGCCCATATGTTAAAATATATAGATTGAAAATTAGTTAAAACCCTTTGGATTGTCTCCAAAGTGTCTCCAAAGACCCTACCAGAATTTTTCTGGTGAGTTTTTTTATATTAAATTTTATTCTTCTATTATTTGATACTTTACGTGCTTTCTTAAGACCTGGTTGGAAACACTTTTATTTGAATAAGTTTCAATATCCGCTTAAAATAAATGTTTTCCAACATTTACAGAAAACGGAATTTCATCTAATTTGAATAAATTTCAGTTGAATGGTGTGAATTTTACTCTAAAAATACACGAATTGAGCTAGATTTTACCAAAAAGTTCACACCATTGGTTCAATTATTTTTTGTTACGTACGTTTTTCTTAGATGATAGACTTCCTAATGTATTTCTTATAGCATTTGAGCAAACCTCTGTTAAAGGTTCTCCTATTGCCTCCTTGTAATTAAATCCTAATAGTTGCATAGTCTTTAAAGTATCCTTATTAAGTAGAGTAACCAATTGTTTCATTGAATCTTCTTTCCCATCTTCAACATTAGTAAATGAAGATAGAAGAGAAATAATCCGTTCTAAAGTGTTGTGCAAATACTCAATATCTTTATCATCAATATGTACTTTTTCATATTCTTCTTTATATACCTGAGCAATTCTGATTGCCTGTTCCCGTTCCGAAAGTAACTTATTTACAATTTCATCATAAGTATTTCGTAATTTATCGGCGTTACGTTCTTCCTTTAATGATTGAATTTTACTATTTACTAGTGTTGTTGTTCCCTTAAATGTTAGAGTTCCCAACTCAATCCCTGCTTTTACTAAAGCTTCTGTAATATATGGCTCCATGCTATACCTCTGTTATTTCTTTTTATAATAATACTATTATATCATGAATCTACATTAAACATAATATATTTTTTAGTCACTATCCCTTCAGGCAAAAATACCGATTTTATGGTATAATAAAGGTAACGTTATATAAAGAGGTATGCCATGACTCTTGATATAAATAAAGAAGAATTAACAATTTTAGGGATTCCCTTTGATAATTTTTCAGATTTCGATACCGTCTGGTATGCTATTGGATCATCAATGATTAAAATAAGTTAAAACACTTTGGATTGTCTCCAAAGTGTCTCACAAAAAACCCCATCAAAAATCATTGGTGGGGTTATCTCATATCTAAAACTTCAAATTAAATAATCTATATCTTCTACAAAAAGTGTTTACAAAGATTTTTATTAGGAATATAATTAAGTGGAGTATCATAATAGCTACTTACACAATCAATTTAAAAAGGAGAACTACTCTATATGAATAAAAAACTTATAGCTATAATGTCTAGCATTATTGTTCTTTTATTACTTGCTAGTGGTCTTTATTATTTCTTTGGTTCTAACAATGGTTCTATTAAAGAAGAACATACTAAATACCTAGCTCTAATAAATGAAAGCCATGACTTCAAAGGAGGCCTTGCTGGATTAGAAACTTTAGATAATGACAAAGGACAAGAAGCTTTCAAAAATATTAAAACTGAAATAAAAATTGCTAAAGAATTAAAAAACGCTGACTCAAGTCTTGATAATAAAGACGTTGATGCTGCTAAAAAATCTTTAGAAAAAGTAGATTCACTTACTACTGATAACTCTTTTGATAAAGCTATCGAGTGGTTAAAAGAAGATGTTACTAATTACGAAAAAGCTCTTAAAGAAATCAAAGAAGCTAAGTCTGATGATATCAATTCAATATTAGATAAATACAAATTTAAACATAGTGCTTTAAAAGCAAAATTGAGTGAAGGTAAGGGAGAAACTAAATCTGATAATAGTAGTTCAAACTCTAGTTCATCAATTTCAGATAACGAAAATATACCTAGAGTAGGATTACAACAAGCACCAATTACTTACGGCGAATTAAAACGAGGAGTTCTCAATGATGGAGGTTCAGAAACTATAATTGGTAAACTTCTTTCTGAGGAACTTGGTGGTCCTGTTGCTAACTTCTCAAATGAACAAATAAGAGATGCTATCGCTAGATATAATGAAAAACATCCAACAGCAGGAGCAAATCCAGTTGCTAAAACCGAAAATCCTGCCGAAGATGGATATGCTTTAGCTAAAAAATATTATTCACAATGGGCTCCAAAAGTGACCGAGAATCCTAATTTAACTATAGAAGATCAAGGAAACAGGTATGTTGTTCATGGTGTACAAAAAGGTCCTAGTGCAGTTATCGTCTACGAAAATCCACACTTAGTTCGTATCGTAAATGCTCAAACAAATATATACGTAGAATTTTAATTCTAAAACTTCTCAATTATCATTTTTTGATATTGAGAAGTTTTTTCCATGTAAACTACTCTTTCTTCTATTGACGTTACATTTCTGTTATTCTATAATTAATTATGTAGAAAATGAAAGGAGAATTTTATGAATAATAAAACTATAATTTCTATTATTTTAATAATAGTTTCCCTACTTATTTGCTTTTTTGGATATACTCTTTATCAAAAGAAACAAGTTGAAACAGTTTCTGCAGAAAAACTAACTGCACTACACGAACTCACAAAAAAATTTAATGATGAAAATAATAGAAATAAGCGTCTGGAGTTATTAAAAGATACTCTTGATGAACAATCAAAATATAATTTAAATTCAAATAAAGATTCAAAAGTTCAAGATGAATTTAAAAATAGTATAAATACAATGCGTACTTATTTCCACAATGATTATGATAATACTCTAAAGAAATATACTATTTCAGATATTAGCAGTACTTCTGATAACAACAAAATTAATGACAGTAAGTCAAAATTAGATGAGTTAATAAAAACAATAGAAAAAGAAAAAGACTATACTTTTGAAACAGAAAAAGAAGCGCAAGAAAAACAAACTGAAATAGAAAAACTTGTGAAGAAATATGAAGAACGCGTAACCGAATTAAGTAAAAAAGAAAAAGAGCTAGAAAAAAGAAAAGAAGATTCTTCATTAAATATTGGTGAAAAATTTGTAGAAATGACTTCTACTCATTATGAAAATGAGTACTTTATTGTAGATGTTCCAGAAAAATGGTCTGGAAAATGGTCGATTAGTAAAACTGTAGACACTAAAAATCTTGGAACACCTTCTCAACCTGCAATAACTTATGCTTTTAGTCGTGCAGGAGATAATCCTATGTTTGGTGGCGGTGGACAAACCGTCCATGTTTTCCCTAACGGATTATCAAACAAAGCTAACAACATTAAAGAATGGACTAAACTTGGTTCTAATATTTATGTTGGAGTTGGTGCTAGTAGTGGTTTCTTTAACGAAAGAAATGAATCGTACTATAAGGATGAAATGGCTAGAATCAAAGCCAAATAACTAAAATCACCTCAATCAAAAACTTGATTGAGGTCTTTTTTATTCAAAATTAAAAAGTAGTCCTTGAAACTTAAGATTTTCAAAGACTACTGAATTTATTATCTTAAACCTTTGTCGTATGGAATACCAAGTGCTTCTGGAGTAGAAGTTTTCTTAGAAAATACGATAAGTGCAATAATTGTAGCTACGAATGGGAACATGTTCCAGAATGATACCGGAATTGGTAGGTCTGGTGCTAAGATAGAAACTTTCTCAGCGAATACTTTAGTTCCTCCGAAGAATAACGAAGCTAATGTGATTGTAATTGGGTTATATTTACCGAAGATTAATGCTGCTAATGCTAAGTATCCGAATCCGTATACTGTGATTGCTGCGTTGAATCCTTGAGAGAATGTAGTTGCAAT
>FLSB01002778.1_pt2 | contig 12857 bp, 5 predicted proteins | sample 1550551 | NCBI WGS metagenome assembly FLSB01 (sample SAMEA4031774, study PRJEB14383) | metagenome | biome: human; feature: oral; material: saliva | place: Philippines | collected 2014 | reverse complement strand
ACAAAAAGAAAACCGCGTAGCATTTCTGCTACGCGGTTTCTATACCTACGATAGATTATAGTGTAACCCATCGGTTGGGAGGCATATTATTTAGTTGTTTTTACAGCTGCTTTTGGAGCTTGTTGTGGTTGTTGTGCAATCACTTTATCAAGAAGTTCACGAATTTCTTTGTTTTGTGCTTGCAAATCAGCCACTTGATCCTCAAGAACTTTTACAGTTGCAGGGGATGCTTTAGGAGCTGTAGGAGCATTACCAATACCGATTGTTACACCAGCATTTGCCATTACGCTATGGTCACCACCATAAGCGGCACCAGCATGGATTAATAAATCAGGATTTGCATAATGTGCTACACCCAATGCAGTAGATGTTTTACCTTTGTAAGTACCAACAGCCGCCATAATTTGAGCTTTTTGACCTTCGTGGTATTCGATAGGTTTCAATGCTGCTAATGCTGCTGCATTAGCACCTACAACTTTAACATCGCGTTCTACGCTGCTAATGCGGCGAGAGTTTTCTGCGATTTGTGCATCATGTTGAACAAGTGTTGCATGATCTTGTAATGCAATGTTGGAAGCTTTCAAGCTATAATTTGCAGCTTCTGCTAATGTACTGATATCTTGAGTATTTTTATTTACTTGCAAGCCCAATACATTAACTTTTTCATTGTTTTCTAATGCAATCGCACCAATGTTCTTAGTTAATGTAACATTTTCATCAACTTTAGTGTTTACATCAGCAATGTCTTGAGTATTTTTATTTACTTGTAAACCTAATACACTAACCTTTTCATGATTTTCTAATGCTAGAGTACCAACAGCTTTAGTTAATTGTGCATTTTCATTAACTTGTTTAGCTACTTCAGTTACACGATTATCTACTTTAGTAATATTTGTAACATTAGTATCTACTTTAGCATTTAGAGTGTTGATGTTTGTTGTATTTGTATTAACTTGGTTAGTTACTTTACTAATATTGCTTGTGTTTGTATTAACTTGGTTAGTTACATTTGTAATATTAGTTGTATTTTGGTTAACAACATTATTGATATTAGCAATATTAGTTGTATTAGTATTAACTTGTTTAGATACGTCGTTAATAACTTTGCTATGTTCATCAACTTTGTTAATTACTTTTTGTACAGTTACATTAGTATTTTGAATTGCTTCAGCATTTTGTTTGATTGCTGCTTTGTTAATATTGATGTTTTCAGTATTATGTTTGATTGCTTCAGTATTAACAGAAACTTGGCTTTGAACATTTTTAATGCGTTCTTCGTTAGCATTTGCTTTTTGAGTATTAGCATTAACTTGTTCTTTCACTTTGTTTACATCAGCGCTTACATTTTGTAAGTTCTTAATTGCTTCAGTATTTTTGCCAACTTGATCTTTCAAACCAGATACATCTGTTTTGATATTGTTGATTACAACATTTTGGTTGTTAACTTTCACATCAATATCATTAACTTTAGTATCAATATTAGTTACTTTATTGTTAATATTAGTAACTTTGTTATCAATATTTGTAACTTTAGCATCAATATTCTTCACATCGTTTTTAACGTTAGTAATATTGTTGTTCACAATATTGATTTTTTGATCAACTTTAGCATTGATGTTTGTGATATCAGCTTTTACTACTGTTACATCAGCTTTAATATTGTTTACATTCTTTTCAACGTTAACAACATTAGCTTTAATGTTATTAATATTGGAAGTATTATTTTGAATGTTTACAGTATTAGCTTGGATGTTGCTATTTTGAGCGTTAATGTTTTGAGTAATATTTTCTACTTTTTGAGCTACATTAACGATTGTAGTATTGCCTTTACCAACTTGACCTTTCAAGGATTCGATAGCTTGAGAGTTAGCATCAACTTTACCAGTTAAGTTGTTAATAGCAGTTGTATTAGATTCAATACGACCAGTATTAGCATTTACTTTAGCAGTTACATCAGTTATGTTAGCTGTGTTACCAGCAACTTGTTTACTAATGTTTGCAATAGCTGTTGCATTGTTAGAAATGTTAGTTGTGTTATTTTTAACTTGTTTGCTTACATTAGCAATAGCTGCTGTGTTATTAGCAATGTTAGTAGTATTGTTAGTTACATCTGTGCGGATAGCTTTGATATCTGCAGTGTTAACATCTACTTTATTGCTGATATTTGTCACATTAGCTTTAATGTCAGTAATAGCTTTGCTATTATCAACAATTGCATTTGCATTAGCTTCAACTTTAACATTTACGTCATTAACTTTGTTGTTAATTGTGTTATTAATTACTGTATTGTTTTCAGCAATCTTAGCATCAATATTTTGATCTACTTTGTTAATGATTGTTTTGTTATTTTCGTTGATTGCAGTTGCAATGTTTTTATTAATAACAGTGTTGTTATTAGTAATGGCAGTGTTGATATCGTTTCTAATTACTGTGTTGTTTGCTTCAATCTTAGCATTGATTGTGTTTTCAACATTAGTAACAGTTGTACCAACTTGGCCTTTTAATGCTTTGATAGCATCTTCATTAGCACTAATACGTGTAGAATTATCTACAATATTACCTTGTAAGTAATCTAAACGTTGATCATGCCGATCTACGCGACCTTTCAAACCATCAATATCACCTTTAATGCCATCAACTTTTACATTTACCTTGTTGATAGTGTTATTAATAGTTTTATTGTTTTCAGCAATCTTAACATCTACAGATTTATCAACTTTGTTAATAATTGTTGTGTTATTTTCATTGATTGCATTAGCAATGTTTTGGTTAATTACAGTGTTATTAGCAGTAATCTTAGCATCAATATTTTGATCTACTTTATTAAGGATTGTAGTGTTGTTAGCTTCAATCTTGTTATTAATAGTAGATTCGATGTTAGTAATAGTAGTGCCAACTTTACCGTTCAATGCTTCGATTGCTTTTGTATTTTTGTCGATAGCAGCTTTGTTATCGCCAATGAACTTACGGTTTTCGATAGCAATTGTACCAGCTACATTGATGTCTTTTTCGTTTTGATCTACACGTTTTGTAAGACCATTTAAGTCACCTTTAAGGCCATCAACTTTTACGTTTACATTGTTGATAGAAGTTGTATTGTTCGCAATATTTGTAGTATTAACTTTAACACTATCTTCTACTGCTGTGATACGAGTAGAGTTATCTACAATGTTATCTTGTAAGTAATCTAAACGTTGATCATGACGGTCTACACGACCTTTCAAACCATCAATATCACCTTTAATACCATCAACTTTAACATTTACATTGTTAATTGTATTGTTAATTTCCTTGTTGTTTTCAGTAATTGCATTTGTGATATTTTGATTAATTACAGTATTGTTAGCTTCAATCTTGGCATCGATGTTTTTATTAATAACTACATTGTTTTCAGTGATTTTGTTATTAATAGTAGTTTCGATATTCTTAACTGTATTACCAACTTGACCTTTTAATTCATCGATAGCTTTTTTATTGTCGCCAATGAATTTACGGTTTTCAATTGCAATTGTACCAGCTACGTTGATGTCTTTTTCGTTTTGTTCTACACGTTTAGTAAGACCATTCAAGTCACCTTTAACACCATCAACTTTTACATTTACATTGTTAATAGCTGTAGTGTTATTAGCAATGTTTGTAGTATTGTTTGCGATGTTTGTAGTATTTTCAGTAATACGTTTGCTATTGTCAGCAATTGCCACTACATTAGCTTGAATGTTTGTAGCATTGTTAGCGATGTTAGTGGTATTATTTTCTACTTTACCATTGATATTAGTAATTTGGTTTTTAATATCATTGATCACTGTAGAAGATTTACCTACTTGACCTTTTAATTCATCAATAGCTTTTGCATTAACATTGATATTTGTAGTGTTGTTTGCAATAGCAGCTTTGTTGTCGCCAATGAATTTACGGTTTTCAATTGCAATTGTACCAGCTACGTTGATGTCTTTTTCGTTTTGTTCTACACGTTTAGTAAGACCATTCAAGTCACCTTTAACACCATCAACTTTAACGTTTACATTGTTGATAGCAGTTGTATTGTTAGCAATGTTAGTAGTATTAGCATCTACTTTTACATTAGTTGCATCAATACGTTTGCTGTTGTCTACAATAGCCTTAGCATTAGCATCAACTTTAACGTTTACGTTATTAATTGCTGTAGTATTTTTAGCAATATTAGTTGTGTTATTAGCAATATTTGTAGTGTTGTTTTCTACTTTACCGTTGATATTAGTAATTTGTTTCTTAATATCATTGATAACTGTAGAGGATTGACCTACTTGACCTTTTAACTCATCGATAGCTTTAGCATTGATGTTGATGTTTTTAGTGTTGTTTGCAATAGCAACTTTATTATCGCCAATGAATTGACGGTTTTCCATTGCAATTGTACCTACTACATTAATATCTTTTGCATTAGCTTTCACACCATCTTCAACTACAGAGATACGTGTAGAGTTATCAGCAATATTATCTTGTAAGTAGTCTAAACGTTGGTCATGACGATCTACACGACCTTTAAGGCCATCTAAATCACCTTTAAGACCATTCAAGTCACCTTTAACGCCATCAATCTTAACATTTACATCACCAATCTTAGTATTGATTGTGTTGTTGATTTGTTTGTTATTTTCATTGATTTTTACATCGATGTTTTTATCAACTTTGTTAAGAATTGTAGTGTTATTAGCATTGATTTTAGCATCAATGTTTTGATCTACTTTATTAATGATTGTTGTATTATTGCTGTTGATTTTATTATCAATATTTTGGTTGATAACAGTGTTGTTAGCTTCAATCTTAGTATCGATATTTTTATTAATAGTTACATTATTTTCTGTAATCTTGTTATTAATTGTAGTTTCGATATTTTTAATTGTAGTACCAACTTGACCTTTTAATGCTTTGATAGCATCTTCATTAGCACTAATACGTGTAGAGTTATCTACAATGTTGCCTTGTAAGTAATCTAAACGTTGATCATGACGATCTACACGTGCAGTAAGACCAGCTACATCACCTTTAACGCCATCAATCTTAACATTTACATCGCCAACTTTTTTGTTGATTGTATTGTTGATTTGAGTGTTATTTTCATTGATCTTTACATCAATATTTTTATCAACTTTGTTAATGATTGTAGTGTTATTAGCATTGATTTTAGCGTCAATGTTTTGATCTACTTTATTAATGATTGTTGTGTTATTGCTATTGATTTTATTATCAATATTTTGGTTGATAACAGTGTTGTTAGCTTCAATCTTATTATCGATAGTTTTATTAATTACTGTATTGTTTTCGTTGATTTTATTAGTAATTGTATTTTCGATATTTGTGATTTGATTGCCAACATGACCTTTTAATTCATCAATAGCTTTTTTATTAGCACCGATAAGTGTACGGTTTTCAATAGCAATTGTGCCAGCTACGTTGATGTCTTTTTCGTTTTGAGCAACGCGTTTAGTAAGACCATCTAAATCGCCTTTAACACCATCAATTTTTTGATCAACTTTAATGTTATTAGCATTAATCTTAACATCGATGTTATTGTCTACTTTATTAAGAATTGTAGTATTATTAGCTTCAATCTTAGCATCGATATTTTTGTTGATTACTGTGTTGTTTTCATTGATCTTATTAGTAATTGTATTTTCGATGTTAGTGATTTGTGTACCAACATGGCCTTTTAACTCGTTGATTGCTTTTTCATTATTGGAAATACGAGCAGAATTAGCATCAATACGTTTACTATTATCTGTAATAGCTTTAGCATTAACTTCAGTCTTAGCATTTACATTGTTAATGTTATTGTTAATAACTGTGTTATTTTTTTCAATCTTAGCATCAATATTACCATCTACTTTGTTGATGATTGTAGTATTATTAGCTTCAATCTTCTTATTGATTGTAGTTTCAATATTGGTAATTTGTGTGCCAACATGACCTTTTAACTCATCGATAGCTTTTTGGTTTGCACCGATAAGTGTGCGGTTTTCCATTGCAATTGTGCCAACTACATTAATGTCTTTTGTATTAGCTTTTACACCATCTTCTACAATAGAGATTCGTGTAGAGTTATCTGCAATGTTGTCTTGCAAGTAGTCCAAACGTTGGTCATGGCGATCAACACGACCTTTAAGGCCATCCAAATCACCTTTAACACCATTAACTTTTACATCAACCTTGTTAATTGCAACTGTGTTTGCTTCAACTTTATTGTTGATATTAGTGATGTTGTTTTTAATATCTTTAATATCTACTTGAACATTACCAATATTTTGACCAACTTTACCTTTCAAATCAGCAATATCTTTAGTATTGATATTAACTTGATTTTGAGTGTTAGCTACATCAGTTTTAATAGTTTTATTGTCTTTTTCAAGCTCCTGGATGCGACCTTCATGATTAACTAAAACTTTACCTTGATTATCAACTTTAGTGTTTAATTCAGTAATTGCAGTCGCATTTTTGTTGATATTTTTAGTGTTATTAGTAATGTTAGTAGTATTAGAATCAACTTTTGCACTTACATTATTAACTGTATTGTTGATATTTGTGATATCAGTTTTAACAGCATTGATCTTAGTATCAACATCATTATTTACTTTATTAATAATAGTTGTGTTGTTAGCTTCAATTTTAGAATTAATTGTTTTGTTAACTTCACTAATAATGTTAGTTTTGCTATCGTTGATTTTAACATCTACATTGTGATTAACTTCGTTGATAATCTTAGTGTTATTTTCATTAATCTTATTATCAATTGTAGTGTTAATATTATTGATTGTTGTGCCAACTTTACCTTTCAATTCATCGATGGCTTTTTTGTTCTCGTTGATAGCTTTTTTGTTATCACCGATAAATTTACGGTTTTCCATGATGAAAGTATTATTAGCATCAATATTTTGGGTGTTATTTTCAACTTTAGCAGTTAAATCAGCAATAGATTTACTATTATTGTTAACATTAACAGTTAAATTATCAATTGCTTTTTTATTGTTGTTAACTTTAATATCAACGTTGTTGATATTTTGATTGAGTTCATTTTTAACATTAGAAATGTTAGTGTTCAACTCATTTTTCGTATTATTGATATTTGTTTTAATATCATTAATCTTAACATCTACATCTTTATTAACATTATTAATAATAGTAGTGTTGTTATTTTCAATCTTCTCATCAACTTTATTCAAAATTGTAGTGTTATTATTTTGAACTGCAGTATTAATATTTTGATTTACTTGATTAATAATATTGGTATTATTAGCTTCAATATGTTTTTTTACACTAGCATCAATGTTAGTATTTACATTATTAACAACATTATTTGTAATGTTAGTAATTTTATTATCGATTTTTACATCAATATCGTTGTTAATTTTAGTAAATTTAGCGTCAATATTATTGTTAATATTTGTGATATCTTGTTGAATGTTAGTGATTTGAGTGCCGACTTTGCCTTTTAATCCTTCAATATCTTTGCTATTTTTATCAACTTTAGCGTTGATATTTGTAATATTAGCATTGATTTTATTAATGTCAGTTTTTACACTCTCAACCTTATTATTAACAGTATTAATATTAGTAGTATTGATATCTACCTTTTTATTTACAACGTTAATGTTATGTGTATTTTTCTTAACATTTTCAACATCAGTAGTTACAACTGTATAGTAGTTATTAATTACGGTATTACCAGTGGAACCGCCTTTTTTAGGGATTTGTTGTTGCTGCTGTTGTTGTGGCACTTGTTGTTGCCATTGTTGTTGCTGTTGTTGCTGTTGTTGTGGCACTTGAGGACGTTGACGTCGTTGTTGCTGTTGTTGCTGTTGTGGCACTTGTTGTTGCCATTGTTGTTGCTGTGGCTCTTGTTGTTGCCATTGTTGTTGCTGCTGTTGTTGTTGCTGTTGCTGTTGGTCTAATTGTTGTGGATCAACTTGATGTTGATCTTGCATATGACCCCAAGCATTTTGATCAGGTGTTAACCATCTTTGGCTACCAATAAGATCAGCTCTAGCCCAATCCTCAGGGCTGGATGCATTAGCAACACCTCCAGAAAAGCTAGCCGCCAAAATAACTGCAGCTACAATTGTAGTTGCAGATTTTTGATGTGACTTAGCCAACTCAGACGTTACGACGTAAGCGTGCTTAGTTGCACTCCAAACAACTTTGAATACCTTATTCATATTAAGTTCCCTCCCAACATTTGTGGCTCTCACCCCACAATGAAGAAATAAATCAAATATTGCACTCTTTTTCACTAAATATTCACAATATTTAACATAATACTACCATATATTATTTTAAACTTCCATAAAAAAATTAATAAGTTAAACTAATGTTTCATTTTTTCCTCATTTAAAAATACCTAAAAATCCGCTTGAATACTAAGTTATTAATAATATTGAATTATGTAAAATGAAATTTTATATTTTAATCTAATTTTATATTTATACGATACTTTTTATTTGCTTCTATAGAAAATATGAAAAAAACCTCATCAATGTATTGGACATACATTGATGAGGTCTTTTTTACTCTATCTATATAGAATTATTCAGATTATTAGAATTTAGATTCAATAGCACCTTGAAGATCGCCTTTTGGCAAGAAACCAATTTTACGATCTACTACTTCGCCATCTTTTAAGATAACAAATGTAGGCAATACTTCAACTTGTAAATTACGTGCTAATTCTGGTTCTTCATCAGCATTTACTTTTACAAAGTTAGCTTTACCTTCAAGCTCACCTGCAATTTCTTCGATGATCGGCATCATACGTACGCAATAACCGCACCATGGAGCCCAGAAATCAATAACAGTTACGCCACCTTGATTTACTAATTCTTGATATTCAGCAGTTTTTAATTCTTTTAATTCGCTCATTATACCCTCCTACGGTAATTGAACTAATACACAATCTTGAATGACATGCAAGTTTAAAGCATGTGCTTTTTCAACAACAGATGGTTTATCCGCTCCTGGTTGTAACCACACAGTTGAAATGCCAAGTTCTTTGCATTCATCAAGTGCAGCCAATCCCGCTGATTCTGGTACAACAAAATCCACAACAGCTGGTACAACAGGAAGTGCAGAAAGACTAGAGTAACATTTGTCTCCATCTATTTCTGCAACATTAGGATTAACTGGATATACTTCATATCCATGATCTTTAAGACATTTATAAATCTTATAGCCGAACTTTTCGGTTTTATGGGTGGCGCCAATAACGGCCCACACTTTTTGATCTAAAGCTTGTTGAATTGTCATTTCAACCACCTCTTATATACTATTATAAATAAATATCGAATTTTGTCAATGTAATGTATCGAAATTTATAGTTATCGAATTATACGCTTTTAGCAAACATTTTAGAACTAAAATCAATGTATCTATTATCATTCAATAATAATTGTTTTTTGCCTCAAACTAGGAGCCGATAGGTCTAGATTTATTAAATCAGAAAAGCTTATACGTGGATGAGTATACCTACCGCCATCTATAAGTCCGCCTGCAGCAGCTAATTCCCCTAAAATTCTAGAGGCTGACCATTGTTGTTCTCGTAGTTCACGTATTGTAATACTCTTTTGACGCTTAGAAAGTCTGTTTCCATCCGCATCTACTAAAAGTGGGGCATGACCATACTTAGGAACTTCTATATCTTTATAAGAATAGCATTGTTGTAATATGTTATATAAATATAATTGTTGCCCTGTTGTATCAAGTAAATCATTACCGCGAATAACTTCAGTTATTCCCATAGCTATATCATCTAATACAACTGCCAAATTATAAGCATACATACCATCACCACGACGTAATACATAATCATCTAATTCACATTCTAAATGGATATGTTGAGCCCCCTGCCAGCGATCATCAAAATTTAAATCACAAGTATTCACGGCTAGGCGCAAAGATGGCTCTTTACTATTACGTAAATCTTGTATTTCAAAATCACATAAATGGCGACATTTACCATCGTAACGATGAACTACTTCTCCTGCATGAGGCGCTGATGCTATAGATTGTAGCCGTGCTCTATTACAAAAACAAGGATAAATTAGTTTTTCTAATGCTAGATATTCTAGTATGTCTGCATAATATGTTTGTCTTTCACTTTGCCAATAAGATACCTCAGGTCCACCTACACGAGGCCCTTCATCCCATTCAAAGCCAAGCCATTCTAAATCATCTAGTAAAGCTTCACCCAATTCTCGTTTTGACCGTTGCAGGTCTATATCCTCCATCCGTACAACATATTTTCCGTTTTGTTGACGTGTGGAGATATATGATAAAAGTGCTATCCACACATTACCAAGATGAATATATCCTGTTGGACTAGGCGCAAATCTACCTTTCATGAGAACTCTCCTATAGCAGAAAACAAGTGGCATATTCATTATGAATATGCCACTTATCCATTCAAAGATATGTCAAACTAAAAATTAAAGCAATATCATTTATAGATATAAAATTATTTAGCCTAAAGACACAATGTTATCAAAAACATTACCAGCATCTTTAATTTTTTGTTCGTTACCCATTGTGCAAATATGATTATCATTCAGTACAGGTTCTACCACATCTGCTAGTGCAACAATATCTTCTGGCTTACATGCAATCACTTGTTTACGGAACTCTACTTTGTCCTCTAATTTAGCACCGCTGAAGTACATACCCATTGCACGTGGTCCACGCAATGCAGGTGTCATTGGCAAGTCTAAAGAACTCATAGTACCAATAATATACTTACGCATTTCACGGTCAGTCAATGTGAAGTCACGAAGGTATTGAGGCAACTCTTTATATACATCTAAAGTTTCTAACAAGTTAGGATCACGATAACTACAGAAAATCATATTGCCATCATCATAGAAATTAGCAAATGCTCCGTAAGCACCACCTTGAACACGAATACGAATCCAAAGGTATTCATAACGTAATATCGTTTCTAATACGCTCATGGGACCAACATGTTTGAAACCATGATCGATGAAATTACCACCTTGAGCTACGTATTGAACCTTACCAGCTGTAACGATACCATCATTGCCGGAAAGACGAGTGATTTGTAATACATCATTACTCAATTCGGCAGTATCCCAAGTGTCAACCAATGGTTTCATTAGGTTTTTAAAAGCTTCTAATTCGCCTTCTTCACCGACAAACATAATATCTACATTATTAGCACGGAAAATTTTTCGAGCTACTTCAGCTAATTTTTCTGGTAATAATGGCAAAGCTGCTGGATTAGATGCTAGCTCGCTGATTTTTTGATAGTACCCTAAATTGCCATTGTCTCTAAACTTGCCAACTGCAGATACTTGAGCCATAACACGTTGACTTACGATAGAATTACCGCGGCGGAATGCCTCATTATCCCAAATAGCTTTGCTTTCTTGAACAAGCTCAGTTAAACGGCGATCATCACTGTAATCTGCCTTTTGTACCACTTCATTAATCAAGCGGCATAAATCAGGTAGTTTAGCATGTAATGCTTTTGCACGCACAATCATAAGAGGTGTAAACTCATCACGCTTACCATCTTTACTAATGGCCGTAATGTCAGAACTCAATCCACCTAAATTCATATTGATATCTTTAGCCAGTGCTTCATAACCGCGCTCGGATGTGTCAACACGACCGAGGATATCACTTAAAATATCAGCGTAGAATAAGTCATCTTCTGTGAGGCAGTTCAATTTAAAGTACAAGCCTACATAATTGATACCCTTTGTGAAAGTAGGTACAAAATGTACTGTAGTATTACCGATTTTACTTTCACGGCGTTCTACAGCTTCCATATTAGGATTTAAATCAGATAACTCGAGCAATGGAATAGATGCTAGAGCTTCATCGCTATCTGGTGTTTCTTGACGAATTTTAAGGCGTTTTGTTTGTTCTACAATCGCGTCAATCTCCTCTTTTGTCATATTCGCTTTTACAGCAGCTAAATGTTCTTTAACCTCTGCATCTTTGCGCTCTTGAAGACCACGTTCAGGATAGATAGATACAAGAACTTTATGGTTGTTATTCAAGATAGAATGACGAATTAAATCTTCGAAATATGTACCAGCTAAGCCCTTTCGAATATTCGTTAACGCCTCTTCATAGTGTAATAGTTCCAACGGGTCATTATCGTATAGCCAATTATCCATCATACGAATAATATACGCCAAACCGATAGGACGTCCACCGAAATCACTTTCACGAAGAGCAAATTCAATGCTATTCAAAGAAGCCTCTAATAATTCTTTATCTAAGCCCTTATTACATAGCTCTTGTAATGTAGATTCTACAATGCGTTGCAAGTCAGCTTGTTTATCTAGATTAGAGCCAGTTGCTTGTACAGTCCACATAGGTTGACGAATACTATCTAAATAATAGCCGCTTACGTCAGAGCCGATACCAGCTTTTACCAAAGCCTGTTTAAGAGGCGCCGCTGGAGAGGTCAACAAAGCATGTGTCAACACTTCAAAAGCCAAGCTATGTTCAGGCGTTACATCAGGTAATACATAAGCAAAGGAATGCAATGTGCGATTATCTGTTGGTTCTTCAGAACCTACACTATATGGATAGCTCACCACTTTACCTTCTGTAAATGGAGCTTGTAGAGCTACCTCAGTATGAATCTCAATAGCATCAAAATGGCTTAAATACTCATCATTCAAGAATGCTAATTGCTCTTCAATATTCATATCACCATACAAGAAGATATAGCTATTAGATGGATGATAGTGAACACGATAGAATTCTTGGAATTCTTCATATGTTAAATCTGTAATATAATCAGGATCCCCACCAGAGTCAACACCATAGGTCGTATCTGGGAAAAGCTCGCGCATCATTTG
>FLSB01002856.1_pt2 | contig 12858 bp, 10 predicted proteins | sample 1550551 | NCBI WGS metagenome assembly FLSB01 (sample SAMEA4031774, study PRJEB14383) | metagenome | biome: human; feature: oral; material: saliva | place: Philippines | collected 2014 | reverse complement strand
TAATGCTCCATAATATAATAGAAACACTCCTTTGGTGTGAGCGCAAAGCGTGGATTGTTGAGGATATAAGATAGTTCGTAATCATAGTTGGGCATAATCATGTTAAGAGCTTGTTGCTCTCTTTTGCCCATCTGTGATAAGTTTCCTCCTTTTAAGATAGTATATAAGGTGTCGATTCCGAGTTTGATTTGTTCGATGGAATCGGACGTTTTTATGTTTTTGTTGTGCGCTTTGATAGAATACCGGAGTTGGTTGAGTTCATCGAGCTTACTATCTATTTCTGCCTTCATCTCATCTATCGTGGCATCTTTTCGACGTAGTGTTAGTTGGATCTTATGTTCTGTTTCCTGTTGTTGTTGGCGATAGAACTGAAGTTGTTGACGCATACGACGACGAAACCATATCGTAATTCCAATTGAAACGAGGATGAGTGTAAGGAGGAGATAAGCAATATAAAGTTTCAATTCAACTGCCTTGCGTTGTGCTAAGGCTACCTCATAAAGGTCTTGCAGTTGTACAATTTCAATGTCTTTACCTGGTGATATGGCGACAATTTGGTGCCTTTTGATGTGTTGTCGCATCTCTTCTATCCGTTTCTCTTGATCTTTTCGAATGCGAGGTTTGTACTTCTCAACTCTTTGTAAGCTGTTAAGAGCAGAATCCCGTTTGCCCATTTGATTGTAGATAAAGGCTTTTTCTATGTATATATCAGTCATTCTGTGGCTACGCTTCACGTCATTAGTATTTCGTGCCGCATGCTTTAAATATTCTAAAGCAATTTTGTAAGCACCATCTTGAGCATTAATTTGTGCAATGTGATAGTAAGTAAGAAACTTTAGTGAATCCTCTGTAACGTTGAAAAGGCGCTTTTCTGCGGCCTTTAATTGGTACATTGCCTTGTGTAAATCATGTTTTTTTGTATATATGGCAGCACTATCAAGGTGCATACGAGTAATCCCATCATCTGTAGCTGGATAATGTGGAAGTTTCTTTTGACTGCATGATAGCAACGACAAAAGACAGATAAATAATAAAAGAAACTTTCTCTTCATGTGTACAAAGATAGATAATTAAAGTGGAAAAGGCAAGTTTGCTGATGTTGAGAACGATTATTTTGTGTCAAAGAGAGGTAGGTGAACTTTGTAAGTGCTTGTGATTGAGATGTCTTTTCATTATCTTTGTGTCAACAATAAGAGTGCTATTGCATTGAAGCAAAATCCTCCTTACCTTTGCATTGACGATTAGTTCCAATGATTGTCATCTGCATTTCATAAACCCGCAGCGGTGTGATTGCGTTTAAGCACTGGTGCGGGTTTTGAATAGAAAAGGTTTTGGAGACCTCTCCAAACACCTCCAAAAAGTGGATGTAGCCTATCGGAAGATAGTTAGAATACAATAGCTTGATTTCCAAGATATTGTTTTAGAAAAAAGAAGAGATGCTTTCCTTGATTTGAGAAGGGCATTTCTTTGATGTGAAGAAGGGCTCTTTTGAAGTGGAAGAAAGGCTCTGTTAAAAATGAGGAGTAACTCTTCTTTTTAGATGATAGAGATATTTTAAACTGATAGAAATGTTGAATAAGAATATTTAAAAGTGTATGGTAATGATGAAGAAATTGTTTTTTGCGTTTTTAATCAGCTTTCTTATGATTGGAAATGCTACTGCTCAGCATCGTAAAAGAACGATGAAACCGAAGAAAATTGCCCCTTCTGGACCTACATGGCGTTATATGTGTGCAGATCCTTCGCAGGAGTTTTTAGACAAGATAAAGCCTGCGAAGAGTGATACAAACAAAGTTGATACCTGCAAACAAGTGCTAACAGAGAAGAAGGATAGTACTAAGAACTTTGTTTGTGAGCTCGCTCCAAGACCTTTCTTTCCTGGTGATTTACCAGAGTTCATCGCTAAGAACTTGCGTTATCCACCTATTCTTGCAAATATGTGTGTACAAGGTCGTGTTATTATTGGGTTCTTTGTAGATGTTGACGGGACATGCAGTAATTTCAAAGTAGTGCGTTCCGTTTACCCTATTTTAGATGAAGAAGCACTGCGTGTAGCCAAGTTAATGCCTAAATGGAAGTGGACTTCAAAGCCTAAGAAAGGTATGCCTTTTTATATACCCATTGCTTTCCGAATGTAAAGGTGTTGTTTTTGAAGCTGGATGATAATGTTTAATCGTATTAAAGAACATTGTTAAACCTGTTTTAATTCATCGATTGAAAATCAAAAATCAGTAGGCTTTATGCTATCATCTTAGACTTTTATAGTACCTTTGCAAAAGATAGGCTGCGGTCGACAAATAGAGTATATATTCTCTTGGTTATCGTTGGCACTATCTTTGCAAGACGTAGATAATAGTGTAAAATATAAAGGTAAAATTATGGCAAAGAAAGCTTTATTGATGATCCTCGATGGTTGGGGTAACGGAAAGCATGGTAAGGGTGATGTGATTTATAATACTCCTACACCTTACTTAGACTACTTGAATGCTGTTAGTGCACACTCTCAGTTGCAGGCATCAGGCGAAGATGTAGGTCTTCCTGATGGTCAGATGGGTAACTCTGAGGTAGGTCACTTGAATATAGGTGCCGGTCGTATTGTTTATCAAGACTTGGTTAAGATTAACAAGGCATGCCAGACTGGAGACATCCTAAAGAACCCTGGTATTGTTGAAGCATATAGTTATGCACAGAAAACAGGTAAGAAACTCCACTTGATGGGACTTACTTCAACTGGTGGTGTACACTCTTCTTTAGATCATCTATTCAAACTCATTGAGATTGGAAAGGAGTATAATCTAAAGGATGTGTACGTTCATTGTTTTATGGATGGTCGTGATACAGACCCAAAGAGTGGTGCTGGTTTTATCGCTGACATTCAAAAGGTGTGTGACAGCAATGGTGCTCATGTCGCTTCAATCGTTGGTCGCTTCTATGCAATGGATCGTGACAAGCGTTGGAATCGTGTGAAGGAAGCATACGACCTACTCGTTGAGGGCAAGGGAGTTCAGGCTACTGACATGGTGAAAGCGGTTGAAGATAGCTATGCAGCAGACGTTACTGACGAGTTTATCAAGCCTATCAATAACTCTTCTGTTGATGGAACAATCCAAGAAGGTGATGTTGTTATCTTCATAAACTTCCGTAATGACCGTGCTAAAGAGTTGACACAAGTGTTGACACAGCAGGATATGCCAGAGGAAGGTATGCATACAATCAAGGACTTGCAGTACTATTGTATGACACCATACGATGCTAACTTTAAGGGTGTACATGTACTCTTCCCTAAGGAGAATGTGATGGATACGTTAGGAGAATACCTCAGTCGCCTTGGTAAGCGTCAGCTTCATACAGCCGAGACAGAGAAGTATGCGCACGTAACCTTCTTCTTCAATGGTGGTAGAGAACAGCCTTATGAGGGGGAAGATCGCATTCTTGTTCCTTCTCCAAAGGTTGCAACCTACGACTTAAAGCCTGAGATGAGTGCTTTCGAAGTGAAGGATAAGCTTGTTGGAGCTATCAATACACAGGAGTACGACTTCATTGTTGTGAACTTTGCTAATGGTGATATGGTAGGTCATACAGGCGTTTATCATGCTATCGCAAAGGCTGTTTGGGCAGTTGATCATTGTGTGAAAGAGGTTATCGAGGCTGCTAAGGCTAATGATTATGAGGCTATCATTATTGCAGACCATGGTAATGCTGATAACGCAATTAACCCTGATGGCACGCCAAATACAGCCCATTCATTGAATCCTGTACCATTCATCTACGTTACTGATAATAACTCTGCAACAGTGAAGGATGGTCGTTTGGCTGACGTAGCACCTTCTATCCTTCATATCATGGGCTTGGAACAACCTTCAGATATGACAGGTGAGAACCTAATCACTGATTAATTCGACTTGAATTAAGCTAAAATTAATATAGAGGAAGTCGTGTCGAAAGGCACGACTTTTTGTTATCTCAGAACTTTGTAGTACTTTTGCAGGTAAAGAGTTAAAGCTATGCAAGTAAAGATAGAACCCTCGTGGGGTGTAAAACTCGGTGGTGAGTTTGAGAGACCTTACTTCCAACAACTGAGCGAACAGGTGAAGCTGGAGTATAAACATTATGCGTGTTATCCTCCAGGTAAGCTGATTTTTAATGCCTTTGACCTCTGTCCTTTCGATAAGGTTAAGGTTGTTATCCTTGGACAAGACCCTTATCATGAACCCGGACAAGCAATGGGTTTGAGTTTCTCAGTACCTGATGGTGTGCGACTTCCACCTTCTTTGGTGAATATATATAAGGAGATTGAAAGCGATTTAGGCGTTCCTGTAAATACTTCTGGTGACTTAACTCGTTGGGAAGAGCAGGGCGTTCTCTTATTGAATGCCACGTTAACTGTTCGTGCGCACATGGCTAATAGTCATCAAGGATTAGGGTGGGGAGCGTTCACGGATGCGGCTATTAAAGCTCTTAGTGATGGGCGGGAACATTTGGTGTTTATGCTTTGGGGAAGTTTTGCTCGTAGTAAGAAAGCATTGATCGACACGCATAAACACTTTGTTCTTGAGAGTGTTCATCCCTCTCCTTTATCAGCTAATAGAGGTGGATGGTTTGGTCAACACCAGTTCTCCCGTTGTAACCAATACTTAAAAGAGCATGCTATTGAACCCATAAAATGGTAGTTGGGAAGGCTGCAGATGTAATGATTTAAGGTAAGAATAAGTTGATGGGTAATAGGTACGAACATATATTCATGGTGGGAAACGTCTTAGTTTCTCCTGATATCATAAACGTCAAGTTCTGTTGTGATTTAGATAAGTGTCATGGTCAATGTTGTATAGATGGCGATGCTGGAGCACCAGTGACTCTGGATGAGACAATGGCTATTGAGAATGTATTAGATACTGTTTGGGGGGATTTGTCAGCATCAGCTCAAGCCGTTATAGATAAGCAAGGCGTTGCTTATACGGATGTGGAAGGCGACTTAGTAACGAGTATTGTCGGTGGAAAGGATTGTGTTTTCACCTGTTACGATAAGGGATGTTGCCTCTGTGCATTGGAACGTTCGTATCGAAAAGGGGATATTGAATTTGTGAAACCTATCTCTTGTTCGCTATATCCTATCCGTGTGAAGGAGTTTGAGAATGGTACTTGTGGTATCAATTATCATCATTGGAAGATCTGTGCAGATGCTCGAAAGAAAGGAGAAGAACTGAATCTTCCCCTTTATAAGTTCCTAAAAGAACCACTTACTCGGCGTTTTGGAGCTGAATGGTATGGTGAGTTATGTGAGGTTGCACAGCAGTTGACTGGTGAACAAGTAGGCGAGTAAACCTATTACTTGTATTAGGTAGTTTTCCTGACGATACCAGTATTAACTCGTCAACTTATTAACTTGTACACTTGTCAACTCTTCCTAAACAATGAAGGGCTCATTCCTACATGCTCTTTGAAGTATTTACCCATAAAGCTTTGATTAGCGAAATGAAGTTCATCGGCTATTTCCTTTATGCTCATCGTGCTATTTTTCAGCATGACACAAAGCTCACGTACTACATACGAATCGATCCAATCGCTGGGTGTTCGTTTACTGATTGTTCGAATCGTCTCGGATAGATACTTCGAAGTAATACATAGATTCTTAGCATACCAACTGACACGACGCTCATGTCGGAAGTTCTTTTCAACCATTTGAATGAAGTCTCTAAAGATTACTTCTGCGCGTGTTTGCCCCTCTGTCTCCAGTTGTTGGAACTGATAGATAATGTTACTCATGTCGTAAATGAGAGCTTTTAGCATTGTCATCACAAGTTCCTTGCGGAAACGATGTTGGGTATCTATGATTTTCTCTTTGATATGGCAGATATAATTCTCCAGTTCCTTCGTTTGATGCTTATCTAAATGAAAGACAGGATGTGTACGTGCGAAGAGGAAGAGAGCAGACAATTCATGGATGCCACTAACAATGTTGTTGAAGAAATTATACGACAAAAGAATGGCAATACCTTTGCAGTCTTGGGATAGCTGATAGTCTCCGACAACTTGTCCTTCACTAATAATAATGACATCTCCTTCGCTTACTTCATGCTTATGAGTATCTACTGTGTATTGCGCTTTACCGTCAGTACAGAGTGCCAGAAATAGACTTTTCATGCGAGAAGATCTCGAAGGGAGGGGCACTTTTGCCATATCTTCGAACAAAATCAGGTCATTGTCTATATATTTCCCCGCTGGATAAACGTATTTTGCATGAGCTACGTCGACCTCAGCTAGCTTTATTTGATTACTCATGACACCTTATTTTTATTTACAAGATGAGAACTTAATAATCCCACCTTTCCTTAATTTCATTTTTGAAGACTTATTGTTATAAGTGATGTTGACGTCTACATCTGTATCAGCCTTTATTTGTAAAGACGTTACAAGTTTGTTTTCCCACTTCATGTCGATGGTTAAACCGCCGCGCGTTCTTATACCTTTTATCTCTCCATTCGCCCACACATCGGGAAGAGCGGGGAGGAGGTGGATGTTGTAAATAGGCTTCTTAGCCGTCATATCAACCGAACTTTGCACCAGCATTTCACATACTCCAGCAGTACCACCGAAGTTTCCATCAATTTGGAAAGGTGGGTGAGCATCGAAGAGGTTAGGGTAGGTTCCACCATGATGCACGGCATCCTTCCCACGATACCCTTCGGGTGAGACGTATGAAAGAAGGTTTTGGTAAATCTTGTAAGCATGGTTCCCATCACCCAATCGTGCCCATAGATTGATTCTCCATCCAGTGCTCCATCCTGTACTCTCATCGCCTTTCTGAATGAGTGTTTGGCGTGCTGCGGCTAAGATTGTGGAATCTTTCGTTTGCTTAGCTAGCGCCTGTAAGTGCATACCAGGATATAATCCTATTAGGTGTGACTGATGCCTGTGATGTATATCATAGTCCTTCCAATCGTAATACCATTCGTTTAAGTCGCCTTGAGAACCTACAGTATAAGGATGCAAGCGATGCAGTTTATCATCTATCTCTTTGTCAGGCTTCAAACCAAGAGACTTACGTGCTTGCTGCATATTCATGAATAATTCACGGATAATGGCTAGGTCAGCCGTACCACCATAACAGGTTGTTCCGTGGTAACCCTTATCTGTTACATATTCGTTCTCAGGGCTAGTACTAGGCGCTGTAATCAATTCGTTTGATTTGTTGGGATTGGTAACCAACCATTGTTGGAAGAACTTGCTAGAGCCTTCCATAAGTGGGTATATGGTGTTTTGAAGTAACTGCTTGTCTTGTGAATATAGGTAATGATCCCAAAGCGCATTGACCAACCAGGCACCACCGAGGTTCCAGTTAGCCCATTCGGGGCTTTCCTTTCCTTCTCCAACGGGAGAAGTCTTGCACCAAGGGTCACTATTATGAGCAGCACACCAGCCTTCGTTTATGCCATAGAAGTTGCGTGCAGTGTGCTTACCAGTTGCCGACAAACCTTTGACAAAGCCAATCAGCGGTTGGATAGTTTCTGACATATTAGCTGGATCGGCAGGCCAGTAATTCTCTTCGAGGTTAATGTTCATCGTGTAATTTCCACGCCATGGTGAGAATAGGTGTGGTGTCCATAATCCTTGAAGATTAGCAGGGATATTTGGAGTACGTGAACAAGAGAGCAGGAGATAGCGTCCAAATTGAAAATAGAGAGTCTCCAAATAGCGTTGTGCAGCCTCTGGGAGCGGTGCTGTTGATGATGAATAGCGACGCAGGAGTTGATCCGTTGGCAGATTGTTCGTATATTCCTTATTTCCTAATTGTAATTTAACACGATTATAAATCTGCTGATATTCCTTTATATGTCGGTCTTTGAATTCATTATATGTGAAGTTTTGTGTGTGCCAAGCAGCATTGACAGCATTGTCTATATAGCTTGCCCCATCCTTGACGGGATGCTTGTCGAAACCATTAAAACTCGTGGCATTGACAATGTATATGGTAGCATTATCAGCATTGGTTAGTGTGAGCGTGCTATCAGAAGCGATTACCTTTCCACCTTGAGGTAATAATCTTACGATCGTGCAAGCGTGTACGCTCTCTGTTTCTGAACCTGTTGTATGCCCCGTCATTGTCAACTGATTATTCGTTGCTTTAACCTTATGAGGAGTCTGTGCCGTCAGTTGGATGCGGAGGTTTATGGCTCCTGCTTGATTAGCTTTAATGTGTATGGCTATAAGACTATCACGATGCGTTGCGAAATATTCACGTGTGAATTGAATACCATTCTGTTGGTAGCTTATATGCGCCAACGCACTATCTAGGTTCAGCTCTCTATAATAATTAGAGACTGCACCCGTGTTTAGATTAATGATATTCAATGTTCCTAGCGGTTGATAAGAGGCTGATTGTTCGCCTTGAACAAAGTGTTGTAAGGAGTCAGCAGTGCGATAATCCTCAGCAAATAGAGCCTTTCTTATCTCTGGAATCCATTTAGCTTTACCCAATCCTTCGTTTGGATCAACAGGTTTTCCTGTCCAATAAGTGATATCATTCAGGTAGATTGTGTCCTTTTGAGTACCACCATAAACCAATGCCCCTAACTTGCCATTACCTAGGGGAAGACTCTCTTCAAAGAAATGAGCAGGTTGGTTATACCATAATCGCATTGCTGGTTGTTGTGCCTTAACACTGACAAGAATTGCTAATAAGTATATGCAGAATATGATTCGTTTCATTGTTTAGGTTGTTATTGGGTAAAAGAAAGACTCCCCTCCTTATCTCATGAGGAGGGGAGTAATATTTATTTATTGTTTATAATGGCTTATGCATCGATATTAGCGTAAGTTGCATTCTTCTCAATAAACTCTCTACGTGGCTCGACATCATCTCCCATCAGCATTGAGAAGATTTCATCAGCATCCGCAGCATTCTCTATCGTTACTTGCTTCAATAGGCGTGTCTTTGGATCCATTGTTGTTTCCCAAAGTTGCTCAGGATTCATCTCACCAAGACCTTTATAACGTTGTGTATGGATGGTTTTACCATCTTCTACTCCATTACCATATTTGTCCAGGAAGGCTTGTCGCTGCTGTTCAGTGTAGCAATATTCGCTTACCTTCTTGTAAGTACACTTATAGAGAGGTGGGGTAGCAATATACAAATGACCTTGCTCAATGACCTTCGGCATATAACGATAGAATAGCGTCATAATCAGCGTGTCGATGTGTGAACCATCGACATCGGCATCGGTCATGATGATAATCTTATCGTAACGGAGCTTATCAATATTGGCTTCGAAGTCACCTTCATTCTCTACTCCAAATCGAACACCAATCGATTGAATGATATTCATAACTGATTCTGCCTCGAATACGCGGTGTCGTTGAACTTTCTCAACATTCAGAATCTTACCACGAAGTGGCAAAATGGCTTGTGTGTAACGGTCACGACCTTGCTTTGCAGAGCCACCAGCAGAATCGCCCTCTACAAGGAATATCTCGCAATCCTTGGGATCTTTGTTGGAACAATCGGCTAGCTTACCAGGCAGACCGCCACCACTCATCACGTTCTTACGCTGTACACTCTCACGTGCCTTGCGTGCTGCTACACGTGCTGTAGCTGCTAAGATAACCTTGTTGCATATCATCTTAGCCTCGTTAGGGTGCTCCTCCAGGTAATCAGAGAGTGCCTCGCCAACTGCTTGTTGTACTGCACCTGCTACTTCGGAATTTCCTAATTTCGTTTTTGTCTGACCTTCAAATTGTGGTTCTGCCACCTTTATAGCGATAACAGCTGTCAATCCTTCACGGAAATCCTCACCTGCTATCTCTATCTTAGCCTTTTCAATTTGCTTAGATATTTGTGGGTCATTGTCAGCGTATGCCTTTAGTGTACGGGTCAAAGCAGCACGGAAACCCTGTAAGTGAGTACCGCCTTCTATGGTGTTGATATTGTTAACGTATGAATGGATGTTCTCCGTATAATCTGTGTTATACATCACAGCCACCTCAATAGGGATGTTTTGCTTCTCTGTCTTGAGATAGATAACATCATCGAAAAGGTGCTGACGATGACGATCAACATAACGGACAAACTCCTTTAAACCATCCTTAGCATGGAAAACCTCTGTGCGAGTCTTGCCCGTCTCTGGGTCTGGACGCAGGTCAGTGAGCGTAATCTTAATACCAGCATTTAGATAAGCTAGCTCACGCATACGGCGTGCAACGATGTCCCACTGATAGACTGTTGTTGTGAAGATCGTTGGGTCTGGCCAAAATTGTTGACGTGTACCTGTTTTCTGGGTTTCGCCTACAACCTTTACAGGATAGAGTGGCTTTCCTTTCTCATACTCCTGCTGATAAATCTTTCCATCACGATACACCTGTGACATCATGTGTGTGGAAAGGGCGTTAACACAACTTACACCCACACCATGTAGACCACCGCTGACCTTATAAGAACCCTTATCGAACTTACCACCAGCGTGTAGCACAGTCATAACAACCTCAAGGGCACTCTTGTGAAGTTTCTTATGTTCGTCAACAGGGATACCACGACCATCATCTTCAACCGTGATGGAGTTATCCTCGTTGATAGTTACTTCGATATTCTGACAGTAGCCAGCCATCGCTTCATCGATAGAGTTATCGACAGTCTCATTAATCAGGTGGTGAAGACCTTTCTCGCTGATGTCGCCAATATACATGGCTGGACGCTTACGTACAGCCTCTAATCCCTCTAACACTTGGATGTTACTGGCGGAGTAATTATTCTCGTTTTCTTGATTTTCTGCCATTTTTATTAGATTGTTCTTATAGTATGCAAAGATACTATTTTTCCTTTAGATGGGGAAATAAAAACTTGCTAAAAACATTTAAGAAGGTGTATGAAAGTGCCTAATTAAATCTATCTATAAAAAAGCCATAACTCATTTGAGTTATGGCTCTATTATTCGTTTCAGCTATGACTGAAGTTCTTTTATCCTAATGCAGCAACGTGCTTGCAGAGAGCAGACTTGAGGTTAGCTGCCTTGTTCTGGTGAATAATGTTGGTCTTTGCCAACTTATCCAACATCTTCTGCACAACAGGATAGAGCTTTACAGCCTCTTCCTTATCCGTCATATTGCGCAACTTGCGAACAGCATTACGCATAGTCTTTGCATAATATCTATTGTGTAGCGTCTTTACTTTGTCCTGACGGATTCTCTTCAATGATGATTTGTGATTTGCCATCTTTGTTCTTCTTTTATTTTACTAGTAGTCCCTAGCAGAGTCGAACTGCTCTTTAGAGAATGAAAATCTCTCGTCCTAACCGATAGACGAAGGGACCATATCGAATTGCGGGTGCAAAGGTACTTCTTTTATTCGAACCTACCAAACTTTTCTCGAATAAATTTCCTTATAATGTTGTCTTTTTGTACTTTTGCACAAGAATTTATATGATTTTAAAGTCAAAAGCCATAGTTTTACGTAGTATGAAGTTTGGTGAAGCATCGCTCATTATAGATATGTTTACCGAACAAGAAGGGCGTATTTCGTTCATTACAAGCATACCTAAGACTGCCAAAGGAAAGATAAAGAAACAATACTTTCAGCCTTTAACTTTGTTAGAGCTTGAGTTTGATTATCGACCGCATACTTCCTTACAGCATATAAAGGAGGCTCGTATTCTTCATCCATATTCCTCTATTCCTTTTGATCCAATCAAATCGGCTATCTTGCTATTCCTCTCTGAGTTCTTATTTCATGTTACACGAAGTGAGCAGCAGAATCTCCAGCTTTACAATTATGTGTGTGCTAGCTTGCAATGGTTGGATGGTGCAGCGCGTAGTTACGCCAATTTCCATCTTGTATTTATGATGCGTCTAAGTCGGTTTATAGGTTTCTTTCCTAATTTAGAGGCTTACCATGATGGGGTATGCTTTGACTTACGCACTGCGTCGTTTACTCATAGTATTCCTCTTCATACCGATTACCTTCTTCCAGCAGAAGCCACTGCTATTCATCAACTGATTAGAATGGATTATGAGAATATGCATCTTTTCCGCCTTTCACGTGTAGATAGGAATCAAATTGCCAATCTGATCCTGCGTTATTATCGTATTCATGTGCCGAATATGCCAGACTTAAATAGTCTTCAAGTGTTGAGTGATCTTTTTGATTGATATGCCTCATGCTCTCCGCACCCTACGTGTACCTTAATGTAATTTGTAATTTGTAATCTCCAAGGGGGAAGTGAATAAAAGGGAATGCTGATTTGCCTAATCACAGGTTCGTCTTTGCTGTTAGTTTTTAATCCTCATTGCAAAAGTATAAAAAATAAATGATACTACCAAATCTTGATGAGATTTTTCCTTTCTAAATCGTTGTAATGTGCTAATAGTCAGGTGTTTAAATTTGTTTAAGGTAGAATGAACTCTAACTGCTTATAGCAGAATGGTTTCAAGATAATAGCAATTTTCGTTTTCCATCGATTGCAAATTACATATTACATTAAGGTCGTGGGGGGATGTCTGCCAGTAGATAAGGAACAAAAGTTTATTATTATTTTATTCATTATAAAACTATCATTTTTCACCTATTCGGCACCATGCGAAAAGTTTGATGAACCTTAATGTAATATGTAATTTGTAATTGTGTAAGTTCCATTGTTTCTTTATTTTAAAGTTTCCAAATACAAAGATAAGAAAAATATGGGCTTACACACTTTTTTAAGACAGTACCGCCATTATGTTTATCTTGTTATTATGATATTTAGGAAAATCACAAAATCACAATCACAAAATCACAAAATCAATTATGGTAGTATCATGCTTTTTCTTTATGTAGATAATGTTTCATTATATATTATTATTTATTAATAAGGTATTATATTATATTAGGAATCT
>FLSB01003173.1_pt1 | contig 12873 bp, 10 predicted proteins | sample 1550551 | NCBI WGS metagenome assembly FLSB01 (sample SAMEA4031774, study PRJEB14383) | metagenome | biome: human; feature: oral; material: saliva | place: Philippines | collected 2014 | reverse complement strand
TGGTGGTGAGGGCTTCCTCGACTTCGAGGTAACAGCAGCCGACATCCAAAGTGGCAATGCCGTTGTTGCAGTTACCAAAGGTAGTGGTGCTTCAAAAACAGTTCTTTGGTCATGGCATTTGTGGTTTGCTCCTAAGGATGCGCTCGATAAGATTCCTGTTACCAACCATCAAGGTGTTGTTTACAACTTCACGAAAGAGACACTTGGTTGGAAGCCAACCCAGTGGAGTGGTTCTTCAAGTGCTAGTACTGTGAAAGTAAAGGTAGAACAGACCGTTGCAAACAACGGCACAAAACAGGCCGCCGTCATTAATATTACCCAGAAACCTGGTAGCGTAAAGCAGGGAGCTACCACCTTTTATCAGTTTGGTCGTAAGGATGCTTTCCCAGGCGTTGACGCATCTAAGTTAGCTGCAAATAGCCATTTCACGCAGAATGCTGGTGATAACATGTCTATCATGAATGGTATTCAGAATCCTGGCAGTTTCTATACGGGTGGTAATTCGTGGTATAATACTCCTCCAACAGGTTATACTTATTACAATCTTTGGTCAGCCGATAATACGACAACAGGTTTCAATGATAATTCTGTCGTCAAGACGGTTTACGATCCTTGTCCTGTCGGCTTTAAGATGCCAGCTTCCAATGCCTTTACAGGTTTTACCACGACGGGTCAGTATGCTTTTATGGCATCACAGTTCAATGTTGACGGTGCAATCGATCGTCAGACTTACCAAAACAACTACGGTTTTAATTTCTGGACAAACAACAGTAAGACAGCTACTATCAACTTCCCTGCTTCGGGCTGTCTCCACTACAATGTTGGTGATCGGATCGACGTCGACAGCAGGGGTTACTGTTGGTCGGCGGTTCCGTACAACACGGGCCGCGGTTGCTACCTGGACTTCGACCTTGGCTTCGTGGCCCCGGTGGACAACTTCTATTATTCTTTTGGGTTCGCGGCGCGTCCAGTCTCAGAATAATTGATTAATTTGATTTATTTGCAGGCGGTACGTCCGTATTAGAAATATAAATAGTTTCAGTTAATCTATTTTAATTCAGTGTGGTGGCGACGTGAGTCGGTGCCACACTTCTAAAATAAGAATATCATGAGTGCACAGATACTATAGCACAAATGAAAAACAAAACAAATGAAACAAAGAAATATCCACACCGTGTATTCCGTGATATGCGGGCACGATAAATCGGCTCCCTACAGTGGGTGCACGTGGGTAAATGTTGGTGTACGTGAACAATCCGCAGCGTGTATTCCGTAATATGCGGGCACGATAAATCCGCTTCCTACAGTGGGTGTACGTGGGTATATATTACATGTTCGTGGTGTAAATGTGGTTGTGCGTGGACAATCGCAGCGTACATTCCGTAGGCGTAGGGACCGATTTATCGCGCCCGTTCACACCGAATTGTATAATTACACCCCGTATCACAGTGGGTGCACGTGGGTAAATGTTGGTGTACGAGGACAATCCGCAGCGTACATTCCGTGATATGCGGGCACGATAAATCGGCTCCCTACAGTGGATGCACGTGGCGTAAATGTGGGTGTACGTGGATAAACATTGGTGTGCGTGGACAATCCGTAGCGCACATTCCGTAGGCGTAGGGGTCCGATTTATCGCGCCCGTCCGCACCGAATAACTACAAATTATTGTGCGCCTGTTCGCAAACATACACTGGATAGAACCAAATAAAAACTCGTGTTGGAGAGAATCTCGAATGCGAGTATAAACAAACAATTTATATAACTCAGCCAAAGGGCTACAATTTTATATTCTGACGGGTGTAGGACTCGTAAGGCACGGGTGTAGGACTCGTGGGGCACGGCAGTAGGACCCGTGGGGCACGGCAGTACATTTCGTTGATATTAACAATTGGAGCTTTCGGCTTAACAAATTTTTATTATGGCATTTTATAAGAAGACCAAAATGAAAGTGAACGGCAAATGGTATCCTAAAGCCGTTTTAGTATCGAGTCCGGCAACAACCGAGCAAGTGGCAAAACGTTTGGCAGCAGAATCGACAGTAAGTCCTGCCGATGTGCGTGCAGTGCTGACGGCATTGGGCGGTGTGATGGGCGACTTTATGGCGCAAGGTCGTTCGGTGAAGCTGGACGGTGTGGGTTCGTTCTACTTTACGGCAGTTACAAACAAAAACGGTGTGGCAACGGAGAAAGAAGTATCGGCGAACCAAATTAGTGGCGTTCGTGTGCGCTTTATTCCCGAAACCCGATATCGTGGGGCAGGCAAGGGCAGGGTGTCTACCCGAGGATTATCGGACGTAGACATTGAGTGGAACGAATGGAAAGGCAAAGAAAAAGAAGCCGACCCAAAGAAACCCGAAGGCGGTGGCGGACAACCACACCCGTAAGGTCTTAATATTGGCATTAACGGTAGCGCCCTTGTTCTGCAAAGGAGCAAGGGCGTTAGTCTTGCTGTTAGCTATAGCTTAGTATTGACCTTTTTTATAAGTCTCGTCTAACAATATAGTTTTAGGATTTTTACCAGAGCGGTAAGTAAAGCGGAAATTAAAGCCAGCCTCTTTGTAAAGTTTCGATGCCGTATCGGTTTTAATACCATTGAGCAGAATTTGTTGCAGTAATTGTTTGTTAGCCTCAACATTAGCTTTGTTATCGCCCTCGTTGTAGATAGAATAATAGTAGTGAATGGTGCGAGTTTGCGGTTCGTATGTCATACTGTCCATTCGTGTGTTATTAACCATAGGCGTAGGGCAATACTTTTTTGTATATTCTTTACACTCTTTTGCAGCCTTATCTTCTAAACTGTCTTGGCAACACATAAGCGAAGTGCAGCCAATAACAATGAAAAGCATCTTAATAAACTTCATAATTCTGTTGTGATATATGTATTAACGTGTGCAAAGGTAGGTGTTTTTGAGCAATTTTATGATTGGTTCTTTTGTATTTCTCGCTTTTATTCTTAAATTTGCATACCAAAAGACGACAATCTTAATGAATCAGATAAGAAATTTCTGCATTATAGCACATATAGACCACGGTAAGTCTACACTTGCCGACCGTTTGTTAGAATACACAAAAACTATCAAAGTAACAGAAGGGCAGATGCTCGACGATATGGATTTAGAGCGCGAACGCGGTATAACCATTAAGAGCCATGCCATACAGATGGAGTATGAACAAGACGGACAGAAATATGTTTTAAACCTTATAGATACTCCGGGACACGTGGACTTTTCTTACGAAGTGTCGAGAAGTATTGCTGCATGCGAGGGTGCACTGCTTATAGTAGACTCTACGCAAGGTGTTCAGGCGCAAACCATATCAAATTTGTATATGGCTATTGACAACAATCTTGAGATTATACCAGTAATCAACAAGATTGATATGCCCAACGCTATGCCCGAAGAGGTGGAAGACGAAATAGTAGACCTTATAGGTTGCGAACGTAGCGACATTATTAGGGCGAGTGGAAAAACTGGCGAAGGCGTGCCAGAAATATTGCGAGCCATAGTAGAGCGTATACCTGCACCCAAAGGCGACACAAAAGCACCTTTGCAAGCACTTATATTCGATTCTATCTTTAATTCGTTCCGTGGCATTATAACCTTATGCAAAGTAACGAATGGAACTATTCGCAAAGGCGACAAGGTGAAGTTTGTGCAAACAGGAATGGAATACGACGCCGATGAGGTGGGAGTTCTGAAGATGGAAATGAAGCCCAAGAACGAACTAACAACAGGCGAAGTAGGATACATTATATCGGGAATAAAAAATGCACGCGAAGTAAAAGTGGGCGATACTGTAACGCACGTGAGCAGTCCGTGCGATAAAGCCATAGAAGGATTCCAGTTAGTAAAACCAATGGTGTTTGCTGGTGTTTATCCTATAGACCCTAACGATTACGAAAACCTGCGCGCATCGCTCGAGAAACTACAACTAAACGATGCCTCGCTAACATTTTCTCCAGAAAGCTCGCAAGCATTAGGCTTTGGATTTCGCTGCGGTTTCTTAGGTTTGTTGCACATGGAGATAATACAAGAACGATTGGACCGTGAGTTCAACATGGACGTTATAACCACTGTGCCCAACGTAAGCTATATGGTGTACGACAAGTTAGGCGAAAGCAAGGAAGTGCACAATCCATCAGGTTTGCCCGAGCCAACAATGATAGACCATATAGAAGAACCCTATATAAAAGCTTCTATCATAACATCGAGCGAATATATCGGACCAATAATGACGCTTTGTCTTGATAAGCGCGGCGAACTGGTAAGTCAGAACTACGTTAGTGGTAACCGCTTGGAACTGATATTTATGATTCCATTAGGCGAAATAGTTATCGATTTCTACGATAAGTTAAAGAGCATTTCCAAAGGATATGCATCTTTCGATTATCATATAGATTCGTTCCGTCCATCTAAACTAGCAAAACTCGATATACTTTTGAATGGTGAACCTGTAGATGCTCTATCTACCCTTACGCACGAAAGCAATGCCGTAACATTTGGTAGACGAATGTGCGAAAAGTTAAAAGAGCTGATACCACGCCAACAATTCGACATAGCAATACAAGCAGCTATCGGTGGAAAAATAGTTGCACGCGAAACGGTGAAACAGGTTCGGAAAGATGTTACTGCAAAATGCTACGGTGGCGATGTAAGCCGTAAGCGTAAGTTGCTAGAAAAACAAAAGAAAGGCAAGAAGCGTATGAAGCAAGTGGGTAATGTACAAGTGCCCCAAAAAGCATTCTTAGCCGTATTAAAGTTAGATTAAAACCAATAAAGGAGCATAGAAATGAAAGAAACCTTTGAAACCAGAGATATTGCACGCGAGCTAGCCCGAAAGTACAGCACAATGACACACGAGGAACTGGATACGCTCGAGAGTATTCTTGTGCCAATGAAGTTCGCTAAAGGCGAAATGATATTGAAAGAAGGCGAGGTGTGCGAAAATATCTATTACATTGAACATGGACTTGTTCGTCAGTTCTATTTTAAGAATGGGAAGCAGATAACAGAGCATTTAGGCGAAGACCGAACCATCTTTATGTGCATTGAAAGCCTTTTCCGCGAAGAACCTACAAAGCTGCAAGTGGAAGCAATAGAACCAACTACAGTATATGCACTGCCCAAACAACGGCTCGAACAAGTAGCATTGCACAACGTGAACATACAAATACTCTATCGCAAGATATTGGAAGAGAGTCTGATAATTTCGCAAGTACACGCCGACCTTGTGCGTTTTGAAACAGCACAAGACCGATATAAGAAAATGTGTAAACTAAGTCCGCAAGTCATATTGCGTGCACCATTAGTTTATATTGCCAGCTATTTACAAATGACACCCGAAACCCTCAGTCGTGTTCGTGCAGCTACATTGTTAGAATAGTTTATTCTTCTAAAGAATTATAGTAAAAAACGATGGCGCATAAAATCTACTCTTGTTTAATTGTTATGTGTTTCACTTTGGCAGTATCTGCACAAGTGAATACAAGTGTTTCCTCTACTAAGCAAATTAGTGGCAGTATGACTTCTATAAAGAAAGTAAATCATACAGCTTTAGATGTTGTGCTTAATGCTTATATGGATTCATTGACTTTAACCGAGAATAAGATATTTTCTCAAGCTAATAGGCAAGGAGCAAATTATAAAGGCAATGTTTTTCGTTCTGCTCAATTGTTCCTACCTGTTACCTATTATAGAAATATAGTAGACAATGCATTTTCTTTAAAAGAAAATGATGCTTATAGCAAACAACTTTTAGATATCTATTTATATTCACCATCGTTAGTAAGCACCACAGCCGATGAACTTAGAGGAAAACAAACAACCACTGTAGAAGTTGAAACACCTATACAACGTGAAGTTGAGATAGTAGATCAGGTTGCGCCAACGCCAGTAGAGTCTACTTTCTCACCTGTTGAAGTGCTTATTAGAAAGCCAGATTTTTGGACTTATAAGGGCGATTATTCGCTGCAATTGTTGCAGAACTATGTTTCGGGTAATTGGTATAAAGGAGGAGAAAGCAACTATTCGGTGTTATCTTCTGCAATATTCGAAGCAAATTACAATAATAAGCAGAAGGTAAAATGGGATAATCGGTTAGAGCTGAAGTTTGGTATTCAAAGTACTAAATCGGACACTTTGCATAGTTTTAAAACAACCGAAGACCTTATACGCCTTACTTCTAAATTTGGTTTACAAGCCTCTAAGAAATGGTATTATTCGGTACAGTTTGTGGGTAATACACAATTTACGCACTCTTATCGTTCCAATGATCCTTTGCTGTATTCAGACTTTTTAGCCCCTTTAAATATAAATGTGTCGTTGGGTATGGATTATACCATCGATTGGTTAGAACATAAGCTAAAAGGAAATGTGCATCTGGCTCCATTGGCTTATAATATAAAGTATACACATATAAAAAGTTTGGCAGACCGATTAGGTATAGAAAATGGTAGGCATGCACGCCACGATTTTGGTTCGGAACTATCTGTTGAGTTTGTATGGCAGCTGATGGAGGCTCTTTCATGGAAGACACGTCTATATTCGTATACAACCTACAAACGCACTGAAGTGGAATGGGAAAATACGATAAGATTGCAGTTTAATAGATTTATAGGTGCACAATTGTTTATTTATCCTCGATTTGATGATGGCGTAACACGCGATGGTCGTTATGGCTATTTACAGATGAGAGAGTTTGCTTCTATAGGTTTCCAATACAGTTTTTAATCTAATTAGAACTTTTTTACGAGAAACCTCTTGTGTTTATAGTAGATAGCTTTGACTATATTTCCACAGTATTTTAACAGCGGAACTTACCCTGATAGCCAACCATTAGCAATTTATGAACAAATTAGATATCTATCACGCTTGTTTTAGATGTCTATCGCAACCGTTTTAGACATCTGTTATAATCGTTTTAGATATCTGTCATAATCGTTTCAGATATCTAATATTTTGAACAGATAGTTCGTGAGCTATTATCTTTCTATTATATCTAGTTGTTCCTACACCATAAACATTAATAACAAAGAATATAAGCAACACTACAACCAAACAAAATATGTAGAGAGCTTAACGAACGAATTGGATAAAAAGGAATATTATAGCATAAAGCTTTGACTAATTTATCTGTAGAAAGACCATTACGAGCAAAGAATTATATTGAAATTTGGAATGTTGGCTATTTATGTTTATCTTTGCATACAAATCGTATTAAAATGGTGGAATATTAGCAATTGACACCAACAAGACTTAAAACAAAACGTATAAAATATTTGCCTTTATGAAGGACTTTTTTAAGAATGTCTTTGCCACCTTTGTTGGCATATTCCTTTTTGTGTTAGTAACGTTGCTTCTTGGTTTCGTGTGTATTTTTGGAATGGTACTGTCGAGCGAAAGTACAACCGAAATAGAGAATAATTCAGTATTAGTGATAAATCTTTCTGGGCCATTAAGCGAACGTTCAGATAAGAATGTTATGGCAGAATTTATTGGTAACGTTGCAAGCGGAGTAAGCTTAGAGGACGTACTTTCAGGTATAGAGAAAGCAAAGACCAATAAGAACATAAAAGGTATTTATATTGAAGCTGGAGCTTTTGCACCAAACTCTTATGCATCGTTGCAAGAAATAAGAGAGGCCCTAATAGATTTTAAGAAGAGCCATAAATGGATTGTAGCCTATGGCGATAGCTATACACAAAGCTCTTATTATTTAGCTTCGGTTGCAAATGATGTGTATTTAAATCCACAAGGAATGTTAGATTGGCATGGTTTATCCTCTCAACGTATCTATCTAAAAGATATGTTAGCAAAGTTTGGAGTAAAAATGCAGGTGTCTAAGGTTGGTACATATAAGAGTGCCACAGAAATGTTTACAGAAGAAAAAATGAGCGATGCCGATAGACAGCAAACCTCAACATATCTAAATGGAATATGGAAATATCTTTTAAAAGGAGTTAGCGAGAGTAGGAATATTCCTATAGCAAAACTTAACGAATATGCAGATAGTTTAATAACATTTGCTAATCCCACCAGTTATCTGAAGATGAAGCTAATAGACAAGCTTCTTTATACAGACCAAGTAAGAAACGAAGTAAAGAAGCGGTTAGGTATTAATTCAGATGACGAAATTCACCAAATATCACTTACGGATTTAAAAGCGGTAGAACCTGCTAAAGGTGGTAGCGAAGTGGCAGTGTACTATGCGTATGGAGATATTGTTGATAGTCCAGTTTCGAATACATCTTTTAATCAGCATTCCATCGTAGGAAAAGATGTTTGCAATGATCTTAAAGAATTAATGGACGACGATGATGTAAAAGCAGTTGTTATCAGAGTAAATTCAGGCGGAGGCTCAGCCTTTGCATCAGAACAAATGTGGCATCAAATAATGGAACTAAAGAAGGTAAAACCAGTTGTTGTTAGTATGGGAGGTTATGCTGCATCAGGAGGTTATTATATGTCGGTTCCTGCAAACTGGATAGTTGCTGAACCTACAACCATTACAGGCTCAATAGGTATCTTTGGAATGTTCCCCGATTTTAGTGGGTTAGCATCAGAGAAGTTAGGTGTTAAGTTCGATGAAGTGAAAACTAATAAGAATGGAACTTTTGGTTCAACAATGCGTCCTCTTACTCCAGATGAAATGCGAATGTTACAAGTGTATATAGACCGTGGTTACACAACCTTTAAGAATAGAGTTGCGCAAGGTAGAAATCTTACAATGGCTCAAGTAGAAGCAATAGCTCAAGGACACGTTTATACAGGTGAAGATGCATTAAAGATAAAGTTGATAGATGAACTCGGTGGATTGGATAAAGCGGTGAAGAAGGCTGCGCAATTAGCAAAAATAGAGAACTATCATACGGTTAGTTATCCATCACCAGTTAATTGGTTTGACCAAGTATTTGGAGAAAATGTGCAAGATAACTATCTTAACGAACAATTATATACATCGTTAGGAATATTCTACCAGCCATTCTCTATCTTGCGCACAATCAACCAGCAATCGGCAATTCAGGCGCGACTACCTTATATTATTAATATAAACTAGTAAATAAGATGGAATAGAACCATTAACACATATATTGCAAATAGAATGGAAGGCGATTTTATCAAGATACACAGAGTGTTGTTACCTTTAAGTTGGCTTTATGGCTTAGGAGTAATGATTCGCAATGAACTTTTTGACCTCGGTGTGTTGAAAAGTCGTAGCTTCGATGTTCCAGTTATTTCTGTTGGTAATATCACTGTTGGTGGTGCTGGGAAAACTCCACATGTAGAATATCTTGTAGGATTATTGAAAGATGTAGCACAAGTTGCAGTTCTATCTAGAGGGTATAAGCGAAAGAGTAAAGGTTATGTGCTTGCAAACATTGATACACCTGTCGAAATGATTGGAGATGAACCTTTTCAGATGAAGCATAAATTCCCTAATATTTATGTTGCTGTAGATAAAAAACGTTGTGATGGTATAGACCATCTAATAAAAGATAAGCAGACCCAAGATACCGATGTTGTGCTGCTTGACGATGCCTTTCAACATCGATATGTAAAACCAGGAATAAATATTCTGTTAATAGACTATCATCGACTTATTATTTATGATAAGTTGTTGCCTGCTGGACGTTTGCGTGAACCTCTTTCGGGTAAGAATCGTGCAGATATTGTGATAGTAACAAAATGTCCTAAAGAATTAAACCCTATAGATTATCGAGTGTTAAGTAAAACAATGAATCTATATCCTTTCCAAGAACTATTCTTTACAACATTCGAATATTGCAATCTTATACCAGTGTTTAAAGATGTAGCAAAAGAACGGGAAATTCTATTGGCAGATATAAATAATAAGAATATATTATTGCTTACAGGTATAGCTTTACCACGACAATTAGAAGTTGATATGGGTTTATATGCAGATACATCTCGTATGAAAACATTAATATTCCCTGACCACCATTCCTTTAATACCAAAGACATTGCTGTTATTAATGATACTTTTGCTATGATGAAACCTCCAAAAATAATTATCACAACGGAGAAAGACAAGGCACGACTTTTGAACTTAGAGGGATTAAACAATGATGTAAGAGAAAACATATACGCATTGCCAATACAAGTTAAGTTTATGCTTAACGAAGAAGATAAATTCAATGAAAAAATATTATCCTATGTACAAAAAAATTCAAGAAACAGTATCTTGGCTAAAAGAAAGAATGCAGACAAGTCCGAAAACCGCAATCATTCTCGGAACAGGTCTCGGACAATTAGCTTCAGAGATAACAGATAGCTACGAGTTCTCTTATCAAGATATACCTAATTTCCCTGTTTCTACTGTAGAAGGACATGCAGGTTGCTTAATTTTTGGTAAACTTGGTGGCAAAGATATACTGGCAATGAAAGGTCGCTTCCATTATTACGAAGGATATAATATGCAAGAAGTAACCTTTCCAATACGTGTAATGTATGAACTAGGAATTGAAACGTTGTTTGTTTCTAATGCTTCTGGTGGTATGAATCCAGAATTCAAGATAGGAGATTTAATGATTATAACCGATCATATTAATTTCTTTCCTGAACATCCTTTACATGGGCCTAATTTCCCCACTGGACCTCGTTTCCCAGATATGCACGAAGCATACGACCATAAACTAATAATCAAAGCTAAAGAAATAGCAAAGGAGAAGAATATTAAAATAAGGTCAGGAGTTTATGTTGGTGTACAAGGGCCTACATTTGAAACCCCTGCAGAATATAAAATGTATAGAATATTGGGTGGCGATGCTGTTGGTATGAGTACTGTTCCAGAAGTTATAGTCGCACGACATTCAAATATAAAGGTGTTTGGTATAAGTGTTATTACCGACTTAGGTGGATTTGATACTCCCGTAGAAGTAAGCCATGAAGAGGTTCAAGAGGCAGCTAATAAAGCACAGCCTTTGATGACTGAGATTATGCGTGAGATAATAAGACAAGCCTAAATAATAGGGACCTATATTGATATGGAAATAAAGGAATTAGGCGAATTTAAACTAATAGAGCGGCTAACGAAAGATATAAAACCAACTAATCCATCTACTATTAAAGGGGTAGGCGATGATGCAGCTGTTCTTCGTTATTCAGATAAAGAAGTCTTGGTTTCTTCCCACTTATTTATGGAAGGAATTCAATTCGACCTTACTTATATTGATATGAAACATCTGGCTTATAAATGCGCTATGGTTGCAATGACAAATATATTTGCAATGAATGGGCAGCCATGTCAGATAATAGTATCTATAGGTATGGGAAAGCGTATTAATGTAACAGATTTAGATCAATTTTATGATGGTCTGAAGACAGCTTGTAGTAAATGGAATGTAGATATTGTGGGAGGTGATACTACATCTTCTTATACAGGATTGTCCATTAACATTACCTGTATTGGAGAAAGTGTAAAAGAAGATATTGTATATAGAAAAGGTGCTACTCCTACAGACATAATATGTGTTTCAGGAGATCTCGGAGCAGCTTATATGGGCTTGCAAATACTAGAGCGAGAGAAAACAGTTTACTATCAACAGGTAGAAGAATTTAACAAAAAGCTGACGCAAGCACAAAAGGAAAATGACCGAGGAAAGCTTGAGGCTCTAAATAATGAACGTGCAATAATAGAAAACTTCCAACCAGACTTTGCAGGTAAAGAATATTTAATAGATCGCCAATTAAAACCTGAAGCTCCAGGTGAAGTACTAGAACAACTTCGTAATGCAAATATTCGACCAACTTCAATGATAGATGTCTCTGATGGTCTTGCAAGTGATTTAAAACATCTTTGTAAAGAAAGTAATGTAGGGTGTAGAATTTATGAAGATAAAATACCTATCGATTATCAGACAGCTGCTGCTTGTGAAGAATTTAATATGAATCTTACTACTGCTGCTTTGAATGGTGGTGAAGATTATGAACTTCTTTTTACGATACCTATTAGTGAGCATGCAAAAATAACATCGCTTAAAAATATTCATCAAATAGGTTATGTTACAGAAAGTAAATTGGGAGAATTTCTTATTGCACGAGATGGAAATGAATTCCAACTTACAGCACAAGGCTGGATATAAGAATAGACGTTTCGTTAGAACTTATAAAGGATAGGTTAGAAATGTAGCATTGCTATATTTTCCAAAGATAAAAAGGACGACATTATTCATTGATGCTTTTTCTATTTTATCTTTGTAGAATACATAATCTTGATCTTCGATCGGAATGTTTCTGTGTGTACAAGGGTGAGTTCTGCTAACAGAACTCGCCCCTTGTAAATTTATAGAACTTAGAGGAATTAGTTCCTTCACAACATATAAAGTGAACGTTCATTATGGAGAATATTATCTTACCGGATTTTGTAAATTAATGTTAAGTATTAAAATATTTAGCATAATATTTGCAGTAATAAAAAAAAAGTACTACCTTTGCACTCGCAAAACAGAAATGAAGTATATATATTGAATTTCTTAATGGTGCCATAGCTCAGTTGGTAGAGCAAAGGACTGAAAATCCTTGTGTCCCCGGTTCGATTCCTGGTGGTACCACATAAATTTCTAATAGGAGAGAAAGAAAAGAAATGTAAGAGTGTCATAACAATATTAGTTATGACACTCTTTGTTTTTCTAAGCTAATTAATTTTATCGTTCTGTATGTTGATTGTAGTTTATAAGCTTAATAGAAGGGGGTCAGTCCTAAAACCCAGTTGCAAGCCTAACCTCTTAAGCGCATAATTTCATAAGCCTATATAAAAAGAAAGGAATATCTGTCACCCCTCTGAACTGTGCCCTGAATGCCTTAACCTTAGCATTGAATGATTCGGCATTTGCATTTGTAGCTCTGTTTACAAA
>FLSB01006011.1_pt1 | contig 12878 bp, 8 predicted proteins | sample 1550551 | NCBI WGS metagenome assembly FLSB01 (sample SAMEA4031774, study PRJEB14383) | metagenome | biome: human; feature: oral; material: saliva | place: Philippines | collected 2014 | reverse complement strand
CTTTTTTTGATGGATAATTCCTAATTATTCAACGTCTAAATAGCTTGTTTTCAGTAAAAAGATGGCTAAATGATTTGGAATATATCGAAAATAATTCATAACTTTGCACCCACAAAGTTGAAATAATTACAAGAAACATATTCCATACGTATCCTACTGATTATCAATAGTCAGTATCGAAGCGTCGAAAAGGACATATACGTAAAAACATTAATATATAAATACAAAAACATTATGAAAGAAAAGTTTATTTGCACCGTTTGCGGTTACATCTATGAAGGTACTGAAGCACCAGAGGAGTGCCCAATCTGTCATGCTAAAGCTAACAAGTTCAAGGCTTTCAAGAGTGTAGAACTGAAGGGTACTAAGACTGAAAAGAACCTCCAGATTGCTTTCGCTGGAGAGAGCCAAGCACACACAAAATACCTCTATTATGCTTCAAAAGCAAAGAAAGATGGTTATCAGCAGATTGCTGCTTTGTTTGAGGAGACAGCAATCAACGAGCGTGAGCACGCTAAGCTTTGGTTCAAGTTCTTGCACGATGGTGGTATTCCAACAACAACAGATAACCTCGCTGACGCTGCAGCAGGTGAGAACTATGAGTGGACAGACATGTACGCTAAGATGGCTGAAGAGGCTCAGGAGGAAGGCTTCACAGGTATTGCTGCTAAGTTCCGCAAGGTTGGTAAGGTAGAGAAACACCACGAGGAGCGTTATCGCAAGCTGTTGAAGAACATCGATGACAAGGTTGTTTTCTCACGTGATGGTGATTCAATCTGGCAGTGCCGCAACTGTGGTCACATCGAGATTGGCAAGAATGCTCCTAAGATCTGCCCAACATGTAACCACCCAGAGAGCTTCTTCCAGCTCCAGGAGAACAACTTCTAAGGTTGTAAAAACATTATGAGACCGTTGACATGGGTGTTGGTTCCCATGCGATAGCTACAACAACGGATATAAGGTAAGTGCCGGAGGCGTCATGCTTTCGGCACTTTTTTCGTGTGGTTTGCGGTGGTGTGCTACTTCTTTACGTGCTCATCAAGACACAAAACAAGCTGCAGTCTTGCCCTATTGGGAATTATTTACCGCTAATAAACACGGAGTTCTGACATGAGAAGACCGTATTATTCAGCCTCATCAGCAAACATTTACTGTATTCCCAAGCTACTTTTGTGTTCTATAAAAGCACTTCTAACACCAGAAAACGAGCCAAAAAGTCCTGACCATGACGGCTAAAAGCTTCACGAATGAGCCCTGTATCTCCCCCACCCCATTGCCTATTAACCGACAATAGGGTGCAGAAAGATACAGGGCTCACGCTATATGATAAGTCGTTCTTACGCCTTCAGCTGTTCAGCCATGCTAGCTGCGGCACGTCGACCATCGCCCATTGCAAGGATAACGGTGGCACCACCACGTACGATATCACCTCCAGCGTATATCTCAGGACGGGAACTCTGCATGTTATCATTGACAACAATGGTGTTCTTTCTGCCCAGTTCCAATCCTTCAACAGACTTAGGAACGAGCGGATTGGGCGATACTCCGACAGCAACGATGACCTGATCACAGTCCACGGTGATGGTCTTTCCCGTCTCAACAGGGCGTCTCCTGCCGCTTGCGTCAGGTTCTCCGAGCTCCATTACATCCAATACTGCAGCACAGACGCGTCCGTTTTCATCCGCTTTATATTCCTTTGGATTGTGTAATGTAAGGAAGTTAATACCCTCTTCCTTGGCATGTTTCACCTCCTCAAGGCGTGCCGGCATCTCTGCTTCAGACCTTCTGTAGACCAGAGTGACGTCAGCTCCGAGTCGTTTTGCCGTACGACAGGAGTCCATTGCGGTGTTACCACCACCGATGACGAGCACCTTCTTACCTATTATAATAGGTGTATCCGTATCCGGATTGGCTGCATCCATGAGGTTAACACGTGTAAGATACTCGTTACTTGATAGGATATTGATGGCGTTTTCGCCCGGAATACCCATGAAATTAGGCAATCCTGCACCCGAACCAACGAAGATTCCTTTGAAACCCTTTGCCTTCAGCTCATCGATAGAGATGGTTTTACCAATGATGGTATCAGTCTGGAAGTGTACACCAAGCCGACGAAGATTGTCTATTTCAACATCAACAATCTTGTTAGGGAGGCGGAATTCAGGGATACCATACTTCAGAACGCCACCTATCTCATGCAGTGCTTCGAAGACATACACCTCATATCCACGCTTCACCATGTCTCCTGCGAAGCTCAAACCAGATGGTCCTGAACCCACAACAGCCACCTTGATGCCGTTGGATGGTGCTACTTCAGGCAGTGCAACCTGCCCACTCTCGCGCTCATAGTCGGCTGCGAAGCGTTCCAGATAGCCGATAGCGACAGCTGGCGACTTCATTTTAAGATGTATACAACGGCTCTCACACTGTTTCTCCTGTGGACAAACGCGTCCGCAAACAGCTGGTAGAGCTGATGTTTCCTTAAGAACGCGCGCTGCTTCCAGGAAGTTTCCACGTTCGATATTCTTGATAAACTTTGGTATTTGGATGTTTACCGGACAGCCTTCTACGCACGATGGCTTCTTACAGTCAAGACATCTCTTTGCCTCTTGCATAGCCATCTCGGGTGTCAAGCCGATGTTTACCTCCTCCAAACGGGTCTTGGCACGATATTCAGCATCCAGTTCCGGCATCTTAACACGTGGGATTGCCACTCTCTCCTTGGGCTTCAACGCCTCGGGTTCAGTCTCATTGACGGCAGCAGCAACGCCCTCCGACGCCTTCTTATCAGTCCCCAGAGCACATTCCTCACCGTCTTTCTTCCCCTGATCGGCAGCAGCGTGTCCTGGTTCTGCAGCCCTGTTAGCCAGTGATTCCTCGTTCTTAAACGTCCCCATGCGCTTGAACATCTCGTCCCAATCCACCTGATCACCGTTGAATTCAGGACCATCAATGCAGACGAAGCGCGTCTTTCCACCTATCGTCAGTCGACAAGCGCCGCACATTCCCGTACCATCCACCATGATGGTGTTCAATGACACGTCGTTAGGAATACCGTATTTCTTTGCCAGCAATGACGTGAATTTCATCATCACAGGAGGTCCTATCGCCAGCACTTTGTCCACATGTTCGCGCTGAATAACCTTCTCTACGCCCACCGTGACAACCCCTTTCTCGCCGTATGAGCCATCATCGGTCATGATGATCACCTCATCCGAATACTCCTTCACGTCATCCACCATGATAACCAGCTCCTTCGTCCTACCCGCAAGGACGGATATCACTCTGTTGCCAGCCTTCTTCAGCGCCGTGAGGATGGGGAGAATGGCAGCAATACCGATACCACCACCGGCGCAGACCACCGTTCCGTAGTTCTCAATATGTGACGGAGTACCGAGCGGACCAACGATATCAGCCACCTCATCACCCACCTTCAGGTCGCAGAGCTTCGTTGATGATCGCCCCACCTCCTGTATAACCATTGTCAGTGTGCCCTTTTCCGGGTCAGCTTTAGCAATGGTATACGGCACACGTTCACTGTTTTTATCAACGCGTACGATGATGAAATTGCCTGCACGGCAGCTCCTTGCGATGAGAGGTGCTTCCACTTCAATGCAGAAAACCTTCTCCGAAAACTGTTTCTTGCTGATAATCTTGTTCATGATATACTGTTGTTTTTTATCCGACAGACCCCACGTCGTGCCCCTTTCGGTATGAGGAAAGATGGCGGAATACTGTCTTTGTGATATGTTAGTATGATGATTTGTTATTTGTTGAGCCCTTGTTCTAAGCTCTGTAGGTTTTCGTAGTAATAAACAGATGTGTAGAATCCACTTCGGGATTAGCAAATGAAAAGCCCTCTGTCCGCGCCCCTCCACTTATCAGGAGAGGACGGCAGAGGGTTCTATTCTTAGTCCATCTTGTCGTCGAGCATCTCGAATCCGCAATAAGGAACAAGCACCTTCGGCACACGGATGCCCTCTGGCATCTGGTTGTTCTCAATGATTGCGGCAACGATACGTGGCAAAGCAAGCGCCGAACCGTTAAGAGTATGGCAGAGTTCAATCTTCTTATCCTCTGCATGACGGTACCGACAGTGCAGACGATTTGCCTGATAGCTCTCGAAGTTTGAAACACTTGACACCTCCAACCAGCGTTCCTGGGCAGCACTCCACACCTCGAAGTCGTAGCAGATGGCTGATGTAAAGCTCATGTCACCACCACAAAGGCGCAGGATATGATAAGGCAATTCCAGCTTCTTCAGCAGTCCTTCAACATGGTTGAGCATCTCATCGAGTGATGCATAGGAATGCTCTGGCTTGTCAATGCGTACGATCTCAACCTTGTCAAACTGATGCAGACGGTTCAAACCACGTACATCCTTACCGTAACTACCTGCCTCACGACGGAAACAAGCTGAATAAGCGCAACGCTTGATAGGCAGATCCTTCTCGTCAAGAATCTCATCACGGAAGATATTCGTCACCGGAACCTCAGCCGTAGGGATAAGATAGAGGTCGTCAAGGTTGGCATGATACATCTGACCTTCCTTGTCTGGAAGCTGTCCAGTGCCCAGTCCTGAGTCCTGATTGACCACCAATGGCGGCTGCACCTCCAGATAACCGCTTTTGCGAGCCTCGTCAAGGAAGAATGCTTCCAGCGCTCTTTGGAAGCGAGCCATCTTACCAATGTATAGCGGGAAGCCTGCTCCGGTGATCTTAACACCGAGGTCGAAGTCAACAAGATTGAACTTCTTCAGCAAGTCCCAGTGGCATTGTGCGTCAGCAGGGAGGTTCGGTTTCTCTCCACCTTCCTTCACAACGACGTTGTCACTGGCGTCTTTTCCCTCCGGAACATCATCGTTCGGAACGTTAGGAATGGTCAGCAACACCTCCGTCATCTCCCTTTGCGCCGTCTCCATGATCTCATGTAGCGCCTTGTCAGCCGACTTCAGCTCAGCCACCTTCTCCTTTATATCGTTAGCTTCGTTGGTCTTTCCTTCTTTCATCAGCCCTCCTATCTGCTTCGAAAGTTGGTTCTGCTGCTGCTTGTTTGTATCAAGCTTCTGCTGAGTCTCACGACGCAGACGGTCATATTCCAGTACTTTCTCAACTGCCTCACGTGCTCCATTGAAGTGTTTCTTCTCCAATCCTTTGATTACACGTTCGGTCTCTTCACTGATGAGCTTTAATGTAAGCATAATAAATTCCTTTATAATTTTGATTCTGAGAGCAAAGTTACGAAAAAAATCGATAACACGATAAAATAGCAAAAGAAAACCGTTCCATGGAAAAATTATTATCTTTCCCGCTGTTTCTTGCCCCCCTGAAGGGCATAAAACCCAACAACTTGACGGCGTGACACATAACAAATCAACCATCACAGTATACCTCCTGACACATAAACACGCCCGTAAGCCGTGCGCTTAGCAAACAATTCACATCTTAAAAACATACGTTTACGAATTGAAAAACCATTGGGCTGCATGCTAAATAAACAGGTTTTACGAGTTGGAAAACCGACAAACCATGCATAAAAACCCAAGTTTACGAGTTGGAAAGCCGACAAACCATACATTACAGAACACATATTTACGAATTGAATACCCCATTTTTCCTAACGACTTCTGCCCCTTCAGCAACCCAAACAGTTCTAAAACCTTTACCCCTCATTAGGAAACACGTATCCCGCCAGGCACATCCCCTCCCCCTGGAGGGGCTTGGGGAGGCCGTATTTTGGCGGTCGCCTTCCTTCTGAGTCCCGCCCCTCTTTGTCAAATTCTTTCCCTTCTGTTTTTCCATCTACGCCCTTTTGCCTTCTAAAAGACGCCCTTTTGCATCGTAAAAGGGCATGTTTTGCAACGCAAAAGGGCACCTTTTACAACCCCATCCGTAACCCTTTGATAATCCAATGGTTACAAATCCGAAAAACAACTACCATCCACCCAAACCAGAACAAACAAGGTTGAGATTATATAAGGATAATTCATATACTCCTCTACACCCCCTCCCCTATTCCCTTTCATCCCCTCCCTTGTCTCATTCCACCCCCTCCCCTATCTCATTCCACTCCCTATCACCTCCTCCAACCACCAGAAAACGTAACCCACAAAGCCCCTAAAACAAAACGACTGCACACTCCGAAGAGCCTACTTACAGGTCTGAAAAAGTCTATCTTCATACCTATTATAAGTTAATAGTTATCGCCTTCGCAAATAAAAACAGAAAGGAAACATGGTGATTTATATACTCCAATCTGCTAAACAGTTGAAAATGTAGCTCTTACGTGGGCGAATCAGTGCACAAAAACGATTATTTACACTTCTAGAAAGCAAATTATCGTTAACTTTTTAGGGCTGTCCATTAAATTTAACAGTCAATTTTCACATTTCACAATACATTGAAACAGAAATCAAGAAGTAAGCGATAAGGAAAAGAAAAAAGTATATATAGAATAAAGAACGGTGCGTATTTTTTTATTAACTTTGCAAAATAACAAACTGATACATTATGACGAGAACAAACAAAGTACTGCTAATCTATACTGGTGGAACCATAGGTATGGGTCATAATAAGGTGACAGGAGCACTGGAACCACTTGACTTTAACCACCTTGTTGACAATGTTCCTGAGTTCAGACTGATACCAACTGAAGTGGACACTTACCAGTTTGACCCTCCAATAGACTCTTCTGACATGACGCCACAACGATGGGCACAGCTCGTGAACATCGTTTCTGAACGCTATGATGACTATGACGGATTCGTAATCCTACATGGAACGGACACCATGGCATTCACTGCTTCGGCGCTATCGTTTATGTTTGAGAACCTCACCAAGCCTATTATCCTCACGGGATCACAGCTTCCCATCGGACAGTTGCGCACGGATGGGAAGGAAAACCTCATGACAAGCCTCGAACTTGCATCTGCTCATCATGCCGATGGGACGCCAATGGTGCCGGAGGTGTGCATCTATTTCAGTGGACATCTGCTGCGTGGTAACCGTTCAACGAAGCAGAATGCTGATGAATTCAATGCCTTCGACTCGTTCAACTATCCGCATCTCTGTGAGGCTGGAGTGAACTTTACCTTTGACGAACACCGTATTCTGAAGCCCGACTATACACGTCCGATGATCCCACATACGGATCTTAATGCGAATGTAGTTATCTTTTCGCTCTTCCCAGGCATTGAAGATGACATCGTGAAGCATGTCATTGACGCTCCGGAACTGCGTAGTATCGTCATGAGATCATATGGAAGTGGGAACGCACCACAGAAACCTTGGCTGATGAACATGCTCAAAGAGGCATCACGCAGGGGTATTGTCGTGGTGAATATCAGCCAATGTATCAGCGGACAGGTGGAGATGAGCCGTTACGATACGGGTTATCAGCTGAAGGATGCAGGCGTTATCAGTGGTTACGATAGCACGGTAGAGGCTGCCGTCACGAAGCTTATGTATCTTCAGGCACTCTATGATGACCCTGAAACCATACGCCAATACATGAAAAAAGCCATCGCTGGGGAGATAACTATCTCTGGGGAAAAATAAAAAGAAGCCTTAAAGGGATTGAAGAGAAGCCCTAAGGAAATTGGAAAGAAGCCTTAGGGAAATTGGAAAGAAACCCTAAAGGAAACAGTAAGAAGCCTTAGGGGAATTGAAAAAAAGCCTCAGGGAAGGATAAAAAGAGAAAAAGGAAAAAGGGCAAAGGGCTGTGTTTAGCGCCCAAGCCAACACCTTACGAAACACAATCTGTTAACTTGTAAACCCATAAACACATCAAAAAAAGACAGAAAAAACAAACGGGCACATCAGAAAAACTGGTGCGCCCGTCTCAGTTATAGTGGCCATTTAGAGTCAAATAGTTTTTAATGTGTATCGGTTTTCACACAAGAAAAAAATAACTCACTGTACTATTAATACAACTATAGATATATTAATACGTACCCGAAAAGCATTAAAATCTTTTTTTTAACATTAATAAAACTTTTGTATCAATAATGGACAACTTTCTTATTGGTACTTTTCCCGTTCGTACTTTGCGGTATTTGCCCTCTGCATACCTTATTTATTAAGGGGACGGAAGGGGTGTAGGAAGCAGACGGAAAGGGCGATAAACAGGCTGCAACAATAGGGTTTCGGCATTGGTCAATGTTATTACTGATCACAACCAAGCCACACGAAAAAACGATTTCAGCATCGTCTGATGCACGATTCACCATCATCCGACACCGCATCAGGGGTTGTTTTGCAAATGAAAGGATGGGATATAAGTAGTGAAATGCTAATTTTTGACAAAAAAGATGGTGTCATTTAACACTCAACCCACCTGCTTTTAACAAACAAATTGGATATCTTTGTTAAGTATACTATATTCTTTTAACAATCATGACAGTAAAATTTAACTTCGAAGTAACTACCTTTTAACAAATATGAAGGGGCGTTTTAACATGGCAACTACCCACTTTTAATAAACAAGGCTGTAGCGTTTGAAATGAAATTCATCACACACTGACAAACGAAACCATGGGGCTGAACATGAGAATCATCTTCTCTTGATAAATAAAACGGTAGGGATAAACAGGGAAGTCAGCACGCTCTCATAAACAATGCAGTAAGGTTTAATATAAAAACCACGCTTTCTTGCACAACGATATTGCAGGCTTTAATAGGAAAAGGCACGCTATCTAGCTGATAAAACGGCTGGCTTTAACAGGAAAAGGCATGCTATCTGACCAACAAGACAGTGTGATTTAAACAAGAAAGGGGCTGTATTTACGAAATAAGACATGCTGCTTCAGCAGAAAGGATAGCATGACGGAGCAAGTCAGCTACGCACCTTTACAACATGTCTGACGCCTCTTAAACGCTCAAAAAAGAATGGAAGCCAGAGGTATCATATATCCTCTGACTCCCATAACTATCGTTTTTCCGTGGTAATTCTTCTCCCTTCAACGATGAAAGGGCAAGGGGGAGAGCCACATTTTGAGAACTGAAGGGGACCGTTTCCATATCCCCGTGCACTCTCCCTGATTACCTTTTATTTTGCATATACAGGACGAATGCTGTACATACTCCACTTAGGATTGCTCGTACTACGGTATCCGCTGACTGTTCCAGGGTAGAAACAACCATTCGTCATATAGTAAGCTGAGAAGGCTGTTGCCACTCTGTTGTTGCATGCATTGCCGTCGGATGTCCAGTAAAGAGCCTGAGCACTTGGACGCTGGAGGCGTGGTGCACCGTCATTATACTCGGTATAGGCACCTGCACATGGCAGGAATACGCCCTTGTCGATATCCTCTTTTGTGAAGTGCTTCATACGTGTACAGCTTGCATTTCTGTAGTCTCCAACGTAGATAGCATTCGTTTGATTGGTTCTACCGATAACTCTTCCGTTCTTATCAAGTACCTTTCCTTTGAGATGCTCAGGTACTGTAGGATCGAAGAGCACACCTACTACAACGTTTCCATTGTCAACATAGTATCCCAGATACTCTCCTGTCTTAGCCATCAGCTTACGGAAATCGTTCGTTGTAGGCAACTTCCAGTCACCCTTTGATGCATAATAAGCAAGGTCACCATAGCAGTTGTTCAGCTGCTGACCCTGGATATTACCCGTATAAGTTGAGTAATAACGCATTGCATCATGGCTATAGTTGTGCGCATAAACAATGTCTCCCCAACGGAAGTGGTCGAAAGCAACACAATTGAACGCACGTGGGAGGAACTCTGGATAGAGATTGAATGGGTCATTGTTCGTATAGAAGTAGTCCCAAGCATTCTTTGCGAGGCGATAACCTTCTACCCAACCATTCTGATGTTCTGTTGGTTCGTACTGAAGATTGTACTTTCCCCACTTCACACCGTCTATTGGAATGAATGGATCAGGGTCTTTTACTGTGATGGTGTAAGGATAATACTTCGCTTTCTCGTAGTTATACTCCTGCTCCATAGTAGCGTGGAATGTTATTCCACTCTTGGTCTGGATGATAAAGCTGGCTCTGAGATGTGCATCAGGTAGCAACGCAATGTCGAAATACTCAAGTGGCTTGTCTGCTGTAACAGTCATTTCACCCTTGTTTGTATAGGTAATCTGACCTGTTGAGAGGTTAAAGTCACCGTCAGTATAGATGTTCTTGATCGTTACCTGTGTCATATCCTTAACAGGTTTACCATTAAAGATAATGTTCAAGCGGATAAAGCAGTACTGCTTATCCATCGAAAAGTCTTCCCATGCACTGTGTCCGTCGGTCTGAATATTCTTCAGTTTACCCCACATATAGTCGAAGTACTTGAAGTTTGCTATCGTTCCGTTCTGATGTCCAGTAACTGGTTTGCCGTCAACGATAATGGTGTTCTCTTTCAAACCAAGCGGAACAATACCCATAGGAGTCTCCTTCGTGTTATAACGGAACGGATAGAAGAGTGCCAATTCATCGCCTTCTTTCCAATGGATATCACCTTTGAACTTAGTATAAATACTGTCGTCTGCAGCCGTCAAATAGTCATAACCCTCTGGATTTGTAATGTTATAAGCTATGATTCGGTCACCAGCTGTCCACTTATTACGACTCACAATGCTAACGTCCGTACGTGTTTGTGGACCTTCTTTAGGGGTAAGCGTAAACGCACGAGTAGATGATGTCTCTGGGTTTATCACCTGAGATTGTTCATTGTTCACCTCGGTTGAACATGCTGCCAAGCCGAGAACTGCCAGACTAATTAGGGCTGAGTAGATAGTCTTAATGGTCATGTTTTAGGATTTAATTAATTAAACATATAGTTAATTCTCGCCATTTTCGTTTTCATCTTGATCATCCTCATAATCAAAAGGATTAGCTTTGGCATGACTACCACCACCGGTACCAGGAGTTCCAGGGGTCCATCCACCAGTACCACCACCAGCACTGCCAGCCAATAGTGCATACTCCGTTCCAACTTTCGTACATTCAATGTACGGTTTCAAATACTTTTTAATTTCCATTTGAGTAACTTTATGGTTTTAATCTTTTGAATTATATCTCAATTATATGGTAGAATGATTATCGTTACTTGTCACATGTCGGTCGTTATACGACTTTATTAGTGGTAAGTGGCATACAATAAGGAGTTATTACCTCTCTTGTTTTGATCATTCCGTCACCTCGTTTCTTTCTTGCCTTGCCCCTTTTCATATTTTATAAGGGATGAGCTGGCATGGTGACTAAGACCAGTCGTCTTCGTTTCTTTGGGTTACATGAGTAATCACGGTGCAAAGTTAAGTAATAATTATACATGGAGTTTTAAATTTACTTATAAAATTTATTAATTAACATTGCGCACAAAAGCGTATAAAAATGTAACAGTTTCATAAGTGTTACACAATTAAAACTTCATTAAAACTCATATCCGATGTATCGTGATTATGGGTAAACTGACAACCACGTGGGGTGCTTTCAGATCATAACAACTCATCTTCCATAGCTCAACCCTCTCTCTCCTCTCCAACCGAAGGGGGTATGGAAGTAATATTTTTTCCCTATTTTATTTTTTATTTCATTTGCTGTCACTTTTGCCTTTTCGGATAACTCTCTCACCAACAACCCTCTCCAGAACACAAAAAGGTGACAGGAGTGACAGGAAAAACAAAGAATGAGATTTTATTTGACAAGACATTACGCTGACAAGTGGACGAATTTAGAGTTGACGAGCAAATGAATAGCGTTCCATAAGACACAGATTTACGAATTGACAACTCAACGACTTGCACGTCACAGAACACAAGTTCTTGAGCTGACAAGTAACCAACTTGTGTTTCCTATGGACTGACTTGCCTACCATAGGATGTATGTCATCGAATTGACAAGCAATGAATTGCGCATCATGAAATACAAGTCATCCATTTGACGACCGACCGACTTGCGTACCAAAAATTACAACTTTACGTCTTAACACGTAACCAACTTGCACGTTCATTAGAACAAGTTATATGTTATCGAATGCAAGTTCTCGAGTCTACAAGCAACCAACTTGCACGTTCATTAGAACAAGTTATGTGCTATCGGATACAAGTTCTCGAGTCAACAAGCAACCAACTTGCACGTCCATTAGAAGAAGTTATGTGTTATCGAATACAAGTTTACGACTTAACAAGCAACCAAGCTATGTGTTCCGTAGACCGACTTACCTGCACAGAATACAAGTTTATGGCTTAACAAGCAACCGAGCCATCTGCCAAATGCCATCGCCCTGCCCACTAACCTTCAGAGTTTCGAGCATTAAACATTAGACTTTGATCCATTTTCCTTCCCCTTTCCTTTATCCCAACATCCAACATCAGATCCCCACCAGGCACATCCCCACCGTCCAAAGAGGCAATCTCAGACCACCAACAGACTAACAAACCCACACTCTATCTGCACATCCCCACCGTCCAAAGAGCATGTACAAGCCACCAACAATAGACTCCCAATCAACACCCAATCTGTACATCCCCTCCCTCGGCTTCCTAAGGTAAAATCCAAAGATTTTCCAAGAAAAGTTTATATTCCACTGTAATTTCTAAGTTAATGTCTTTTTATTTACATTTCCCTGCCATATTGTTTATGCTATTTCTCTCTCCATTCTTCTGACCATCTCGTGATTATACTCATAATCATAGTCATGCTTTACCAAAGAGAACATGATGTGCAGCAGTTTGTTTGCTACATTATTAAGGATCACAGCATATGGCTTACCCTTCTCCCTGAGCCTTTCACTATACTTCCTGAGTTCCGTATTGGCAAGCATGGCGCTTTTTGCAGCCATTCTTAAGTATCCCTTGAGCATCTTGCAACAGGCGTTTCTATACGGACTCTTCCTGTGTACCGATGTCCCAGAGTCTTCATAAAA
>FLSB01131071.1_pt1 | contig 12929 bp, 10 predicted proteins | sample 1550551 | NCBI WGS metagenome assembly FLSB01 (sample SAMEA4031774, study PRJEB14383) | metagenome | biome: human; feature: oral; material: saliva | place: Philippines | collected 2014 | reverse complement strand
GGGGGGGGGGGGTGCGGCCTCGTCAGTCGATGATGCCGTACAGGCGGTCGCCCGCGTCGCCCAGGCCGGGGACGATGTAGGACTTCTCGTTGAGGTGATCGTCGACAGCGGCGACGACGACGTTCACGTCGGCGCGGTCGCCGATCGCCTCCTCAAGCGTCTTGATGCCCTCGGGCGCGGCCAGGATACACACGCAGGTGACGTCCTTCGCGCCGCGCTCGAAGAGGTAGTTGGTGGCGGCGACCATGGTGTGGCCGGTGGCCAGCATGGGGTCGAGAATGAAGCACTGGCGGCCCGACAGGTCTTCCGGCAGGCGGTTCGCGTAGGTCTCGATCTCGAGGGTGTCCTCGTCGCGGCGCATGCCCAGGAAGCCGACCTCGGCCGTGGGCAGCATGCGGGTCATGCCCTCGAGCATGCCCAGGCCTGCGCGCAGGACGGGCACGACGATCGGGCGGGGCTCGGAGAGCTTCAGGCCGACCGTGGGGGCAACGGGGGTCTCAATGGGGGTCTCGGTGACGGCCACCTCGCGGGTCGCCTCGTAGGCGAGCAGGGTGACCAGTTCGTCTACGAGCTGGCGGAACGTCGCCGACGGCGTTTCGCGATCGCGCAGAACGGTGAGCTTGTGGGTGATCAGGGGGTGATTGGCAACGTGGAGGCGCATGGTTATAGGCTACCTTGTTCGCCCGCGAGTGTGCACCCTGGTGCGTCAGGGACGAGGCCGTAGCGGGTTCTCTGCTCGGTGCGGCTTTCGGTCGGTCGGGCATCGCGTCCGGATGCGGACGATGTCAAACTCACGAGTCACATGAAGCTCACAAGCCACTGTGGACTCCAACTATCCCAACGCTGATTTGGCCGGTAAGCTAGTAGTGTGACCGTGAATGAGCAGTACCGCGAAGCAATGGGCAAGGCCCTCTTCCTGGCCAACCGCGCCCGCGAGACGGGAGATGTCCCCGTCGGGGCCGTCGTCGTCGACGACAACGGCCGGATCATCGGCCGCGGGTGGAACTGCCGCGAGGCACACCACGATCCCGCAGGTCACGCCGAAATCGTTGCGCTGCGTGAGGCTGGTCGCGCCAGGGGAACCTGGCGCCTGACGGGCTGCACGCTCGTCGTCACCCTCGAGCCCTGCACGATGTGTGCGGGTGCCATTCTCGCCTCCCGCGTTGATCGCGTCGTCTTCGGCGCGTGGGACCCGAAGGCGGGCGCGGCGGGTTCCCTGCGCGACGTCCTGCGCGACGCCCGGATGCCCCACCCGACCGAGGTTATTGGCGGGGTCCTCGCCCAAGAGGCCGCCATGCAGTTGCGTTCCTTCTTCCTCGGTTGCCGCAGCGCTGACGAAATGCCCGTCGTCCAGGCCCCCGTCCACGAGCCCGACGACATGCCCGCGCCCCTCGTCGTCCCCGACGAGGAGGATGAGGCGCCCATGTCGGCGCGCGCACACGAACAGGCCAACGAGAAGGCTCCTCGCCATGAGGGTGTCCCCGCTCAGCTCGTGACACCGGCTGCCCCCGTCGCGCCCGTCGTCCCCGCGCCCCCGGTCGTGTCTGTGGCCCCGGCGGCGCCCTCCCACTCTGCCCATACGCCCAGCCGTCACCGTGGCACGCAGGCCTCGCCCCTGCCTCGTCGAGCGGGCCGCCCCTTCTCCGAGCGCGTCTCCGGCAACGCCGACGACCCCGCCGACATTCCCGTCGGCGAAAGCGTCGCGCCCGCGCCGCAGACCCCGCCCTCGCAGCCGCCCTACCGCAGTGCCGCCCCGGTCATGCCGGCCGTGTCACCCGACACGACGCACGGCCCCATCACGCGCTCCGTCCCCCGCATCCGTCCCGTCCACGTGCGCCCCACCGCGACCGTGCCCGAGGGGCTCTACACGCCCGCTCAGCCGGGCCGCCCGCTCGCCCAGCCGCTGCGTCAGAGCGCTCCTCGGCCTCCGGCCCCCACGCCCGCGACCGTCGCGGATGAGCCGATTCCCGCGCCGCCCGTGTTCCCTCAGCGCGCCCACAAGCGCACGAGTGAGCGCCCGCAGCGTCCCCTCCCGCAGGCCTTCGAGCCCGAACCCGCGCGCCGCGTCGACTACGAGCTGTCCCCGCGCCAGTTCAACGACGTCGATCCCATCACCTCCGGGATCCGCGTGCGCCGCTCCGGGCGTCGCCGTGGCAACGCGCGCCACTGACATGATTCCCGCACGCGTCATCACGGTCTCCGACCGCTGCTCCGCTGGCCTCGCCGAGGACCTCTCCGGCCCCCTCGCCGCGCGTCTCCTCGCTGACCACGACATCGAGGCGTCGGTCGAGATCGTCCCCGACGACGTCGATGCCATCCGTCGCGCGATCACCGCGGCCGTGTCGGACGGGGCCCGTTTCGTCTTCACGACCGGTGGCACCGGCCTCGCCCCCCGCGACGTCACCCCCGAGGCCACCGAGCCGCTCCTCGTGACGCGCATCGACGGCCTCGCCGACGCGATTCGGCGCCGCGGCGAAGAAAAGGTCGCATCCGCCGCCCTGTCGCGAGGCCTCGTCGGCGTGACCGCGCGTTCGCCCGAGGGCGCCCTCGTCGTCAATGCACCCGGCTCCCGCGGCGGCGTCACCGACACCGTGGCCGTCATCGGCCCGCTCGTCGCCCACATCATCGACCAGCTCGCGGGCGGCGACCACCCGCGCGTCTGAGTAATCCGCTGATACGACGAGGCCGCCCGGCGCGTGTGCGCTACGGGCGGCCTCCTCGTACAGTGGGGGGCGTCAGTCCTGCGGGTCCTCCGGGCGCACCCAGTCGCCGCTGCGACCACCCGACTTCGCCACGATCTTTGCCTCGCGGATGCGAGCGGAGCGATCCACGCCCTTGACCATGTCCACGATCGCCAGCGCCGCAACAGTCACCGAGGTCAGCGCCTCCATCTCCACGCCCGTGCGATCAGCCGTGCGCACGGTCGCGCGAATCGCCACGTGGTCCTCCTCCAGGCTCAGGTCCACCGCGCAGCCGTGCACACCGATCGTGTGCGCGAGGGGCAGCAGCTCGGGGACGCGCTTCGCTGCGGAAATACCGGCCACGCGGGCCACCGCCAGCACGTCGCCCTTCGGGACAGTGCCGTCGCGCAGGGCCTGCATGACCTCGGGCGAACAATCCACGCGACACACGGCGCTCGCCTGACGCACCGTCGGAGTCTTCGCGGTCACGTCCACCATGTAGGCGGCGCCGTCTTCGTTCAGGTGTGTAAACTTCACGAATTTCCTCTCGTTATCTGTCACTCGTAGGGTCAGCCCACGAGCGGGACGACCGCCAGCTCCTGGCCGGCCTCGACCTGCTCGATGTCCGGGGCAACCACGCCGATCGCCTCCGCGTTCGCCAGCGAGGCCACCAAGTGCGACTTCGACCCCAGGGGGTGCACCGGCTCCACCCAGCGGGCCCCGGCCTCGTCCCCCTCTGCGGAAACGAAGCGAAGCGGAATGAACTGCGTCTTCCCGGATGGGCAGTCCCAGCCCACGTGCGCGCGGGCGAGGACGCCGCTCGGGGCGGTCGCGCCGCGCTCGGGGGCGACGAGGCCGGACATGACCGCCAGCACGCCCGCGACGTACATGTGGAACGTCGTAAAAACCGACACCGGGTTGCCGGGCAGGCAGATGACCGGCGTCTCACGGCCGCCCGTGCCCACCTGCGTCGAGCCCACGCCCTGCGGGCCGCCCGGCTGCTGGGCGACGTGGTGGAAGCCCGCGTCAGTGCCAAGCGTCAGGCGCACGACCTCGAAGGCTCCCGCCGAAATGCCGCCCGCGGTCAGGACCAGGTCAGCCTCCGGGGCTTCGTTGAGGGCCCGGCGCAGCTCCGCCGGGGTGTCCCCCGTACGCAGGTGAGCGACGACGCGCCCGCCGGCCTCCTCGACGAGGCCGCGCAGCAGGATGCCGTTCGAATCGGGAATCTGGCCGCGCTCGAGAGCCTCACCGGCCTGCTTGAGTTCCGTGCCCGTCGACACGACGATGACGCGCGGTCGGGGCAGAACCGTCAGGGTGCCGTGCCCGACCGAGGCAGCGGCCGACAGGGCCGTCCCGTCCAGGACACGTCCCGCCTCCAGGACCGGGGAACCGGCCGCGAGGGCCTCGCCCGCAACGCGCACGTTCTCGCCCAGCTTCGGGGCGACGCGGATCTCCACCGTCTCGGGCGCCTGCGCGATGCCCGCCGCGTGGTCCGTGTCCTCGACTTTGACGACGGTGTCCGCGCCAGCCGGGATGGGTGCGCCCGTCATGATGCGCCACGCCTGCCCCTTCTCAAGGTGATTGTCGCGGGTGTCGCCCGCCGGAATATCACCGGCGACGGGCAGCGTCCAGGGGCCCTCGCCCTCCAGGTCCTCGCGACGCACCGCAAACCCGTCCATCGCGGAATTCGTGAACGGCGGCAGCGGGATCAACGAGCTGATGTCGACGGCCAGGCGGCGACCCAGGCACTCCTCGACAGGAAGCGTGTCGTGGGGGAGAACGTGGCTGAGCGCCAGCGCCTCAATCAGCTCGCGATGCTGCGCGGTAGACAAGGTGGGATCGTGCATGACACCAGTGTAGAGCCAGGTGGGGCGGGGGAGGCGTGCGGGGATGTTTGCTTTGCGTGCGATGGATGAGGAGTGGGCTGGGTTGTGTGGTTGCAGCTCATTTCAACGGCCCGGATGTGGGAGGCTGGGGGGATTTGCGCCATCCAAGGGGTCGACACGCCGGCGACACGCCGCTGGAAGGCTTCGCATGGCGCAAATCCCCCCGTTGGGTCGACCGCTCTCACGTCGTCTCACCCCAGGCGCGCGGCGAGAGCGGCGCGGACCTGCGCAACAAGCTCGTCTGGATGCTCCAGATCGTGCCATCCGACGCGGATGATGTGCCAGCCCTCGGCCTCCAGGTGACGTTGACGCTCGCGCTCGCGGGAAAGTGAGGCGTGAATACTGCCCGGGTTATCGCCGTATTTGGTGCGCCCGTCGAACTCGATGCCGACTTTCTCGACGGGGAACGCGCAATCGATGAAGTAACGACGGCCCCTCGTGTGCACCTCGACCTGTGTGCGCATGCCTGTCAGACCGGCGGCACACAGCTCGTACAGTACGCGCGCTTCTCCGGGGGAGGCGCATCCGGCATCAGCATGGGCGATGATCCACTGTGCTTGAGAGCGGCCCCGAGCCCCATTGCCAAGACGCGTAAGCTCTGCGCTGAGTAACTCCTTCCAGTACTTCTCGTGTCGGCGTGAGTCTGTGAGGTGGAAGTTATCGAAGTGTGTGAAGGCGTTGCCGATCATGCAGAGCTGGGTGAAGGCGACTCTCCGGTTCGGTGAGGTCCGTGCGACGGTGATCTGCGCTGCTTCGAGGATCTCGATGAGGAGGCCTCGAACATTGTCTGCGCGTGGGAGGTGGCAGACGTGTGTAGGTGTGACCGTTACCGACGGGAACGAGTGAGGTCCGATTGTTGTGGAGGGGATGCTGATTGGTCGAATCGATGAACGCGTGACAACACTGATGGGAGGAACTTGTGGATCATACGCGTATCCGTGTGCCCACAGTGCGCACTGACCGGTGACCACCATGGCACGGTGTGTGCGCGAGAGATGGTAGAGGCGTGCGGCGAGCACGACCTGCGGTAGTTGACGTGTGTCTATATCCGTTAGGCGCGCAAGGTCGAGGTAGGTCTTGCCTGCGATGTTCACAGCTGCAGGTATCTTCGACAGGCCGTGGTGGCTGGAGCGCGGCACGCGAATGATCGCGCGTTCAACGGCGTCGAGGATGAAAGGAGCGTCGTTGCCCCTGACTTCTTGGCTCATGAGTGAATTCTAGTGCGGTAGATTTCAGTCCATTGCGGTTTTGAGTGCACTAATTTGCTTGATTGTTAATGACGGCCATGTGCGGCTTGGTTAGGTGCGGGCCGGGTTGTGTGGTTGCAGCTCGTTTCAACGGCCTGGATGTGGGAGAGCGGGGGGATTTGCGCCATCCAAGGGGTCGACACGCCGGCGACACGCCGTGGGAAGGCTTCGCATGCTGCCAAACCCCCACGTGCGCCTTCGTGGGTGACGCGTCGGGCGCAATATCATGAGTCTGTGCTGTGTGGAGGGATCGTGGCTGCATAATTCTCGCTTGGCCACGCTGATTGGGCTCCGGTGCCTGTCTCGTTTCTCTCAACGACGAGGCCGGGGCCGCATCGCCCCGTTCGTGCTTGTTTTTTCGAGGGGCGAACACAGGGCAAATCGCGGTAGGGTTGCGCCATGTCTGTCGAGTTCGTTTCCGCCTCTCAGGTGGCAGATGCAGCTGCGTGTGACGCGCCGCTGCGGCTCGTCGACACCTTCGGGCGCGTCGCCCGAGACCTGCGCGTGTCGCTCACGGACCGCTGCAATCTGCGCTGTTCCTACTGCATGCCCCCGGAAGGCCTGGACTGGTTGCCCACCGACGACACTCTGACAGACGACGAGGTCGTGCGCCTCATTCGTATCGGCGTGCACAGGTTGGGGATCCGCCAGGTGCGCTTCACGGGAGGTGAGCCGCTCCTGCGCCGAGGCCTCGAGGGGATCATCAACGAGTGCTCCCACCTGCGCACCGACGAGGGGAAGCCGCTCGATCTGGCCCTGACGACGAACGCGCTCGGCCTGGCCAAGCGCGCCCAGGGCCTGAAGGACGCGGGCCTGGACCGCGTCAACATTTCGCTTGATTCTTTGGATCCTGAGCACTTTGCGGCGATCACCCGCCGCGATCGACTCGCCGATGTCCTCGAGGGGATCGAGGCCGCCGCACGCGCGGGGCTGAGTCCCATCAAGGTCAACACCCTCGTGTTGCGCGGCATGAACGAGGCCGACCTGCCTGACCTGGTCGACTACTGCCTGGACCTGGGCATCGAGCTGCGCGTCATCGAGCAGATGCCGATTGGGCCGGCGGACACCTGGGATCGGCAGAACATCATGACGGCCGACGAGATCCTCCACATCATGGGGACCCGCCACACGCTGACTCCCGCGCCGCGCGAAGATCCTCATTCGCCGGCGGGGCGCTGGATCGTCGACGGTGACCCGAGCAAGAGGCTCGGCGTCATCGCCTCCGTGTCTGACCCGTTCTGCAATGCCTGCGACCGCACGCGCCTCACGTCCGACGGCATGGTGCGTTCCTGCCTGTTTTCCACAGAGGAAACGTCGCTGCGCGACCTGCTGCGCGGTGGGGGAGACGATGCCCAGATTGCCGCCCGATGGGCCGATGCGATGTGGACGAAGCCGGCCGCGCACGGCCTTAACCTTGACGCCTTCGCGCGCCCGTCGCGCACGATGAGCCGTATTGGCGGGTAACCTCCCTTAATTTCCGTAATGCCGGTGTTTTCTAACGGCGGTCAATTGTGGTCTTGTTGTCCGCCGTATCTTTCCTTGTGGGAGGACTTTTCCCAACGTTTCCAAGGGTGATGTACGTCCCAATGAGTTCGTGTGGGTTACGTCATTTCCATTGGTAGCCTCCGTGTTAAAGAATGTCCGGCGTGCGCCCGCGCCCGGACGCCCTTCAGACACGAGGAGAGCCATGAGCGCGACCGAACCCGCGGCCAAGAAGAGCCGCTACCTGCTCACTGACTGGAACCCCAACGACGAGTCCAAGTGGGACTCGAAGCTCGCGTGGCGCACGCTGTGGATCACGACCTACTCGCTGATCCTCGCCTTCTGCGTGTGGTTCCTGCCCAGCGCGATTGCGCCGAAGCTGACGCTTCTCGGCTTCCACCTGGACAAGTCGCAGCTGTACTGGCTCACCGCTCTGCCCGGCCTCGCCGCCGGCATCCTGCGCCTCATCTACATGTTCCTGCCGCCGCTCATCGGCACCCGTAAGCTCGTGGGCATCACCTCCCTGCTGTGCATCATCCCCATGGCTGGTTGGTTCTACGTCGTCCAGGACAACACCACCCCCTACTGGGTCCTGCTGACCCTGGCCTTCATGTGTGGCATCGGCGGCGGCTCGTTCTCCGGCTACATGTCCTCCACCGGCTACTTCTTCCCCAAGCGCCTCTCCGGCACGGCCCTCGGCCTGCAGGGCGGCATCGGTAACCTCGGTATGTCCGTCATCCAGCTGGTCGGCCCCATCCTCATGGGCTTTGGCCTCTTCGGCATGACCTGGCTGGCTCCGCAGACGCAGGCCAGTGGCGACCACGCGGGTGAGAGCATCTGGGTCTACAACGCTGCGGTCTTCTTCATTCCGTGGTGCCTCGTCGCCGCGATCCTCGCATTCATCTGGCTGCGCGACGTGCCCGTCAAGGCCAACATCAAGCAGCAGCTCGATATCTTCTCCAACCCCAACACCTGGTACATGACCATCCTCTACGTCATGACCTTCGGCCTCTTCTCCGGCTTCTCCGCCGTCTTCGGCCTGCTCATCAACAACCAGTTCGGCCGCGAGTCCACCCTCGCCCTGCCGGTCCTGGGTGCCACCTTCGCATTCCTCGGCCCCCTCATCGGCTCGATCATCCGCATGTCCTGGGGCATCTTCTGCGACCGCATGGGCGGCGCCATCTGGACCTTCATCTCCGGTGTCGGCATGGCCATCACGCTGGCCGGTATAGCCTGGGTCCTGTACAACCCCACCGGTTGGACCGACTTCTACATCTTCATGGCGCTCATGCTCACCATGTTCCTGTTCTCCGGCTTCGGTAACGCCGGTACCTTCAAGCAGATGCCGATGATCATGCCGGCCCGCCAGGCTGGCGGCGCCATCGGCTTCACCTCCGCCATCGCATCCTTCGGCCCCTTCCTCGTCGGCGTCGCCCTCTCCGCGGTCGGCACCGGCGGTGCATGGGCCTTCTTCCTGGGCTGCGCCATCTTCTGCGCCCTGTGCTCGGTCCTGTGCTGGATCATGTACGCGCGCAAGAACGCCCCGTTCCCCGGCTGATCCACCCGGCACTGCGCGGTGCCGAACGGACCTGCCACTGCCTCGTCAATCGACTCTTAGGAGCACCCCATGACGAATCTCGAATCCGATATGACCTTCCCGACCTACGGCGGTGAGGTCAAGCCCGCGACCGGCGCAACCCTGTTTGCGCTCGGCTCGTGGCTGCGTCGCGGCAAGGCGTCCGCCGACGCGCGCCAGCTCTTCCTCGAGGGCGGCCGCGACGGCGACTCCTTCTACCGCGACCGCTGGAGCTACGACAAGATCGTGCGCTCCACCCACGGCGTGAACTGCACGGGCTCGTGCTCGTGGAAGATCTACGTCAAGGACGGCGTCATCACCTGGGAAACCCAGCAGACTGACTACCCGTCGACCGGCGCTGACATGCCCGAGTACGAACCCCGCGGTTGCCCGCGTGGCGCGGCGTTCTCGTGGTACGAATACTCGCCGACCCGCATCAAGTACCCCTACGTGCGCGGCGTCCTCCTCGACATGTTCCGCGAGGCCAAGAAGCGCCTCGGCGATCCGGTCGACGCGTGGGCCGCGGTCGTTGAGGACCCGGAGAAGGCGCGCGCTTACAAGTCGCAGCGCGGCCGCGGCGGCATGGTCCGCGTGTCCTGGGAAGAGGCGATGGAGATCGTCGCCTCCGCCTACGTGCACACGATCAAGCAGTACGGCCCGGACCGCATCGCCGGCTTCTCGGTGATCCCCGCCATGTCGATGATCTCCTACGGTGCGGGCGCCCGCTTCCACGAGCTCATCGGCGGCACCATGCTGTCCTTCTACGACTGGTACGCGGACCTCCCGCCGGCCTCCCCGCAGGTCTTCGGCGACCAGACCGACGTGCCCGAGGCCGGCGACTGGTTCAACTCGCAGTACCTCATCATGTGGGGCACCAACCTGCCGCTGACCCGTACCCCCGACGCACACTTCATGGCCGAGGCCCGCTACCACGGCCAGAAGGTCGTCGTCGTGTCCCCGGACTTTGCGGACAACACGAAGTTCGCGGACGACTGGTTGCGCGTCCAGCCCGGCACGGACGGCGCCCTGGCGCAGGCCATGGGTCATGTCATCCTCAAGGAATTCCACGTCGGCAAGCGCGAGCCCATGTTCCTCGATTACATGAAGCGCTACACCGACGGCCCGTTCCTCGTGGAGATCGGCGAGGTCGGCGAGGGCGCCCACGAGGGCATCGCCCCGACGACGCTGGTCCCCGGCAAGTTCCTCACGGCCGCCAAGATGCCCGAGGGCACGACCGAGCGCACCGAGAACAACGAGTTCCGTCCCCTCGTGATCGAGGCCGACGGCACGGTCAAGGACCCGGGCGGCACGCTCGCCGATCGCTTCGGCGAGGAGGGCGCAGGCCACTGGAACCTCAACCTCGATGGCGTCGAGCCCGTCATGTCCATCATGGACACGAACGAGTGGGAGGGCGTCGAGATCGCCCTGCCGCGCTTCGACCTGCCTGCGGCCTCCGGTCAGGCCTCGGTCGGTGGCGGCTACGTCCTGCGTGGCGTGCCCGCGCGCCGCGTCAACGGCCGCCTCGTGACGACCGTGTTCGACATCATGCTGGCCCACTACGCGGTTGAGCGCGAGGGCCTGCCGGGCCAGTGGCCCACCGACTACATGGACGCCTCCACGCCGGGCACCCCCGCGTGGCAGGAGGAGTTCACCTCGGTTCCCGCCGGAGCCGCCATCAAGATCGGTCGCGAGTTCGCGCAGAACGCGGTCGAAACCGAGGGCCGTTCCATGATCCTCATGGGCGCCGGCACGAACCACTACTACCACTCCGACCAGATGTACCGGACGTTCCTGGCGCTCACGGAAATGTGTGGCACCCAGGGCCGCAACGGCGGCGGCTGGGCCCACTACGTGGGTCAGGAGAAGGTCCGCCCGATCATGGGCTGGGGTTCCTTCACCTTCGCCCTGGACTGGGCGCGCCCGCCGCGCCAGATGATCTCCACCGGCTGGTACTACATGACCACCGACCAGTGGCGCTACGACGGTGCCCCGGCCTCGGCCATGGCGAACCCGATCAAGTCCTCGCACCTGGACGGCAAGCAGCTGGTCGATACGCTCGTCGAGTCCGTCCAGCGCGGCTGGATGCCCTGCTACCCGACGTTCTCCAAGGGTTCGACCCAGTTGGGTCGCGAGGCCGCTGAGGCCGGTATGGCTCCGGCGCAGTACGTGTCCCGGGAGCTGCGTGAGGGTCGCCTCCAGTTCGCGATCGAGGACCCGGACGCTCACCACAACGTCCCGAAGATCCTCGCGAACTGGCGTACGAACCTGCTTGGTTCGTCCGCGAAGGGCACCGAGTTCTTCCTGCGTCACATGCTGGGCACCGGCAACGAGGTGAATGCAGAGGAGCTGGAGGAGGACAACCGTCCCGCGACCGTCAACTGGCGTGACGCTCACCCCGGCAAGCTCGACCTCATGTGGGTCGCGGACTTCCGTAACACCTCGACGACGCTGCACTCCGACGTCGTGCTGCCCGCCGCCACGTGGTACGAGAAGCACGACCTGTCCTCCACGGACATGCACCCCTTCATGCACTGCTTCGACGAGGCCGTGAACCCGCCGTGGGAGGCGCGCACCGACTTCGAGGTGTTCCAGACGCTGGCGCACCTCGTGGGACGCCTGGCCGCCGACCACCTGGGGACGCAGACGGACGTCGTCGCGGTCCCGCTGGGTCACGACTCCCCGGACGCCATGACCATGGCGAGCGGCGTCGTCCCCGAGCAGACGTGGACGCCCGGCAAGACCATGCCGAAGCTGGTCCCGATCGAGCGTGACTACACGCAGGTCGGCTACAAGTTCGACCGCATGGGCCCGCTCCTGGAAAAGGCTGGCCTGGCTGCCAAGGGCGTTGCGTTCAACGTCCAGGAGGCTTTCGAGGAACTCGGCGACCTCAACGGCCGCGCCCCCATGGACGGCAACGCCGGAGAGGGTGCGCCCCTGTGTGACACCGCGATCAAGGCGGCGAACATGGCGATGCGTTTCTCGGGCACCACGAACGGCTCCCTGGCCGTTCAGGGCTTCCGCACGCTGGAAAAGCGCGTCGGTAACCCCATGGCATTCCTGGCTGAGGGTGACGAGGAAAAGAAGATCACCTACCAGGACACCGTCCTGCAGCCGCGCAGCGTCATCACCAGCCCCGAATGGTCGGGTTCCGAGCACGGTGGTCGCCGCTACAGCGCCTTCGTGCAGAACGTCGAGTGCCGCAAGCCGTGGCACACGCTCACGGGCCGCCCGCAGTTCTACGTCGACCACGACTGGATGATGGACATGGGCGAGGCTCTGCCGATCTTCCGTCCGCCGCTCGACCTGGCGCACATCTACGGTGAGCGTCCCGTCGGCGACCACCGCCCCGGTCAGCCGGGTCAGGCCGAGGTCGCGGTGCGCTACCTGACGATCCACAACAAGTGGGCCATTCACTCCCAGTACTACGACAACCCGTACATGCTGACGCTGGGTCGTGGTGGCCAGACGGTGTGGATGAGCCCGCAGGACGCTGAGAAGATCGGCGTGCGCGACAACGAGTGGATCGAGGCGAAGAACCGTAACGGTACCGTGTCGGCTCGCGCTGTTGTCTCCCACCGCATCCCGGAGGGCACGGTGTTCATGCACCACGCCCAGGATCGCCAGATCAACACCCCGCTGAACGAGGAATCCGGCAAGCGCGGCGGTACGCACAACTCGCTGACACGAATCTTTATTAAGCCGACCCACCTGGCCGGCGGATACGCGCAGTTCGCCTACGCGTTCAACTACTACGGTCCCACCGGCAATAACCGCGACGAAGTCACGGTTATCCGCCGCCGCTCCCAGGAGGTGCAGTTCTGATGAAGGTCATGGCTCAGATCGCGATGGTGATGAACCTCGACAAGTGCATCGGCTGCCACACCTGTTCCGTCACCTGTAAGCAGGTGTGGACGAACCGTGAGGGCACCGAGTACATCTGGTTCAACAACGTCGAAACCCGTCCCGGCGTGGGCTACCCCCGCGGCTGGGAGGACCAGAAGAAGTGGAAGGGCGGTTGGAAGCGTACCGCCACGGGCCGCCTCGTTCCCCGTCAGGG
>FLSB01003454.1_pt1 | contig 12965 bp, 13 predicted proteins | sample 1550551 | NCBI WGS metagenome assembly FLSB01 (sample SAMEA4031774, study PRJEB14383) | metagenome | biome: human; feature: oral; material: saliva | place: Philippines | collected 2014 | reverse complement strand
GCTGCTAGCTCAGCTATCGATAAAGCAGAAACTAAAGGTTTGATTCACAAAAACAAAGCAAGCCGCGACAAAGCTCGTCTTTCAGCTAAACTTGCTAAATAAGAAACAGTCCATAGAGGCTGTTTTTTTGTCCTCAAATAGGAAAAGGTAGAAAATGAAAATTGCAATTATCGGATATTCTGGTGCTGGTAAGTCAACTCTAGCAGAAAAGTTGTCTCACTACTACTCCATTCCAAAACTTCACATGGACACACTCCAATTTCAACCTGGTTGGCAAGACAGTGATCGCGAATGGATGTTGACCGAGATGAAAAACTTTCTTACAAAGAATGAATCTTGGGTTATCGATGGGAATTATTCTTGGTGTTTCTATGAGGAAAGAATGGACGAAGCTGACCAGATCATCTTTTTAAACTTCTCTGCTTGGAATTGTTTGCTAAGAGCCTTTAAGCGCTATTTAAAATACAGAGGAAAAGTGAGAGAAAGTATGGCTAAGGGATGCCCCGAGCAATTCAACTGGGAATTTATTCGTTGGATTCTCTGGGATGGTCGAACAAAAAATGCTAAGGATAGATACCAATACTTAAACAATACTTACCCAGAAAAGATGTATATTCTCCATTCTCAAGCAGAGATTGATTGTTTTTTGCGATCTTTAAAAAAGTAAACAGTATAGTAGCATTTCATTAAAATCATCATGTACTAATTGACTAAAAAAGGAAGTTTTTCATCCAGAAAGTCTTCCTTTTTTCCTTTTATTCAACAATTAAAAATAACTCGAGAAATTTATAAATCAACAATAAAATTCCCCTAGAAATGAAGAGAATCTTGTTCATAGTTTCTAAGTTCGTGATACAAAAAAACTGAAGGAAGTATAGTTCTACTTCTTTCAGTTTTTTATTGTCTCAATTTAGAAAAAACTTCTCCAATCTTACCTTCGATAACTAAATCAGCTTGGCTGTCTTGAGGAGTGCTGGACTTGTTGATAACAACAAGATTTGACCCTGAAAAATAATTGATTAGGCTAGCTGCAGGGTAAACAACTAAGGAAGTGCCACCAATAATCAACAAATCTGCTTGCTGAATGACTTGGGCTGCGCGACTAAATACATCCATATCTAGCTCTTCCTCATAAAGGGTTACGTCAGGTTTGACCACCTTACCACAATCTAAGCAGTGGGGAACTGGACCTTCAAGTGCCAAAAAGGCAGTCAAATCATAAAAGCGATGACAGCCCAAACAATAATTACGATCTGCACTACCATGCAGTTTCAAAACTTTCTGAGATCCTGCCATTTCATGGAGGCTATCGATATTTTGCGTCACAATCGCCTTTAATTTACCTGTTTTTTCCAACGACGCTAGATAATCATGTGCTAAATTCGGCTTAGCATCAGGATAGACCAGATACTTTTTGTAGAAATCAAAAAAATCCTCTGGATAGCGCTCAAACATAGTGCGTGAAACCAGTTGCTCGGCAGTAAAATGGCGACCTAGTTTCAGACTATATATACCATCTGAACTACGAAAATCTGGAATATTAGACTCTGTAGAAACCCCTGCACCACCGAAAAAGACAATGCTCTGACTTTTATCAATAATACCTTGTAATTGTTTAATCTTATCCATTTTGTACTCCTAGGAATTTTCAAGTTAAAAAGTTGAAAGTCTTGACTTCTTGTCAACTTGGCTTCCAACTTTATTTGATTATGATTTAGATATTAAACTGACTAGTCTTGGTTCTTTGACACAATTAGGCTTCCTTCAATTTCCTTATTCTTACCTATTTCAGGATTGATTCATTGTTGATAGTTATCATTTTGAGAACAAGAGAAATCATTCTAAATATAGCCTACCTTTAGTCTGCAATCAATGTTTCCAAACCGACCTTCATCATATCAGTGAAGGTGTTTTGACGTTCTTCTGCAGTTGTATCTTCATCTGGATTAACCAAACTATCTGAAATAGTCATAATAGCTAAAGCATCAACATGGTGTTGAGCAGCAAGATAGTAAAGAGCTGCTGCTTCCATTTCCACAGCCTTGACTCCCCATTTACCAAGTTCGATGTTCTTTTCAAAGTAGTTTGAATAAAAGACATCAGATGACAAAACGTTCCCAACGTGCGTTGTCATACCAAGTTCTTTGGCAATATGGTAGGCCTTATCTAGCAAATCAAAGCTAGCGATTTGTGGAAAATCGTACTGTGGCCAGTCATTACGGACGATGTTTGAGTTAGTTGCAGCTGCCTGCGCCAAAACCAATTCACGGACATGGACATCTTCATTCAAAGAACCAGCAGTTCCCACACGGATCAATTTTTTCACACCATAGTCAACAATCAACTCACGCGCATAAATCGAAATAGATGGCATTCCCATCCCAGTTCCCATGACTGATACACGGTGACCTTTGTAAGTACCTGTGTAACCAAACATGTTACGAACTTCGTTAAAGCAAACAGCATCTTCAAGAAAATTCTCAGCGATAAATTTCGCACGAAGAGGATCCCCAGGAAGAAGAATTTTATCAGCAATTTCACCCTGCTTAGCAGCAATATGGACAGACATAATATAAGATACCAAACCCGTCAAAAAGCAAAGGGAAAATAGGAGTTGGGTGCAGTGAGCGATGCTCGCTAGACCAACTATCTTTTTCCCACTGCTTTTAGGGTGGGGTCAATTCCTTTCTTTCTTAATTTTGATGATATTGAGAAGAATAGACTGGCTTCAATTCAAACCCGAACTACCCTTCTCTTCTGAGTTTTTAGAAAAGTTTTCCGCTCGTGTTCAAATCAAAACACACGCTCTACCTTTCTTTTTTGTATATTTAGGATAGCAACAGAGAACAAAGTAAAAATAGGAAATCCGACAAAGATATAAGGCATCTAGGAGGATTTATCTTTTTTACAAAGTTCTCCGCCCGTATTCAGTTCAATGAATACAGTTAATCCATCCTTTCTTTATTCTAAAATTTATAATCAGAAAGATACCAAACCCGTCAAAAAGCAAAGGGAAAATAGGAGTTGGGTGCAGTGAGCGATGCTTGCTAGACCAACTATCTTTTTCCCACTGCTTTTAGGGTGGGTTCAATTCCTTTCTTTCTTAATTTTGTTCTTTCACAGAGAGCTACCTAAGTTTCATTAAAACCCAGGTAATTCTTTTCTTATAAGCTAGACAAACTAACTGTCATTGTACCATCAGATTACAAGACATCATCATCACTCACCTTAGAATTCAATGTTGTTCCCCAGTGAGTAATTTTTCGATGTGGTTGGGCGAGAAGAGGTCTGTTGTCATAGATTGTTTGCCATCTATTCCAGATAAGACCTGTTCTCTTTTCGATCTTAATTCGAAGATTACGCATATTAGACTTAATTGGGAGATTGAGGATAAAGCCTGCGGTCTGATTACGCCCATTCCCTTCCCAAGAACGACTTCGGACAACTGATTGGCCATTTTTATCCACTGTAACTTCTTCCCAAGATATTGAATAACGTGCAATATAAGCACCACTATGTTGAATAGTTAGGGTTTTATCTTTTACAGGAGTGTAGTTTAACAGTTGTACAGGCTTAAAAGCTTGAGTAGTTACATTATTTTTAGCTACAAATCGAAAAACTTCTACTTCTGCAAGGCTGAGAGCTTGATTTTTTTGACGCAATTGAATGCGAACACGGCGACCTAGTTTACCATTCAACTGGAGATCTAAACTGCTTCCTTCTAAACGAGAAACATATTGTCTAGCAACTTCTGTCCCTTTTTCATCATATAAAATCACATCAAAGTCTGACAGACGTTTAGAAAGTTCTCCATCCCCACGGTTATGAAGGCGAACAAGTCCTACCTGTTCTGTACGACCTAAATCAACTTCCCACCAAGGCTGGTTTTCAAATTTTGTATGGGTAATTGATTGCTGGCTATAACTACTATTGGTATTGCCATCCAAGGCACGACTAGCATCTCCACCAAAATCAGTAGAACTTTGCTTAGCTTGTTTTTTCCAAGCGATATTCTCAGCACGATATACTTGGACTTCTGCAAGACTGAGAGCGTTATATCCATCTAACTCGATGCGTACAAAACGAGCTTTCTTATAATCAATTGAAATCTGAGCGGAACTATCTCGCAAGTATGCAATGCGCTTTCTTTCAATTTCTTTTCCAGAACTATCCAAAAGAATCACATTAAAATTTGTCAGTCTATCTTGAGCAGCATCTGTTCGGTTGTAAATATTAATCTGGCGAATCGTTTCTTCCTTATCTAAATCGACTTGCCACCAAGGTTTTGATTGAAAATCTGTATGAGTGACAGAATTATGTCCGTAATTTCCATCTAATTTCCCATCAACTGCTCTTCTAGCATCTCCTCCAAAAGCTGTCGAACTTTGAGTTACTCGTTTCCCTAGAGCTATATTTTCAAGAGGTTCAGCGCTTGGTTGACTAGATGACAGAGGGATTTGTTGTTTCTTAAAGAAAGAAATTTTTTCTAGTTTTGGATCACGGTAACCCTGCTTGTCCAATGTTGTTCGTTTTCCAATATTAAAGTTTGGAATATCATTCATGCGACTTTCAAAATAGCCACGCGAACGGTGTTTAACATTGGCACTTCCTGTAGATGTCACAACATCACTATCATTTTGTAGCACAGATGTAACCACATTGTCATTATCCACTACATAATGTTTAATTTTTCCATTTACAGCAAGCTTCCGACTTTCTAATCCTACATCCCAGAAACCATTTTTTGCATTCCAAATTGTTCTTGAAGTAATGACCTTAGGCGCATTAAATGTTGTCACTTTTTTCAAAACATTATTATAAAAAGTAGGATATTTCTGATAGGCTTCAACCGCTGCTATTTGAGCTAGGTATCCTCCTAAAGAATGGCCTGTCATATACAGATTGGTAATGCTGGAATCCTGCGCCAATTCTTTTACAACATTACGGATATCATCCGCTTGTGCAGGTTTATTTCCTCCAAACAAAACAAAATCTGTACTTAAATCTTTCGCATCATTCAGTCTTGTCCCTCTAATAGATAACATTTGAACTGTATGATCCTTTAGATAAGGAAGATCACTCTTTGTTTCAAATAGATAAGCATCCAAACCACTAGCTGTATGGTAAGCTTTTTTCATCTTCCAAAACGGGGCTAACTCATTGTGCATCATCTTATATTCTTGACGATTCAAATAGAGACTCGGAAATGGATTCTTATGATCTAGAATTTTTTCGATATAGTCATCATCACGATAGGACAACTCCATAAAGAGAAGAGCGTCTCGATCTGTAACATACCATTGTTTCTTATTATCATCTTCCCCATCTGCTAATCCATCTCCATCACTGTCTGCTAGTAATGGATGACTATTATATCCCAAATAGTCCTTACCATCTTTATGATAAACATAAAGTTCATCCTTATTTTTGATACCATCCTGATCATCATCACCTTCTAAATCAAGGACTTTTCCACCATAAAGAGAATTGTCAAATAAATCATTTTCTGAGTGCAGTTCCCCTTTGGAGATTTTCAAAAGATCTTCTGCTGTCACAGGACGAGAAGTTGTAGCCTCATCCTTTACATTTTCCTCTTTATTCACGTCTTCAGGAACTAGAGCAGGCTCTGTTTTATGAGATTCTAGTTTTTCTTCCTTGTGATTTTTAAGGACTTCTTTTGTTTCTGGAGCTGGTTGGATAACTTCAGCCCTTTCCTCTATAAGAGGTGTTTCCTGTTTTTTATCAGGATTTTCTAGTTTTGTCGGACTATCCGTTGCATTTACTACTAAAGGAGTTTCATTTTTCACAACTGGACTTCCTTCATTGGCAGAAATTCCTGTCGGTGCTAAAAAAGCAAATCCAACTGCAACAGATACAACTCCAATACTTAATTTTTTTATACCAAAACGCATAATTCGTTGATCAATTCTCATTTATTCATATATCTTTCTATTATTTTCACCCTCTTTACCAACAATATTCTCCAATCAGCTAATCTCCTTTAGCATCAAGATTTCATTTTTATACTTTGTTAGCAAGAATTTGAAGAGGTTTATAAAAGTATAGGAACCTCATTCATTTTTCATTTCATAATTCTATATGGAAATTAATTGTTTCATTTATCTTCCAGCTTACAGAAATACTTTCCTACTCATTTTCTTTCTCATAGCTCAGCAAGAATCGCTTTAAGCAATCCTTTAAAGTCACCTTTGACACGTTCAGTCACTTCTACAACTTCCTCGTGGTTGAGTTCTTCTTGGAAACCAGCAGCATGGTTAGTAATACATGAAATACCGAGAACTTTCAAGCCAGAGTGGGCTGCCACAATAACTTCAGGAACAGTGGACATACCAACTGCATCTGCTCCCAATGTCTTATAGGCACGAATTTCTGCAGGTGTTTCATAAGTCGGACCAGTTACACCGATATAGACACCTTCATCAAGCTTGATACCGAGTTTTTTAGCCACTTCATGGGCAGTAGCACGGTATTCTGGTGTGTAGGCTTTAGACATATCAGGGAAACGTGGACCAAAGTCATCCAAGTTTTCACCCATCAATGGGTTTTGACCTGTCATGTTGATATGGTCTGAGATAGCCATCAAAGTACCAGGACCATAGCCAATACCGCCAGCTGCATTGGTTACAATGACACCTTCGCATCCAAGAACTTTCATCACACGTACTGGGAAAGTCACGACTTCAAGAGGATTTCCTTCATAGAAATGGAAACGACCTTGAAGAGCCAAGACCTTGCGACCTGCAAGGTCACCATATACCAATTTACCAGCATGACCAACTACTGTAGAGCGGCCCCAGTTTGGAATGTCTGCATAGTCTACTACAACTGGATTTTCGATTTCTTCTGCCAATTCTCCAAGTCCTGATCCAAGGATTAGACCGAACTCAGGTGCTTGGATTCCTTTATCTTTCAGAAAAGCAGCTGTTTCTTGGATCTTATCTAAAAATGTCATTGTGTGTCTCCTTTATTATTTTTTAGCATTTGACCGATTTTGTCAAAAGTTTTAGCATTGCGAATGGTGATGTTGCGATAAAAAGGCATCTTGAGCAAGTACTTATGATAGGCAGTTGCATAGTAGGATTCCTCTGAGATTTTCCCCCAGAAAATCCCAAGTCTTCCAAAATGAACCACTTCATCTTTCAGTTCCAAACTGTTCACTTTCTCGATGACTTGATCCACATCCAAGCTCTCCGTGTAGAAGAGCACATCCTTTCGTGCCAAATCTTTGGTCCACCATTCAGGCAGATTTTCAAGTTCTGCTTCAAAGTCCTCAAGACTCAGTAAGGAAAAGCTCTGAATAAATGGATAATGGATTTCAAAGAAAGCCTCTAACTTTTCAACCAATCGGGCTTTGGGGTCTGTCGAAGTAAAGAAAATATTGCCACTGTTGATGTAGGTCTCAACCTTCTCCAAACCCAACTCTGTCAATTCTTGACGAAGTTGCGACATAACAACCTTATTCTTCCCACCGACATTAATGCCCCTAGCCAGTAAAGCATAGCGCGTCATCTTATACCAATTTATCTAAGAAACTTTCCCCAATCATGGCAGTTTCAACACCAAAGTTATCCGCAACTGTCGCTGAGATATCTGCAAAATGTCCAACTGGAATGACACCATTTCCCTTAAAGCTAGGGCTGTAAGCTAAAAGTGGAATATATTCACGAGTGTGGTCTGTTCCTGCATAGGTTGGGTCATTTCCATGGTCAGCAGTAATCAAAAGAAGGTCATCCTCTCTCATAGCTGCGATAATTTCAGGCAAGCGTTCATCAAACTCATGCAAGCAATCACGGTAGCCATGAGCATTGCGACGGTGTCCATAAAGGGCATCAAAGTCAACTAAGTTTGTGAAGGAGAATCCTTTTTCAAACTCAGCAAGGCCCATAGTCTTCAACAGTGTATCAATTCCATGACTATTTGACTTGTTGTGACCCATGTCATGGTTGATACCAGCGCCATTAAAGATATCGTTGATCTTACCAACAGCATAAGTATCGATACCAGCTTCATTGAGTTTATCCAAAACAGTTGGGGCAAATGGAGATACAGCCAAGTCACGACGGTTTGCCGTACGAGTGAAGTTCCCAGGCTCACCTACATAAGGACGAGCAATGATACGACCTAAGAGAGCAGGACGCTCAAGGGTAATTGAACGAGCGTACTCACAGATACGATACAATTCATCCAAAGGAATGATGTCTTCGTGGGCAGCAATCTGCAAAACAGGGTCAGCTGAAGTATAGATAATCAACTCCCCAGTTTCCATCTGACGAGGTCCAAAATCATCGATAACAGCTGTACCTGAGTAAGGTTTGTTGGCTTCACGAATGACCTTGCGTCCTGAAAATTCTTCGATTTTTGTCAAGATTTCTTCAGGGAATCCATTCCAGAAAGTATCGAAAGGCTCGGTAATGTTGAGTCCCATGATTTCCCAGTGACCAGTCATGGTATCCTTACCAAGGGATACCTCTTCCAATTTTGTTGCATAACCTGTTGGATTGCTTTCAGCTGGAACAGTCTTCATAGGAGTTTCACGAGGAATATTTCCTAGACCGATTTTAGCCATATTTGGCACATTTAAACCAACTGTTTTTGAAATGTGTCCCAGTGTATCAGAAGCGCCGTCTGGAACCCCTGCATTGACAAAGTTATTGGCATCTGGTGCAGCACCGATTCCTACAGAATCCAGTACAACCAAGTGAATACGATTAAATTTTGACATAGTGTATCTCCTTATTATGTTGATTAGTTTGCTTTTGTTGAAGTTAAAACCTGAACTCCATCTCGTCCAGCAACGATGACCTTATCCACCATTTGGTTGAATAAACCGTGCTCTACAACACCAACGATATGGTCCAATTCTTGCCCAAATGCTATTGGATCTTCGATGACATCCAAGGCTAAGTCAATGATAAAGTTCTGCATATCGGTCACAAAACGTTGGCCATCTTTTTCACGGAAGCTTGGTTTGTAGCCAGCTCGCGCAAAACGACGAAATACTTGTTCTGCACCATACTGAACCACTTCTACTGGCAATTTAAAAGCACCTAGTTTGTCGACCAGCTTGCTTTCATCCACCACCCAAATATATTCTTTTGAGGGCGTTGCCACAACCTTCTCCATGAGAAGGGCACCACCACCGCCTTTGATTCCGTTAAACTGACTATCCACTTCATCCGCCCCGTCAACCGTCACATCAACCAAATCTACTTGGTCAATAGACTTGAGTGGGATATTAAGACCTTCAGCCTGTTTACTAGTCACACTAGAAGTCGTTACAGCTGTAATCTGCAATCCTTCTTCCTTGATACGACGACCAATTTCTTCGACAAAATAATAGGCAGTAGACCCCGTTCCAAGTCCGACTACCATGCCATCCTTGACAAACTCAGCAGCCTTGATACCTGCCATTTTTTTCAGATTTTCCACTCAAACACCTCCATTTAAGAGCTATTTCTATTATACCATGTAAAGGCTTAATATTCATCTGAAAATTGAAACCGATAACCATTCTCTAAGAAATCTTACTAGAGTTGATTTTTTATCATAAAGATGGTTAAATAATTAAGTACAGAAAAGGAGAAATAAAATGAACCCATTAGATTTGTTTAATCAAGTAAAAGAGTTAATCGAAACAAAAGATTTCGAAGCTGCAAAAACATTTGTTGCAGAAAATCAAGAACAGCTTGGAGAATACTTCTCTCAAGCTCAGCAGTTGATTTCTGGTTCAGAAGGTCTAGATGGCCTCATTAGCAAGATTAAAGGATTTTTCTAAAAATATAAGAGGCTGGCAAAACTCAATTTCAGTAGAAAATGAAATTAATTTTCCCACAATAAAACGCATAGTGTCAAATTTTTTGTATAACTCTGATACTATGCGTTTTTATGATTAACTATGTTCAGTGATAAACTTGTAGGCTTCTTGACCAGCGATAGCCCCATCTCCAACTGCTGTTGTCACTTGACGAAGGTCTTTCAAGCGAACATCTCCAACTGCAAAGATACCGTCAACTGCAGTCTTCATGTGGCTATCTGTCACAATCCAGCCTGCCTGATCTTGAATATTCAATTCTTTAACAAAATCGCTAAGAGGGTCCAATCCAACATAGATAAAGACACCACCGAAGGCTTGTTCTGTCACTTGACCTGTTTTCACATTTTCAAATACGACAGATTCTACTCGATTTTCACCTTTGATTTCCTTAACTACAGAATCCCAGATAAAACTGATTTTCTCATTCGCAAAAGCGCGGTCTTGTAAAACCTTTTGGGCACGAAGTTGATCACGACGATGAACAATGGTAACAGTCTTAGCAAAACGAGTCAAGAAGAGAGCTTCTTCAACAGCTGAATCTCCACCACCGACTACCAACAAATCTTGGTCACGGAAGAAAGCACCATCACACACAGCACAGTAAGAAACACCACGACTGTTCAGTTCTTCTTCTCCAGGCACTCCCAAAGGACGATGTTTAGAACCAGTCGCTACGATAACTGTTCGAGTTTCATATGTTTGGTCATCGGTAATCACTTTCTTAAAATCACCATGGTCTTGGACATTTTCAACATAACCATAAATGTGCTCAACACCAAGATTTTCAAGCGGTTCAAACATCTTTTCAGCCAATTCAGGTCCACTAATATTAGCGTATCCTGGGTAATTTTCGATATCAGATGTATTATTCATCTGACCACCTGGCAGACCACCTTCAATCAAGACTACTTTGAGATTACTTCGAGCAGCATACAAGGCCGCAGTCATCCCTGCAGGTCCAGCACCGATAATAATAGTATCGTACATATAGATTCCTTCTTTCTTGTTGTAACTATCTTTATTCTAACTCTTTCTTGTCAATCAAGCAAGGATTATGCCTTGAAAACAAGAATTAAACTCATAACCGCAAAGGATAATACTGGAACAACCAAGACTCCAATCATAATCATATCATAGAGATGGGCTTGGCGAGCCTTGGCTGTCTTATCAACTCCTGACATGGCTCTCAGTCCAATCCAAATCCCTAAAAAAATTAGGACAAGGATGGTGGTCAAGATCAAACTCTCGAAATATAAAGAAAATAGTTGCAGTAGCATGATTTCTCTCATTTCTATCTTTTTTAAAGAGTAAACTCAGCTAGTCCAGCTAACTGAGTTTTTCTTTATCCATTATATCAAATATAAGTCCGTTTGTAACTAGCGAAGAATTCTTTTGTCCGCTCTTCTTTAGGATGGTGGATAATCTCATCTGGTGTTCCAGACTCGATGATTTTCCCCTTATCTAAGAAGAGAATCTTATCAGCCACTTGGGCTACAAAGGACATGTCATGACTGACCAAAATCATGGTCTGACCTGACTTCGCAGCATCTGCAATAGATTTTTCTACTTCACCGACCAATTCTGGGTCAAGAGCTGAAGTTGGTTCATCTAAGAGCAAGACATCTGGTTTCATGGCAAGAGCACGCGCTAGAGCAACCCGTTGCTTCTGACCACCTGATAAATGACGAGGGTAATGATTCTCACGGTCAGAAAGCCCAACCTTAGCCAACTCTTCCTTGGCAATCTTAGTCGCTTCTTGGTCAGATAATTTCTTAACCACAACCAAGCCTTCTTTCACATTATCAAGTGCTGTGCGACGTTCAAACAAATTAAACTGTTGGAAAACCATGGACAACTTGCGACGGAGGGAAAGGATTTCTTCTTGAGTAATTTTAGAAAAATCAACTGAGAAATCATCAATCTGAATCGAGCCACTATCAGGAGTTTCAAGATAATTAAGACTGCGAAGGAAGGTTGATTTTCCAGCTCCTGAAGAACCAATCAAGGCTACGACTTCTCCTTTTTGGATATCCAAGTCCAGATGATCCAAGACAGTCTGTCCTGAAAACGATTTACTTAAATTCGAAATCTTAATCATTAACGAAGGTCTCCTTTCACATCTGTTTGCACTGTATCAGGTGCGGAAATAGCCATTTTTCTCTCGATAAAACGACCGAGGCTTTCAATTCCAATATTGACTACCCAATAAACAAGGGCAACGGAGATAAAGCGTTCAAAATAGCGGTAATCAGCTCCACCCAAAATCTGAGCTTGTGCAAAGACTTCCACAACACCCGCACTAAAGGCTAGGGAAGTTCCCTTGGTCAAGCCGATTAAGGAATTGATCAAGGTTGGAGTCGCCACAACGGCCGCATTTGGAATAATCACGCGACGATAAACTTGTGCTCGTGTCATACCCAAACTACGTGCCGCCTCAATCTCACCAGGATTTACTGAGAGAATGGCTGCACGAATGGTTTCACTAGCATAGGCTGCCTCATTAAAGGCAAAGGCAACAATTGCAAAAGCAGCGGCTGGAATCGCATTGATATTGAGACCAGTTCCCCATTGCTGATTGAGGGCTTTCAAAGCCAAAGGAATTCCGTAGTAGGTCAACATGAGTTGCACCAAAATAGGTGTCCCTTTTAAGAAGCTAACAAAGAAGGCCTGCAAGGGATATAAAATCCTGACACGATTGATCTTCACAATGGCAAAAATCAATGCCAAAACCAAGCCAAAAAGGGCACCACCAATTGTCAACATAATCGTTGTTGGAAGTTGTTGGACAATTCTTGGAATCCCATCAAAGACCGAACGCAGGCTAAACAGCTTGCCATCCGGAATCAATTGCATCAAGTTTTGGTACCAATCTGATGCTAAAATCGTTGTAACATTCATAAAAACATCCTCTCCTGATAATGATTCATTCTACCATACTTCTGCCGTCAATGAAATTATTTGCTACGGTCAGATACAGACTTTGTCTACCTACTAGTTTATCATACTTTGAAACAGGGAGGTTATATATTTTATCTATCAAAGAGATAAGTAAAAACTATTTCAATCCCAATTCTTCATAAGGTTTTCGATAACCAATTTGCTTAACAGTTCCATTTTCTACTAAAATGGG
>FLSB01000047.1_pt1 | contig 13032 bp, 8 predicted proteins | sample 1550551 | NCBI WGS metagenome assembly FLSB01 (sample SAMEA4031774, study PRJEB14383) | metagenome | biome: human; feature: oral; material: saliva | place: Philippines | collected 2014 | reverse complement strand
ATCTATGGATCTACGAATGCGCATCTATGGATCTACGAATGTACATCTATGGATCTACGAATGTATATCTATGGATCTACGAATGCGCATCTATGGATCTACGAATGTACATCTATGGATCTACGAATGTATATCTATGGATCTACGAATGCGCATCTATGGATCTACGAATGTATATCTATGGATCTACGAATGTGCAATTGTTGATGAACAAACACTACGCCATAGAAATAACGGAGCAATACCATTGTGTAGAGCAAAAAACAGCAGACATCTAACTAATTAGATGCCTGTTGTTTTGTTGTTTCGTCTTCATTGGGCGTTACATCGCACCCATATTGTTTCATCTTTATACCATTAACCTTTAGTAGCTTTCGTATTCTTGCTAAAAGGTTGTTTGCTGCATTTTGGTTATGAAATATATAGGTCTGCTTAGCAACAAAACAAAATAAGCCGAGCTTCTAACGGCTACTTTTATTTTTAACAATATAAACTCTCACTATTTTGCATCAGCCCTTACAAGTTGCATTGCTATATTAACAGCTTGCCTAATACGGTCTGCCATACCAATGCCGTTGCGCAGATTACCACCTATTATTAAGCCCTTATAGTTCTGTTCAATGCGTGTAATGGCTGCAAAACGCTCGCCACTCGATAGCTCATACTGTGGAATGGCACGCTCGTGTCGGAATATTCGTATCATCTCAGGGTGTATATCGTGTGGAAACCGAAGCATAGTAGGCAATGCTTTGGTTACTATTTCGCACAATTCGTTATCGTTCTTCGTAAGCATTTCAGCGTGTTTCACCCCACCGAGGAAGAACGAAAAGAGTGCGCCCTGTGTAGGACAACGATGCGAAAAGCAAGCCGATGGGAAAAGAATGCCCAACAATTGTTGCTGCTCGCAAGTAGGAATAAGTCCGCCGAAGGCTTTATTTTCAACACCTTGCGCATTGGTTAATCCCACGCTAACTTGCACAATGGGTGCGTAGTGTAGGGCAGAGATAGGCATAATGTCGGCGTTATCAACAAAGGGCAACATAGTTTTAAGCTCGTAAGCCCCAACAGTTGTAACCACGTGCCTACTATGCAAACTTATTTTTTCGCCACTTGTATTGGTATAGTTCACCTGCCATAGTCCTTCCCACGGTGTAACAACAACATTGTTGGCTTGCAAAACTATATTCTGAAATCCTACCGATTGTGCCAGAGCGTCCACCAGATGTTGCAATCCGCCTACCGCCGAGAATACCTTTTTAGTAGCCAATCGGTCGCGTTCGGTCTTCCTTTCCCTTCCTTTGGCTATGCCTCCACGAATAAAACTTCCATAGTTCTGTTCCAAGTTGTAGAGCTTTGGCAGTGCATATCGTGTAATGAGCAAGTGCGGATCGCCAGCATATACACCCGAAATAAATGGATCTACAGCATAGTTTAAATAGCTTTTACCCAGTCGTCGAACAACCATTGATGCTACATCTTCGTTTGGATTGGTACCCTTTGCACGGAAAGGTTCGAGCAATATTCCAAACTTATCTGTCCAACTGAATAGCGGTGTGCGTATCGCAGTAATCAAGTTAGATGGTAAGGCATAAAACTTTTTACCTTTCCATATCCACCGTTGCTTAGCTTCGTTGTGTGCCTCCTCGAGTGTGCAGCCTTCTTTTTCCAAATCTTTAAATAGTTCAGCCACTTCAGGATAGCTTACAACACCCGTGTTTGGTCCGCTTTCGAACGTGAAACCATCTTGTCGATGAGTTTGAATTTGTCCGCCAATCCTATTTGTTTTCTCTAACACAACTACCTCTTTGCCGTGCTTTCGCAACGTGTGTGCAGTAGTTAGTCCTGTAAGTCCGGCACCTATAACAATGGTGTCTATAATATGTTGTGTTTCGTTTTGCATTGTGCAAAGAATAAAGAGTTTATACTGGTTTTGAAAATAGTTTATGATTGTTGCGCATCATGGGGTCGAAAGTAGCAGCAACATTACGCACAAAGGTCATACCATCGTTAGTTAGTTTCACCGAATTGGTATCGAATGTAATCAAACCATCAGTCTGAAGTTCTTTCAGTTGCGTCTCATCGTAGTGTACAGCTTGCTTAATATCATCAACCGAGCAATGCAACCTTTTAGCCATATCGTTCCAATTCACAGAGTTGTTGCACATAATACATTCTATTACTTCGCGTGTTATGCGCTGCCACGACGCCAAAGCGTAACCTTTTGTAATGGGCAATTGATTTGCATTTACTTGCGAAATGTAGGCAGAAATATCTTTCGTGTTTTGTGCATACGCCTCGTCTAACTGACTGATGCCCGACACGCCAAAGGCATAAACTTGTGCTGTAATGCGACGTGGACAATAGCCTTGAAAGTTTCTATGCAAAGTTTGGTGCTGTAAAGCCACATTCAAATCATCGTCGGGCAACACAAAGTGGTCCATACCAATAGCACAATAGCCCTCCGCCTGAAGAAGTTTAGAAGCCTCTTCAAACATTTTTAGTTTTTCGGTTTGTGGGGGCAAGCCAGCTTTCTCCAATATCATTTGTCGTTTAAATATACTTGGCAGGTGTGCATAACTAAAGGTAACTAAGCGGTTAGGATGTAGTTTTATGGCAGCTTCTATAGTAGAAACAAACTCTGCTACAGTTTGTCCGGGCAAGCCATAAATAAAATCGAAGTTCACCTTTGCACCGCCCTTACGCAATATATTCATAATATCTTCAACAGGCAAAATAGATGGTCGACGATTTACGGTGTTCAAAACATTCGCATTAAAATCTTGAATGCCTAAGCTGAAACGATTAAATCCACTGTCGAGCAAATATTGCCAATCGGTTGTGTCGAGATATCCAGGGTGGCATTCAATAGCAATCTCTGGTTGTTCAATGGTGTCGAAAGCCTCCAATAAGTGTTCGTTGAGCGAACGAATAAAGTGTAAAGGCATTGACGATGGACTTCCTCCTCCATAATGTATCTGACTTATCTTACGATTTTTGCGCAAATGAGGTAGCAGTAAATCAATCTCTTTGTGTAGTGTGTTGAAATATTCTTCCACCCGTGAAGGTTTCGCCATCGCAACAGAGTTACAGCCGCAATAGTGGCAAAGATGTCTGCAGAAAGGCACATGTATATAAAAGGAAATATTGTCGGCAATTGCATTGTTCGATGCTTCTACAGCTTTCAGATAACGTTGTGCATCGAAAGCTTCAAACTCGTTTGCCGTCGGATAGCTTGTATAACGAGGAACAGGTACATTATATTTCTTAAAAAGAGCTTCGTTCATTATTATTTCACTGTTTTATTCATTTGTAAAGTGTAGAAGAAAGATGCCAATGCAATGGCGCTTTGTGTAGCAAACATTCCAGCATAGCCCACATAATGTGCAATGACACCGCCTATAACTGCTATTATAATTCCCATCAAGTGAGTTATAACGGTTTGAACTGTAAAATCGGTACCTTCTCTTCCCACTCGTACATGTTTCATAGATGAAGTGTAAACCACAACAGTTCCCATACCATAACTGCCCCATAACACAACAATAGCCATGGTTAAGGTTAGAGTTGTTGTGAAATTTTGGTTTATAGATAGGAATACAAAAATGAGTGTTGCCAGGAACATTATGAATGCAAATACAGACCGCATACGCTGATAGCCATAACGACGCACCAAAATTCCTGCTGGATATGCCATAACGAAGGCTGCACCAATGCCAATAATGCCACATAGGAAACCTATTTCTTTCATCGAGTAACCCAAATCTACCATAAAAGGTTTAAGTATAGACATAATGCCAATGATACCTGTATAGTAGAGAACTAAGAAAACTATTTGTCGTGCTATGCCCTTTTGCGTGAAAAATAGTACAAAGTCTTTCCACGTAGCACGCTGTTTTGTTTGTGTTTCTTGCTGGAAACTAAGTTTCTTGTGTAGCAATAGTGGAACAAGTGCTATAAGAACAAAAATACTGAGACATTGTGTTACACTATTCCAACCATACGAATGGAGCACCATAAGTAATACACCACTTCCTAAAAGACTTCCGCCAAAACTACCCATCGATTGCATACTGTTAAGTAATCCGCGTTGTTTGGTTGTTGATGTGCGTATAGCTAAAGCATCAGTTGCAATATCTTGTGTGGCTGAAGCTGCCAAAGCCAAAAGTATTATTGCTATTAGAATATGGAAATAAGAGGGCAGAATTGTATGTAAATCGAAGAGGCTTGTTATAAATATAAGTAATGCATAAGTAATTTCTGCACCAATAATAGCTCGTTTATAGTTGCGCACTGTATTACAATAACGGTCTATTGCTGGCGACCAAAACACTTTTAATATCCATGGCAGTTTTATTATTTGTAGCAATCCAATAACGGATAGCGACACTGCTTGTTCGCGCATAATAACTTGCAGTGCCGTAGTAAAAAAACTCATAGGCACTGCTTGAGCTATATATAGACTAAAGAAGGTAGACAGATAAGCTACCTTCTGTGTTTGTTTTTTGTTCATAGAGAAAAGATAATCTGATACTATGGATTAAGTTTAAACACCAAAGATGTGCCTATCATAAAAGGTTTACCTTGTTGAGCAAATGCTGCAGACGAAACAAAAGCATAGCTCATATAATGTGTATTGGTTGTATTCTTTGTCCAAACTTCCCATGTGAAACGTCCCTTTGTTGCTGCAATCTTCAGATTGAGAAGCGCATAAAAAGGTTGTTTTAACTTGTTATCTTCTGTCCAATATATTTTTCCAGTACCTGTAAGTGCAGCATTAAACATAAGTTTATCTAATCCTGCTACATTAGAAAGTGTATAATTAGCTACAAACGACATAGTTTGTTTTGGCACCATTGGTAACATATTGCCAGTAAAATCTACGGTTGCACTTTTCTTATAATATAGGAATTGCGCATAAGTATAACCATAATTTGCTTGCAATTCTAAGCTTGTGATAGGACGATAAGTTGCCGAAAGCTCGAAACCTTTACTGTTAGAATGTCCTGCATTATTAATAATATTTCCTACACCAGGTACGGTAGTTGTTACTTGTTGATGTTTCCAATCTATGTAGAATAAACTCATTTCTGTTTGAAGAGTTCCATTAAGGAAAGCCAACTTTGCTCCAATTTCGTAATTCCAATTGTATTCTGGATCGTAAGCTGGAAGTTTCTGTGTAGTAGAAGTAACATTATAACCACCAGCTTTATAACCACGTGCTATAGAAGCATACACCATTTTGTTGGCAGAAATTTGCTGACTGAGTGTAAATTTTGGTGTTATCTGACTAAAGTGCATGTGGTCTTTATACGTTGCTGTTTGTACATTACTTGCAAGTCCTGTGCTTAGATTATATTTGTTTGCTGTATAGTTTTCGCCTACTCGTTCATAATCGTATCTCAATCCTATTGATGCATGTAGTGTTTTTGTTATATCATAAGTAGACTGATGGTAAATAGCTCCTCCCCAAGTAGGATTATTATAGAACTTAGGAGTAGCAAAGTCTTTTGTTATGAACTGTGTTTCAACACTATTATTTAATTTTTGATAGAAGCCGAAAGCACCTATAATCCAATGATAGCGATTATTATTGTTTGCCGAACGTAATGTAAACTCTTGGCTTACGAGAGTTTGTTTCAGTCCTGTTATAACAAAGTAGAGGTCTTTTGGTGTAAAATCCTGGTCTATATATTGTTTATCTTTACTGTATTGGAATGATGTTTGTGAATTGAAGTGGAGTTTATCTCCTTTATAAAGCCAATTTAAGCCAGCCGAAAGAACATTTCGTCTATAGCTACTGTAACGATTGTAGTTTACAGCTTCTACCGTGTTATTGGTTGCGTTATATTTTCCGTAAGGATAACCACCTTGTGTAGAATGATCGAAAAGAACATTCAAACGCATTGTCCAAAGTGGAGCTGCTTGCCATGCTAATCCCATTTCAGCATTGACGCTTTTCAAATTATCTGCTTTTTCTCCCGTTGCTATATTGCGAAAAAATCCATCGTTTCTATGATAATTTCCTGCTACGTGAAGTCCTAAACGTTGTGTAAGTTTTTGATAATGCGATAAGCCTAAACGTAAATCGTTGCGCGAACCATAACTCAATTTGGCTATAGTGTTTTGATATTCTAATGGTGAATAGGTATAAATATTGATAAGTCCGCCTGTAGAATTTCGTCCATATAATGTACCTTGTGGTCCGCGTAGAATTTCTATTCCGTTGATTCCTGCTATATCTAAATCAACAACTGACCGTTCAAAATAGGGCATTCCATCAACATATAGTCCAACAGAAGGGGCATTTGTTTTAGAACCAATACCTCTAATGTAGATAGGTGTATTTTGTCGTGCACCATAATCTGCTATAAAAATATTTGGAAACACACTACTTACATCGCGTAAGCCATTTAATTCGTTGTGGTTAATAAACTGACTCCCTGCCACAGATACTGACACTGGAGCTTTACTAATGTTGTCTTGTTTAAACCCATTCACTACAACCTCTTTTAATATGTGATGTTGTGTGGTTGTTGAATCGGTTACTTCTGCCATTGCACAAAGTGGAAAGAGTGCTGTACATAGTAAGAAAGAAAATTTCATAACTCTTGTTCTTTTTAATGTGGGTGCAAAGTTACGTCTTTCTTTTTTTACATACAATCATCATTTATAAGGAAATTTATAAGTAATATTGCTGAAAATGTGAGATTATAACTATGTGTTCAGCTTTCGGTTGTTATATTCTTACCAATAGTTTTGTTGTTTTCTTATTAATACTTTTTTATGTTTTATTGCTCACTTGCAAAATGCTAAAAACTATAGAATGTAGGTGCCTATATATAATAAGGTGTAAACAATTTGAATAGGCACAATACTTTTATATTGTTATTGCTTTTAGATATAAAAAACTCATCTCTACCAGTTGATAGAGATGAGTTTAAAAGTTTTAATAAAGTGTTTTCGTTACACCTTATATATATTAGAGCTGTGGACCAGCTGCAACAAGCTTCTTACCAGCTTCGTTTGTTTCATACTTCTTAAAGTTCTTTATGAAACGAGCTGCAAGGTCTTTAGCTTTTTCGTCCCATTGTGAAGCATCTTTATATGTATCGCGTGGGTCGAGAATTTCAGTTGCAACACCTTCAAGTTTTGTTGGAACAGTGAAGTTGAAATAAGGAATCTGTTTTGTAGGAGCAGCGTCGATAGAGTGGTTCAAAATAGCATCGATAATACCACGAGTATCGCGAATAGAAATACGTTTGCCAGTACCATTCCAGCCAGTATTTACTAAGTATGCCTTAGCACCGCTCTTTTCCATCTTCTTAACCAACTCTTCTGCATATTTTGTTGGGTGAAGTTCCAAGAAAGCCTGACCGAAGCAAGCAGAGAATGTTGGAGTTGGTTCTGTAATACCACGTTCTGTACCAGCTAATTTTGCTGTGAAACCAGAAAGGAAGTAGTATTTTGTTTGTTCAGCATTAAGAATAGATACTGGAGGAAGTACACCAAAAGCATCAGCAGAAAGGAAAATTACCTGTTTTGCAGCTGGACCTTGTGATTCTGGACGCTGAATATTCTTAATATGATAGATAGGATAAGATACACGAGTATTCTCGGTTACACTCTTATCTGCAAAGTCTATCTTACCATTCTCGTCAACAGTTACGTTTTCAAGAAGAGCATCGCGTGTAATTGCACCGTAAATATCAGGTTCAGATTCTTTATCAAGGTTGATAACTTTTGCATAGCAACCACCTTCAAAGTTGAATACACCCTTATCGTCCCATCCGTGTTCGTCATCACCAATAAGTTTACGCTTAGGATCGGTTGACAATGTTGTTTTACCTGTACCAGAAAGACCAAAGAAAATTGCTGTGTTTTCTCCGTTCATATCTGTATTTGCAGAACAGTGCATAGAAGCAATACCCTTTAATGGCAAGAAGTAGTTCATCATTGAGAACATACCTTTCTTCATTTCACCACCGTACCATGTATTTACAATAACTTGCTCCTTAGAAGTTACGTTAAACATAACGCAAGTTTCTGAATGCAAACCAAGTTCTTTCCAGTTTTCTACTTTAGCTTTTGAAGCATTGTAAACAATGAAATCTGGTTCTTGCTCGAAATCTGCTTCGCTTTTTGGACGAATGAACATATTTGTTACAAAGTGAGCCTGCCAAGCAACTTCTACAATGAAACGAATCTTCATACGTGTGTCTTTGTGTGTACCACAAAAACCATCAACTACAAACAAACGTTTGTTAGAAAGTTCTTTCTTTGCAATATCTTTTACTGTTGCCCAAGCTTCTTTTGTAGCACGGTGGTTATCGTTATGATATTCTTCTGAATCCCACCATACTGTATCGTGAGAATTTTCATCATCAACAATAAACTTATCTTTAGGAGAACGACCAGTATAAATACCTGTCATTACGTCAATAGCACCAAGTTCTGTTTCATGACCAACTTCAAAACCTTCAAGACCTTCTTTTGTTTCTTCGTTAAACAATACTTCGTAAGAAGGATTGTAAAGTACTTCTGTTGTACCTGTAATACCGTACTTCGTAAGTACGCTCTTATCAAATTTTGCCATTTTTATAATATAAAATTATGTTGAAATTTATCTCTTAATCTTATTACTATTTTACCTTAAACATCGCAAAGGTAGTAATTTTATTATGCAACGCAAAATCATAAAGATAAAAAATACAACAAGAATTGATTTGCAAGGTTAAAGAATGTAAAAATCCTTGGTATTAAAAGATATTTGCTATTCGGACGTTGCAAATGCTAAACTATTTTCTTAATTTTGCCGAAATTTTGGGCGCATAAAAACTATTACTCCCAAACATATATATCACCAATATATAACCATAGTGTAAAAAGAAAAATGGAAATCATTAACTTCTCGGATCAAAACTCCATTGTAAACCAATACATGGCAGAAATTCGTGACAAAGAGTACCAGAGAAACCGTCTCCTTTTTCGTAATAATGTTATGCGAATAGGGGAATTCGAAGCTTTCGAAATCTCTAAAACTCTTCAGTACGAAACAAAAGAAATACTCACGCCATTGGGCGTTTCAAAGGTAAATATACCTACCGACAAAATTGTTCTCGCAACAATTTTCCGGGCAGGACTACCTTTTCATAACGGTTTTCTTAATATTTTCGACCATGCTGGAAATGCTTTTGTAAGTGCATATAGAGAATATAAAGACAAAGAACACCACGAAGTGGGTATACATGTTGAATATTTGGCAACACCCGATATTAATGGTAAAACTTTAATTATTGCCGATCCAATGTTAGCTACTGGTGGTTCGATGGAACTTGGCTATAAAGCTATTCTTTCTAAAGGCGAACCACGACATGTTCACATTGCATGTGTAATTGCTTCTCCTGAAGGTATTGAACATATAAAAAAGACTTTCCCCGATAATAACACTACTATTTGGTGTGGAGCTATAGACGATGGACTAAACGAACATAAGTATATTGTTCCAGGATTTGGAGATGCTGGCGACTTATGTTATGGAGAAAAACTATAAATATTAGCTAAAAAGGAACTTGCAAAAGATATAATATAAACTTTTGCAAGCTCTTTTTTTATAAGAACATATTTTTTTGCTAATTACAAACACTGTTAATGTAATTAGTGGGTTGGCTCTTTCTTTTATCTCAATTGTTCATTAGGCTGTAGTACCATTATATTTTGTTTATACTATAACTTTTTTACCATTTTTCGCTTCTTACCATCTATTTTGCTTGTCTTTCTAATTTGCTGTAAACTGTTACATCTTTATATAACGATAAACAATATGCCAACAATAAAACAAAATAGGGCAAGCTATACCGAAGCCTATTTAACTTTTAAAAGATACATTATAGATTTTGTAATTACGAAATAGAAAAAATTAATAAGAAAATAAAATTTTATAATTAAAAACCTCAATGTTTTTTATTATAAAATTTCTCCACATAATTATTCTTTATTTTTTCCCTATTTTACTATACGCTTTTTGCCATATTAGCTGCTTCTGTATACATTTTGATTCAGCCATAAATAGTTCTACTTAGAAAATTTTTTCTCGCTATATATAAAACATTATACTCTACATACAGAAAGGTGGCGTTTCGGTTTACGAAGCACCACCTTTCTACTTTCTCAAATCATCAACTAACTTAAACTATTTACTCTATAATAATAACTAATCAACTATCTTTTTTACCTATATGAACCTTTTTTATAAAGAATCTTGAGTCTTATTGTTATCCTAATCTTATTTTTTTCTTCTTATTTTTTTGAGTGTCTCCAGAAAAAGCGGCTCATATCATCTCTTTTTACGACTGCAAAGTTATAGCTATATTGCATTGTATGCAAAAAATAAAGCAGAGAATAAACAATATTCGCCATTTTATTGCTATTCATCAATCTAATTGATTTTTGTCAATACTAATTTGCTGTTCTTATACTTTTTTCTTAAATTTGCTGACTAATTATCACATTATAGAATAATGGAAAATAATACCGAATTGCGCAACGCATGGGATTTTGTAGAACATACAGGCATTAGCATTTTCTTAACAGGAAAAGCTGGTACCGGAAAAACAACCTTTTTGCGAACTATACAGCAACGGAGCACAAAACGAATGATAGTTGTAGCACCTACAGGGGTTGCAGCCATAAATGCTAATGGTGTAACCATTCATTCTTTCTTTCAACTTCCATTATCTCCATTTGTTCCCGAAAGCACAGTAAAGCCACGTTTTGAATATAGTAAGCAAAAACGGCAAATTATGCGAACACTCGACCTTCTTATTATAGACGAAATCAGTATGGTTCGTGCAGATATTCTTGATGCTATCGATTCTATTCTTCGCCGTTTTAGAGAACATAATAAACCTTTTGGAGGAGTACAGCTCTTAATGATAGGCGATTTGCAACAACTTACACCTATTGTGCGCCCAGACGAAGAAAAATTGTTAAGCCGTTATTATAATACACCTTATTTTTTCGATTCTAAAGCTCTGCAAAGCACACAATATGTTACAATAGAGCTAACAAAAGTGTTTAGGCAACAAGACAAAGTTTTTATAGATATATTAAACCACTTTAGAGATGGACACGTTTCTGATGAAGATTTTGATATTTTAAATAAACGCTATCAACCAAATTTCACCCCCGATGAAAATAGCGATTACATACATTTAACAACGCACAACAGAATAGCCGATAATATAAACGACCGACAATTAGAACAAATTAAAGAACAAGCATATAAGTTTTGTGCACGAGTGGAAGGACAATTTCCCGAAAATAGTTATCCTGCCGACTATGAACTAACATTAAAATGCGGAGCACAAGTAATGTTTATTCATAACGACCGTTTCGAACGATATTATAATGGGAAAATAGGAAGGATTACTTATATTGATAATGAAAAAATAGAAGTAAGCTGTCCGAACGAAAACGAAAAAATAGAGGTTGAACCCCAAACGTGGGAAAATACTCGTTACACACTCAACGAAACAACAAAACAAATAGAAGGAGAGGTGTTAGGAACTTTCACACAATATCCATTGCGATTGGCTTGGGCTATTACAATTCATAAAAGTCAGGGGCTAACTTTCGAACATGCCATTATAGATGCGCAACAAGCTTTTGCATCTGGACAGGTTTATGTGGCTTTAAGCAGATGTAGAACATTAGAAGGTTTGGTTTTAGCATCAACACTAAACAGAAATGCCGTTATAAACGATGCCAGAGTAGATAGCTATATTGCACAACAAAACATACGAGCAGCCGAAAGTATTAAGAATTTGCCTCTCCTAAAAGAAGAATATTACAGAATGATGCTGTTGGAATTGTTCAACTTTAGCGAAATATATAATGCCGAATCGGCTCTTTTTAGAACTTTGGTAGAGCATTTCCATAAACATACCAAGCTAATTGCGCTACACCAAGCAACAGTTTCTGAATTGAAAGAGAAAGTTCTGGATATTTCTACGAAATGGACACAATATATAAAAGGTATCTCTATAGCAGAATTGCATAATAAAGAATTTTTAGATAGAATAAAAAGCAGTGCACAATATTTCTACAACGAACTTTCAAAAATATTTACAGACCAGATAGAGCAAACCAAAGGCATTGAAAGTAAAAATAAAGAAGCCATAAAGCGAATAGATAATAATATTAGCGAAGTTGAACAAAGTAAACAAGCAAAACTGTTATTGCTGGAAGATATAATGATAGAAGATTTTAGCACAAGTTACTATCTTAAACGCAAACAAGAAGCAATTTTAATATCAATGGGCGACGAGGATATTGCAAAACAACGCAATAAAAAACATAAAGTAGAAGCCGAAAAAAAGAAAAAAGAAGCAACGCACAACATAAGCTACAAACTTTATAAAGCAGGAATGACCTTAGAAGCTATAGCAAAAGAACGCGGTTTAACAATAGAAACCATCGTACGGCATATAGCAAAATATGTTAGAAACGGAGAATTAAGTGTAACCAACTTTGTAGACGATAAGAAAATAGCAGCCATTCAAAACGCAATAAATAACATTCCACCCAACGAAGGTATGAAATATATAAAAGATGTATGTTCAATAGATGTTACTTACAGCGATATTATTTTCGTTTTAGCCAATAACGAAAGAACAAAATAAACATTTTGTAGCCGATTTTTAAAAAAAACTCCCTCCTGTTTAATCTAAAAATGGCATTTAAGTCTCAACATATTCTGTTTTATTCTTGGCAAATTTATAAAGCCTTATAACAGAAACGTAATTGGCTATGTAAAGCTATAAAATAAACAAAGAAAACGGCACAAACATAAGTAACAACAGGAAATAGTACTATGAAAACTGCGATGATATAATGGTATAAAAATAGATTAAGTTAATATGTAAAAATAATATATATGTAAAATTTGTATCGCGTAAAAATACTTTTGTTATATATATATCATAAAAATTACAAGAAAAAAAGAACATATTACCATTATAAGAAAGAAAATAA
>FLSB01003418.1_pt1 | contig 13101 bp, 16 predicted proteins | sample 1550551 | NCBI WGS metagenome assembly FLSB01 (sample SAMEA4031774, study PRJEB14383) | metagenome | biome: human; feature: oral; material: saliva | place: Philippines | collected 2014 | reverse complement strand
CCCATCGCAATATCACCCAACTGCTTCATTACTGTTAGTAACCATTTACCGCAAGGTAATCACAACCCCATCGCAATATCACCCAACTGCTTCATTACTGTTAGTAACCATTTACCGCAAGGTAATCACAACAATATGAATATAACGTAAACAGAATTTGTGACTGTTAGTAACCATTTACCGCAAGGTAATCACAACTGCATAATCATAATTACCATATCTAAATTGACTGTTAGAAACGTTAAACCGAAAGGTAATCCCAACAGACAGGAAGTAGGAAGGAAAAATCTAAGAACTGTTAGTAATATTATACCGAAAGGTAATTCAACTGGGTCGAAATCGACCCCTATATAGAATATAAAAAAATAAGCAAAATATAATTATGGTGGATTTAAATAGGAAAATTTTAAACGAGGCTATTGAATCTTGCATACGTGAGATGTACAGGTTTAGTCAGCCCTCAGCTGATTATGACAAATTAAAAGAGTATGCTAAAGAGCACCCAGAAGAAGAGAAAGAATTTCCAACATTTAAACGTTATTACCTGTCAACAGAACAGTTTAAGTATATTTTAAAGAAATATGCCGAAGCTTATCATCTTACTCCTGAGTGGAGAAATAACATAGAAACTATCATAAGTGACTTTGAAACAGGAAGCATTAAACGAGATTATAAGAAAGATAGCTATGGAAATATGGTTTGCGAGTATATTCCTACGCCTCCTTTAAAAGAACGTATTGGGCAAGAAAATACCAAAAAAGTATTAGAAATGATAGATGAAATATCTCATTTCTGTAAACGAGATATGGATGCACAGTATTTTTCTTCTGCAATTAGCCTTGGTCATTCTCCATCTTCCAATCTTAAGGAAGTTAAAGCATATTGGAAAGATAAAGGACTTGAATTAGAAATTGAAGAAAGAAATTGTGAGGAAGATACTTTCTTTGATATGGATTGGTTTGAGGTAACTTCATTGAAAGAATTAGAAAAACATTTAATAGACCCTAATGATGAGACGGAAAAACCCATTAGCTAAGAAAAAGAAAGAACCGATTGTTATAGGACTCTGTAGAGACTGTGCACATGCAACATTACTACAATGGGACAAAAATCCACTCATTACCGATTGCAAACGTGGTAGAATGGTAGGTAGCATGACTGGTTGCGAGAAATGGGTGGAATGTAAGGACAAAAGAGAACCAATACATTTAACACGTGGACAGATATTTGTTGATAATCAAATAAAAAATATAGAATAATGCGTTATATCAAAGATATATTAAATTTGCAAGTATTTGAAGAAGAAGAAATAACTTATATCAGATGTAAATCATATCCAGGCAAAGTTACTGGCTTTAAATTATTTGGTATTAATTTTTGCGGAAAAGTTTCATCTAAATGGCGTTTTTCGGACGGAATAGATGATTATACTGAAGAAGAATTAATTAAAACCTATCATTGCTGGATAGACAAAGATGATAAATGTGCCATTAGAAAGCCATATATCATAATTCAATATGGCATTCATGATTATGACACAGAAAATGTATATTTTGAACATTACAGAGAAGCGCAAATAGAAGCAGAAAAACTTGCGATGCTATTTAATTTAAAAAAGATTGATTATGATAAATACCGTAAATGAAAATAACCTATTAATTTGCAATATTCCAAAAAGAAAATTAGATAAATTACTCCATAGATATGTTAATCCAACATTTTATGGAAAGATTAAAACACTTAAAGATAATGATAGATAAATGTAGAACATGCCTTTATCAAAACAGCTGTGCCATAGCTTATTCTCATAACACTATGTATGATGGAATAAAATTGGCAACTAATTGTACAAAATATCAGCCGATAAATGCAAAGTAAAAGAAAAGATGATATGAATATTGAACGTGAAGTGGCAGGCTTTACAGACAAATATTTATATCCCAAACTTAAATTAAACATAACACGTACAGATGACAAACAAGAACAACTACAAGGGTATGATTTCATAGTAGATGTGGATGACAAGAAATGGTACGTGGATGAAAAAGCAGCTATACATTTTGCTAATATACATCTTGATAGTTTTGCTTTAGAAGTAAGTAGTCTGAATAATCCTGATGGATTAGGTTGGTTGTTGGATGATTCTAAAAAAACAACCCACTTTGTATTTCTATGGATAGATAAAGTTGACATACCAAAACTACCCGACGGATTTAAATATGATTATACTCAAATAACAAGTAGTAATATAAAACAAATACATTATGCACTTGTTAAGAAACGTAATTTACTTAACTACTTGAATGCAATCGGGTGGGATAAAGAAACAATAAACCGCCAAGCAGCTATTATAAGACGACGTGACGAGTTAAAATCTAATCAATGGGTAAATATGCGTGGAGATAATAAAAAGGGTTCAGAAGTGAAATTCTATTATTCTAAGCATTTAAAAGAAAAACCTATTGGAATAATGTTACATAGAAGTGCGTTTGATAAGATTGCAGGCAATATGTGTGGTGATATAATTTTATGAAATAAGAATATATGGAAAAAATTAATGTTATAATGTTTACTGATGAATCTAATGTTTCTCAAGAAAACGAAACAAAGAAAGAAAGTTGCAAATCTAATTTAAATGTAGATTTCTTCAAAGAATTACTTCTTAACTGTGACTATCAATGCTTACCAGAAGTTATTAAATGTTATTGTAATATACTTAAGAAATTGGGCTATGCAGAAATTGCCAATCAAGTTGAGAACGCTTTGCTTAAAATTTATCATCGTAATAGTGGTGTGACTACAAAAGAAGTTGATAAAATTACAGAAAAACCGACTTTTAGTAAAGAATATATTATGTTTAAAACAGGGCATGATAAGTTTCATGAAGTTAGTCGTAGATTAGCTAATAGACTGAAGAGAGAATATAATATACCAGAAGAGAATATTACATGGCTCCCTCATACTCAAACACTTAAGATTCTACGTTTCAATTTTGATGTAACACTTGACTCAACTCTTAATAAGATTATTCAACAGTTGTTTACAACAGAAAATCATTCTGTTAGATTGGACAATATTAACAAGGCTGATTGGGAGATATTATTCCTCATGGTTACGCAACGTCTAACTAACGAACATCGGTGGGTTAACTTCGAATGGCTTGCTAATGATAGAACTATTCGTCTTACAGGTAACTTCAAAGAAACAGAAGAATATAAACGTGGATTAATTTTACAAAAATGTAATAATTTATTATTGAGTTTATAAAAAAAATGTTTAACTTTTATTTAAATTTATTTATAAATGTTTAGAGCAATTAAGGTTAGATTATATCCAAACAAAACACAAGAACAAACACTTAATAAGGCGCTTGGGTGTTATCGCTTTGTGTATAATCACATGCTTGCTCGAAAACAGAATGCTTATAAAACAGATAAAACAAACTTATCTGTAACTGAATTATCAAAGTGGTTTCATGGAACATTGCTAAAAGATGAACAATATGCTTGGTTGAAAGAACAGAATACAAAGGTAATGAATCAAGCAATCAGACAAATGGATGGTGCTTACCAAAAGTTCTTCAAACAACATAATGGCTTTCCAAAATTCAAGTCGAAGAAAGACAAACAGTCAGCATTATTCCCATATGAAGCCATTTCAAAAAGGAACACATTTGAAACCAAGAATATCAGTTTAACTACCTCGTTAAAGAATATTAAGTTCCGTTGTTCAGACTTGTATCTCAAAAGATTACAAAAGTATAATAAGGATATAAGGAGTGCTACCTTATCGAAGACCAAGAGTGGTATTTTCTTCTTGTCTATCCTTGTTGAAATGGATGATACTGAGTTAAAAAAGTTTGGACATACAAACAAGCAAGTTGGTATTGACCTTGGGGTCAAAGATTTTGTAATCACATCGGATGGAGATGTATTTGAAAACAAACATCTCTTTAAAAAGAAAGAGAAACAAGTAAGGAGACTTCAAAGACAATTATCAAGGAAGCAGAAAGGTTCAAATAACCGTGATAAACAAAGGATTAGACTTGCAAAGGTATTTGAGAGTCTTACCAGCCAAAAGATTGCTTACATACATAGTGTTGTGAATGAGTTACTTACTTATTACGATACCGTATTTATGGAGAGCTTGAATGTTCAAGGCATGCTGAAAAATCGTCATCTTGCAAAAGCTATACAAGAGGTTGGCTTTTATAAGTTCAAAGAAATATTGGTTAGCAAGTCACTTGTTAATGATAAAAGAGCTGTGTTTATTGAAAGATTCTATCCATCAAGTAAGACTTGTTCACAATGTGGCTATAAGAAACGAGACTTGAAATTAAGTGATAGATTTTGGACTTGCCCAGTATGCGGAGAAAATCACGATAGAGATATTAATGCTGCCACGAACATCTTGCTGGAAGGACAACGAATGTTGGCAGCAGTGTAATAAAAAAATAAATAGGTAGCCGTACTACCGAATTTACGCTTGTGGACTATCCTCCTATGGATGACCGAATACACTAAGTGTTCCTAAAAAGTAGTGATAGGTTGAAACAAGAAGTGAAAAGTACCTAAATCATAGATTTGTGTATATTTTCATATACGTTGATGCGTTAGATTTTATAATGAAAGCTGTATAGTAATAAGAGAGAGAAATATAAAAATATTCTCTCTTTTTTATTTTTTTAACATAACATTTTCTATTAATTAATATTTTATTCGTATATTTGCAGAGATTTAAAAATCAATAAATGTTGTGATGAAAGAAAATAGTATTTGGACAATAGATTATAAAGAATATATGTATGTTGATGACAGAATATTAGAAATCATCAAGAAGAATGGAAATGTATATTATTGCAAAAGTATCGTAAACAATAAAAGAAATTTCTGTGTTATCCAAATTGAAGAAAATGTATTCATTTGTGGTAAAAACTTAACAGATGCAAAGATAAAGCTAATAAGATTTTCTTTTCAAAAAACATTTTGGAAGACTATGGGTTTTGAGATTAATACGAAAGTGTCATATGATACTGCCAAAGCAATATTAGGGATGTTTAAACATTATTTAAAAATTAACAAAGACATTTCATTACCAATTAAAGATGAATATACAATTAAAGAGATTATAGAATTAACAAATTAAAAGATATGACAAAGAAAGATATCATAAAGTTTTTAGAGAAATATAATGATGACGATGAATTGTGCATCAACTTAGATGAAGATAAAGAGAACAACTTCATTTATACCAGTAAAGAAAAAGACATGCTGGACGTATACAAGGAAGTTATCCGATTTCTCTCAGAAAATCATATAACATTCGATATCATGGCTTTATGTGACATGATTAGTTCTGACAATATTAATACCCTCTATTCTCTTGGATATGTGAATGTAAATCATGTAATCAAGGATAATAAATTACATTTCAGAATATCTCCAAAAGATTTGGAAGCAAATGATAAACTTGAGGATGTACTTTTCGAGTACCAAGATGGTATGGGAATATATCAAAGAACTCAATGGGAAGATAGTTATAATGGTTATTTACTTCTTCCATTAGATACTGGTCTTCGAATGGATAGGTTTCTGTGCGTTTATTTTACATGCTAAAAATTAAAAATTATAGAATATATGACACAAGAACAACAAATTTTCATTGCCACTTTACACTTTGTAAGTTCATGGGCGATTAGACATGGTAAGAATCCAATAGATATTCCTGAACATGTTCTAAAACAATACAAAGAAGATGCAGAAGTTTTATGTAAATGGTACAATTTATTGTAATGGAACAAATTATTTGCTCTGCCATTTGGTACAATGATAACAATTACTATCCACATCAAGAAATATATGGTGTGGATAGTGGATTTGTAATTGGTGGTTTTAGACATAATAATATTATTGGCGCTTTTCCTACCAATAATAAACATAGAAATGATGGTAAAGAATATAGAACTACGCAAGGTTTTATCACATCTTGTGGGCGATTTGTTACGAGAGAGAAAGCAGCTTTAATTGCATACAATGCAGGTCAGATAAGAGAACAAGTTAAGAGGTTATTTTCCGAAGATTTATATTAAAGAGTATGACGAATAGTGAAATTATACTTAAATTCAAAGAAGAATATAATAAAGAACTTCAATATATTGACAACCGCTTCATTTGTGATGGAGATATAACGATTAAGCATAAAGATGAAGTTTGGGTACCAAACAACTTAACTATCAATGGTTGTTTAACTATCAAGTTGTGTCGTTTAGTATTTCTTCCAGACAACCTATATGTTAGGGGTCATATTTGTATTGAATGTTGTGAAATTCTATTGATTGGTAATCATACAACATTTAACGGAGTAACAACTATTTCATATTGTTATATAACTTCATTACCAACAGATTTAAAATTAAACGGATGTGTCAATTTATCATTTTTGCCATTAAGAGTATTACCTGAATGGAAAGAAATAAATGGAACTTTATCTATTGATAATGTATCTATTGAAGAATTGCCCAAAAATTTGATTATTAAAAGAAGTTTAATTATAAAAGGTGGAACTTTGAATAAACTTCCAGAAAACTTAGTTGCATACGATACGATTGATTTATCAGAGAGTAATATAAGCGAGTTACAAAATGGATTAATCTGTAGAAATATAATTTTACCTAATAATAGGATTCTTTTCCCAGAAGAATTTATTGCTATAGATTCGTTAAAAGGAACGCCTGAAAGTTTACGGGACCTATCATTACTTAAGTGTCCAACCCGTAAATTGATTGTAGATAAACCTTGGTTATTCAAGCCTAAACATAAATCACAATATGAGTACTTTAGTAAGATAAATAGAGAATTATGGGTATTAAAAGATTTAGGTGTTATCTGGAAAATTAATGGAAAAGAATATTTTAGCAATGGTTATGATTCGTTTTTCGGAGAAATAATTGAACAAAATGATAATGTGTTTAAAATAAGAAATTTATATAATAATAAAGAATATATTGTTATAACTGATGGGGTTGATAATTGGGGAAGAGGAGAGACAATGGAAGAGGCGAAAAGCAATATGAACCAAGTACGTAAGAGAAGATATGTCCACGACTACAAATATTATACACAAGCAAATCGTCTTTCTATTTCAGATATATCAGAGTGTTTTCAAAACATCACAGGTTTAAGTTCAACTGAAACTTTTAATACTCTTTATAAAGTTCTCCCAAAACCAATCCAAGATACATATACAATTGGAGATATAATGGAATATATATCAGATGAACATTGTGCTTTCAAATTTACAGAATATTTTAAAAATAAAATTGAATAGAAGACATGTAAAACTGATTGATAAAGGCTGTTTTTTGAACATAAAATTATTTATAAACACTTTTATATCAAATAGTTATTTAGAATGTAATGTTAGTAATGTTTTACCGTAAGGTAATCACAATAATAGTCAAGAATACTGACAAAATTGATGGAATGTTAGTAATGTTTTACCGTAAGGTAATCACAATATACTATATATAAATAGTATGAAAAATAAAATGTTAGTAATGTTTTACCGTAAGGTAATTTTAACCTCAGTTGACTATAAATTGTAGTCAACTTGAAAATTATATAAATAATATGGATAATTCATTTAATACAGACATCTTACTTGCTAAAAGTAAATTTAATGGTGAACTAAGTCTCATCGAACACACTAAAGGTGTGATAAATATTACACATTATGTATTGAGTTATTTTTTCAAAAAAAGTAATTTATTGAATGACAATATTGTGAGTTATAGTAAACTGGAGAAAGGTATTATATCTGCAGCAGCACTTCATGATATTGGTAAGTGTTGCGAAGCTTTTCAAAAATATGTCAAAAATCCAGCATCTTGTAAAAAAATATTTTGTAAAGGTAAAGATGAAAGTGTTGAACCACTTATTATTACTCACAATATTCTAAGTTGGGCATTTGCTTTGACTAAAACAGATTTGTGCAAAGATTCATGGGTATTATCTGCCATTCTGTATCATCATGTAGTATATGGTCATTTGAGTGAAACATATGCCTGTGATGTAATGCTTGACTTGAGTGAAGATGAAACAAAACGATTCAATAGTTTCTTAGAAGAAATAAATGTTTATTTGAAAGAACGTTTTGATTTTGCAATTAAGTATGATGATAGTAATGATGGAATGAAAATGGCAAAAGAAACGTTGTTATATCATCATATTCATCTTAAAGCGAACCATGATAACTTAGGTGACGAACTTGATAAAAGTACATTACATATAATATCACGTTCAGTATTAATTTATGCCGATAGACTTGCTTCATCTTATCCAGAGTATTCTGAAAGGTTTGCAAATAACGATACTGGACTTATCAAGAAGTTATTAAAAGAAAGTTTATGTTGCAAAGATATTCCAGATGATAATTATCTCGAATGGGCTTATAAAAATGGTAAACCAACTTATGACATAGAACGTTTACAAGAACAAAATGATTTGATGGGCAATATTGATAAATACGACAATAATATTATCAATGCGAGCGCTGGCTTTGGTAAGACACTTATCGGACTAAGGTGGGTTATGAGGAATAAGAAAAAGACCTTATGGGTAACTCCACGAAATGTAATTGCTAATGGTACATACGATTCTATTATCAGTGAATTAGACACAATGGGTTATTCGAATCGAATAAGCGTTGGTCTATTATTACAAGGAGAATATAAATTTGGTGATGAAAATAGTGATATTATTGTCACCAATATTGATAATTTCCTATCCATGATGGTTAAAAACAACATGGCTCATAATTTAGTTAAAGAGTTAGCAGGAAATGTTATCTTTGACGAGTATCATGAGTTTCTTTGTGAACAGCCATTATTTTCTGCATTTATTTCATTCGTTCATACACGTACCAACTGGACTAACTCTAAAACGTTATTCTTGTCCGCTACTGCTATAAGATTTGATGATTTTTTCTATTGGGATAGCGTTGAAATTCATCGTCCTAAAGCTTATAATAGTGATATGAAAGTTAAAATACATATCGACAAATATAACGATATAAATGAATTTAATTTATCAGAAGCAAATAAGGATTCTCTTGTAATCACACATACTGTAAAACAATCTCAACAGATATACAGGCAAGTATCAGAAGTGTTTAGTGATACATCACTATTACATGCTATGTTCACAGATAGGCGTAGAAAAGAAATCGAAGAAATGCTTTATAAAACTCATGGTAAAAAAAGTCCTGTAGAACAAAGAAACGCTGTTATCGGCACTAATGCACTTAGTACTGGACTTAATATTTCGGCGCATAATATATACGACTTTCTTATTAATCCAGAGGGTACAATACAAAGAGGGTGTGGACGAGGAGGACGATTCGGGGAAAAAGAATATAACTGTGTAAATTATCATGTATGTATTTTAGAGAATGACGATTCATCCAAAACATTTATATCAAGAACTTATGATAAAGATTTATATTTTAAATGGTATAAGATGCTGGAAGAGTATAATGGTAAAATAATTACCAAAGATAAACTTTATGAATTATATGATGAGTTTTATAAAAAGTATGAATCTTTATTTATGAAATATGTGTATAATACATTTATCAAAAGTGCATCTTGTCTAAAACTATTTTTCCCTTACGCTACACACAAAAAAGATAAATCAAAATTAGATAGTAAAAAAATATCAAAAAACTGTTCATACAGAGGAGAAGGTAATAGTATTTATGTAACAGCACGATATACAGACAATGATGAATTAGTATGCGAACCAATTGTTATAGATGCAACACGTATTCTTGAAGATGAAATAAAAGAAAAAGAAGCACAAAAATATCATTATAATGAGTTTAAAAAGAATAGCGACAAATCTTTTAAACATATATACAAAGGATGGCATGCTTGCTTCCCTGAAGATTGGTTCAGAATGGCTTTATCTTATGAAACACCATTAGCTCTATATTTTGCCCGATATAATGACGAAATTGGATTGATAATGAAAGAAGATGAAGAAAATTAAACAAAAACCATTCGATTAACTTTTATTAACTTGGATTATTTTGATAGTCCAAGTTTTTTGTTTATCTTTGCATCAGAAATTTTAAATGAGATGAACATAATATGGTTTTAAAAATGTTTTTTGACAGCTCTCTTGAAGAGTTTAAGAAGCCACTTAATAAGGAAGTTAATGGCTTTATTATGAATCTCCTCGGAAAGGACAATAAATATCATGGCAATAAGTCTGACTATTGTGTATCTTCTATACAAGGAGGTGTTTGTAACAATAATGGCACAACATCATTTCCGAATGGTGCTATTGTAGCAGTCAGTTCTAATGACCCACAAGTCATTGGTCAGTTAGTAGAATCCCTCTTAAACGAGACTGGTAAGTTAAAGATTGCTTCTCTCACTTATGAGAAAATGGAAATGACAGATTATAATCCTTTCTCTGATTATGATGTTGTTAGAAGCATTAGTCCAATTTCTTTGAAATCTAATGGTCGCTTCTGTACTTGCGAGGACAGCAACTTTGTATCAGTATTACAAAAGCACTGTATTAATAAACTCATCCAAAGTGGTGTGTCTGAGAAAGCAGCGAATACAATCACAATAGAACCGTTTCATTTTGAAGGTGCACGCAAGGTGTGTGTAAAGATTGATGAAGCAAAGAACATCAGTTCAAATGTTATGCTTATCGTGAAGGGTAATAAAAATGCACGAAAGCAGCTCTACAATATGGGTATGGGACGTTGTACTGGTTTTGGTTTTGGCTTTGTGGAAGTAAGAAACCGAAATATGTTTTAATTTTTAAACAAGATTTTTTAATAAAATATTCTACATACATTTTTTAATTTATATCAATATGAAACAAGTATTTTTTAAGCTGAAGTTGAGTGGTAACGGTTGTGTTAATTTTGATGATAGTGCTAAGCAGAAAGATTTACTTCGCAAACTTGGACTTATCAATGGCATGGTTCCTGATAATATCAAGTTGGCAAAGAAGGTCGTTTATGACACAGGCAAGAAGGATGAGAAGGGCAACCATATCTATGATTACAAGGTGAAGATTAGTGCAGATTGTTTGCGCCATCATACATTCGAACACGAGGTAGATGTCGTTACTCCTGCAGTACAAATGCTTGATACGATGTATTGTAATTATCTTCTTTCTAATGTAGGTATTACACGTGGATATATGTTTGCGCTAAGTTCAGATATTGGTAAGTCACTAAAGCGTAAGTCTCCTCTGACTATCGTTGATGCAATTCAGACTAATGGTGCAAAGTCTCAAATGTTTGAGGTTGGTACTACAAGCGGTCCACGCACAGATACATCTCTATTCTCATGTGAAAAGGTGGGTGAGATTGAATATTCAACCCATGGAGTTATTGACCTTAAGACTCTATCTTTTATCTCAGCAGACGAAAAGTTTGACCGCATGGGACTTTATACAGAGTGGATTGATAATGGACTCATTAACAAGGTCATGAAATCTCACTATGGAGAGGATGCGCAGTACGAAACAGGTTTCTTTGTTTCCAATGCTAAGTATTTAACAAACACTTTCGCTGAGTGCGGTGTACGTCTTGGTGATAATGTAGTAACTCAACTTGTACGATATATTCTTCGTAGCTTGCTTGGAATTGATATCCGTCGCAATAATGCTTGGGCACGTGCTATATCACTTGAAGTAAAGATTGTCAACAATCCTCTTGAAGACACATTTGATGATGAGTCTGGTTGGGTTAAGGTAAACGAAGGTGATATTGATGCACTTGAAATTAAGTGTGATGACTTCTATCATAAGGCAACTGAAGAAGAGGTAAAGGAACTTGTAGAAATTAACGAGTTGTACCTCCAGAACAGCAACGATAAGAAGGCAGCAAAGGAGAAGAAGAAGGAGGAGAATCGTCAGAAGAAGGCTGCTAAGAAAGCTGAAAAGGAGGCTGCAGAAAAGGCTGAAGCTGAAGCAGCAGAATCTGGAGAGTAATTAAATAAGTTTTAAATTCCCCTACCTTAACAGGTAGGGGCAAATATCAAATAGTATGAATTATCTTATTCTAAATTTTGAGAATGCTGCACTTGTCACACCAGCAAAACCATCAAAATCAAAGGATTTTAAACATTTTGTTAGACATCTTGGTTTGATTGAATGTGATATTCCTGATATGGAAACACCAATTGGAGTTGACCAGCTTAGTAATGCACTTCATGTAATGTGTGGTCTTGCTCCTTGTGCAAGTAAACGTAGCACCGTATTTAAGCGTAACGAAACTATCTACAACATTGCGAAAGGTGCCTATATACAATACGACGATAGTTCGTTAAATCAAGAAACATTTCAAAATGCTAAAATACAAGATAACTCTAATGTTAAAAATATTAAAGATGTAAAAGGTAATCCTGGTGTTTATAATTGGTCATATTTCAAACGTGCTGCATATTCATCACCAAAAACACTTGAAGAATTATTACATTTACTTAACTATATTTGTAAAGTAGAAGATGTTACTAAAGAAATGACATTTCAACAAGTAGTTGATGTTATGAAAGAAAACATGGACAATGATATTGTAATAGATTTTCTTTTACATAGAGCTAAATTGTTTATGGATAATAGAGCTTTAAATAACATTGAAAAATTCTACAATATTAAAGTAGAACATTTGGATAAAGGTGATAAACCACGTCTTAATATTCCTAATCCATTTTGGTATCTTTTATTTAATGTACCATTCACAGGAAGTAATATTACTGCAAGTGGTGCTTATAACCCTAATGCAATACTACAAATTCGTGGAATTGATTACATGAAAACTAAGTTTAGTGGTAAGATTGTTGTTCCATTAGAAGATGATAAAATCGTTGAACAAATCAAAGAAAATGGGATGTGCCCTACCATTCTTGATGGGGGTATGGTTACTATTGAAAAAATAGAAAAATCAATTCCAAAAGCAAAACTACGTAATGACTATGAGAAAATTTTCAGGGAAGAAGTTTCGGAAGATGCTGAGAATGAACAAGTTATGTAGAACCAGTTGTTTATAACACTTTACCGCAAGGTAATCACAACA